>Ga0099826_10002931_pt1 | contig 11330 bp, 5 predicted proteins | sample Mtrugardesep15_FD_76830 | JGI IMG/M metagenome (GOLD analysis project Ga0099826, IMG submission 76830) | Root nodule microbial communities of legume samples collected from California, USA - M. trunc garden sep15 | ecosystem: Host-associated > Plants > Roots > Nodule | place: USA: California...
ACCGAAAAACTTCCCGGTAGGTCACCCATCCAAAGACTAGTCCAAGTCAAGCACGCTTAACTATGAAGTTCTTATGGAATGGGCTACCAAAAAGAAGATGCATCTTGTTGATATAGATAGTATCAAACAATTCTTATAAACCTTCCTTCGACCATGTAGTCTCATACATACACGGCCTCAGGATTCCTCTCATTTCGATGTGATTCGGTTCCTTTAGAAACTGTCGAGAGCCGCTCATTGTCGTGCCTTGTGCACCGGCGACCACTCCCCTGTTTTCGTCAGCCGTGGGTGTTACAGCAGAAAAGTTCTAACTCTAAATTGTACCTTTAATCAATGAATGTGTAGAGTACTGGATGCAATCAGTTAGTTATATTCATATTCCATAAAATATCAATGACATGTGCACACCTGATGATAGTATAAATATATTTAGGTGCCGGTTTAAACTTATTAGATGCATGTTATAGTGCTACGTATCAGCAAAGTATATAAACAAAAAAATTAAAACTGATTATTCTTGCATATACTGATTATTTCATCGGTTTTTAAAATAGAATTAACTTAATTTCAAGCTTTAATCTGTGACATAATAAAGAGAAAAGAAAAATATGTAAGTTGTATTGAGATCAAGTTATTTGATAAACATGTTTATTGAAAATAATATTAAGGAAGTTCAATAATTTATTGGTTATTAATGATATATATTCCATTTTATAAATTAATCTAATGAACAATTTGTAGTAATAATTTGTCCAAAGTTATTAACAAATAAGTAGTTTTTCATGAAAAATCAACAAATAAATATTTTGTTGGTTTAGTCTCGATTTTCCTTTGCTTCAATACTTTTTCATAGAATATATCGTGTTTTCAGTTTTTAAAAGAAGACATCAATGACATATTTAGAGTGTGCTTTATCAGATATGATATATATTTTTTGTATGATTTTAACTTAATCCAATTTACACATTGCCTCATATGATAGCCTTTTGAGTTACATGTCACTTTAAACAAATATAGCAGTGACTGTTTAGTTTTCTGCATGAAAAATAGTGAACAAAATAGAGGACTACAAGTAATTAGTTTTGTCACCACATTTAATACTAACGTGACTTTTCATGCACTAACCATTAACTTCCCAATGCCTCTACTTCACGTTGGCCAAGACAAATAAATTCATTATAAACATACATTAACCTTTCTCTCCTAATGTTAACTGGTTTTATTAATAATTACTTTTAACCAATCGAAAATTCGATTATATAAATAAAATCATACTGTTATACTATAAAACTTATTTGCTCAGCATTTGTCTTTCCTTCTTCCTTTCACAGTAGGACGTGATACAGGTGAAATGGGGTGCATAAATTACATCTAGAGAATAACTAAAGAGGTTGATATATAATGAAGATGGTGAAGATATTGATGTGACATATAATTTTGTTTATGTTTTTTGATTTTTTTACAACATATTTCGTTTTATTGTCTGTTTTATTGTCTATCTGATTATTCTGGCTCATAAGACCTGTGCGGCGCATAGGTCGGTGTTCTAGTTTTTTTAGAAGGGATTTGTTAGCTTAAATTACTGCTAACCTAATGCAATAAATTGGAGGGAAATTATTAGATTAAAATGATGCAGACCTAACAAAACTAGACTTTTGACCCGTGCGATGCACGAGTCTTATCGACTATAATAGAAACCAATAAATAATCTTTAACCCGTAAGATCATGGGTCGATCAATAAATGCAAATTAGATTATTAGGGATACAATATTACAATCAAATGATAATGAAAAAAATTAAAAATTAAAAAGATAAAAAGAATACAAAATTATATTGTTGCACGAATCAATTTTATTTATTAGTTTTATAGTTAAACATAAAAAATTAATGCAGTTCATGGTTCCTAACAAATTATTTAGGGTGCCCGAGTTTGTATAGAAATTAAGGTACAAAAATAAGATCTATTAAGTTAGTTTAAGTTGCTGCAGACAACATATATAATGCAAATTTAAAGCTAAAATTGTAGGATAAAGTTGTTGCAAACCTAATAAGGGATCGGTGGAAGGAAAAAATTAGGTTAAGACTTAACAAAATTAATAAATAAACAAATTTAGAGCCAAAATTTTAGGATAAAGTTGTTGCAAACCTAATAAGGGATCAGTGAAAAGAAAAAATTAGGTTAAAACTTAACAAAATTAATAAATAAGGATTAAAGATTAATAAATAAGGATTATTATTATTATTATTATTAGGCTTAAATATGCATTTCATCCCTGTAATTAGGAGTCGTTTGAAATTTCATACTTAAATAAATCTTTCGTCCCTGCAAATATATGTCATTTGAATTTTTGTCCCTGAAATTACTAATCAGACCATTTTTCAAATGATTAATAATTGCAGGGGCAAAATGGAAGGATTAGTAAGCTCAGAGATGAAATTTCAAACGACCCCTAATTACAGGGATGAAATGCATATTTAAGCCTTATTATTATTATTTATTTATTTATTTTATTTTTTTGTGCGCGCGTGTGTCACTGTGTGTGGGGTCTTAGTACGTGGAGAGCAAGCATAAACCCAGACACCAAACCCGAACTTCTTCAGTGAAAGTTCAGTTCTCAACTTAACAAAACCAAATAATCGCGTTCAACTTCAACGCGATTCATCATAATCACTTATTCAACATTCACAATGTTGATTCAGATTCCTCGCCTTACAAATTCTCTCAGAGACCCCTTCGATATCGACCAAGCCTATCTTCATCGCAAAACCGTTCTTCGAAATCGAAACACTCGCAAGTAATGAAATCTTAACCTATCTTTTTCAATGAAATTAAAAGTGAAAGTGAATTTGGAAGTTTCGTTGCTGTAATTGTTGATTTTTTTTTTTGGAGAATGTATATGAAGTTTGAGATGTTACTGGATTTTGATTTTGTTTTCTGTGATTTGAATGCTTGAAGTTTCTTTCTGCAATTCATTGAATGATTTTGTTTTTGAATGATTTGAGAATTTTCTATGCCGCGAAGAAAATGGAAAGTGAAATTAGAAGTTTCGTAGCTGAGATTTTGGAGTTATTTTGGGAATGGATATGGAATTTGAGATGTTAGTAGATTTTGATTGTTTTCTTTGATTTGAATGCTTTAAGTTTGTTTGTGAAATTTATTGAATGAGCGCGAAAGTGAAAAGTAGAAGAGAATTTAGAAGTTTCGTTGCTGAAATCCGAGAGTTTTTTGGAAATGGATATGGAATTCGTGATATTACTGGATTTTGATTTTAATGCTTTAAGCTTCTCTCTGAAATTTATTCAATGATTCAAGAAAATTCTCAGTTTTGTTACTGAAATTGTCGAATTTTTGTGTAACCGGATATGAAATTTGAGATGATACTGAATTTTGATTTTAGTTTCTGTGATTTGAATGCTTTGAGTTCCTTTGTGCAATTTATTGGATGATTTTGTTTTTGAATGATTTGAGAAAATTATGGGTGCGAAGATGATTTAGAAGCTTCATTGCTGAAATTGGTTTTTTGGGAACTTGATATGGATTTTGAGATGTTACTGGATTTTGATTTTGTTTTCTTTGTTCAATTTATTGAATGATTCAAAAATATTATCGGCGCGAAGAAAATGAAAAGTGAAAGAGAATAAGTTTCGTTGTTAAAATTCTAGTTTTCTGAGATTGGATATGGAATTCGAGATGAGATGCTACTTGAATTTGATTTCGGTTTCTGTGATTTGAATGCTTCGAGCTTTGTTGTGCAATTTTTGATTTTGTTTTTGGATTTTCTATTGTACGGTGGCATTTATTATCTTTCTCAATTGCATTTTCGATTCTTTAATGCTTCAAGAAGATTCTCAGCGCGAAGGCAATGCGAAGTGAAAGAGGATTTCAAAGTTTCGTCATTGAAATTCTTGAGTTTTTAGGAACTTGATATGAAATTTAAGATGCTAGTGGATTTTGATTTTGTTTTATGTATTTGAATGGTTTTAGTTTCTTTGTGCAACTTATTGATTTTGTACTGTACTGTGCCATTTATTACGTTTCTGTTTGGTTCGACTTTTGCATGAGCTAAAATTGATTGTAGAGGTTTAGAATTGATTTTGACATGTTTGGATCCTCCAGAGTAGAATTGACTTTGCCTCCAGAATTGATTTTGACATGTTTGGTTCCTCCAGAGTAGAATTGATTTTACCTCCAGAATTGATTCTACTTGAAGCTAGAAATTGTAGCTTCTGAGTTCTGATTCTCTAATTGATTTTTACACTCAAATTTATTGTTTAGCTCACTTCTATATGAATGTATCCAAACATAAACTACTTTACCTTCAACTGTGTTAGCCAAATCAATTCAATCAAAGTCATTCTTTCTCATAACAGACCAACATACATCAGTTTTAACAGTTTGAGATGCTACTGGTTATTGCTTGCTTTTTAGTTTTAGTTTATGTGATTAGAGTGCTTCGAGTTTCTATGCACAATTTATTGATTTTTTTTTGTTTGGATTTTGTATTGCGGTCTTTATCGGGTTTCTATGTTTTAGATTTTGAGATGCCCCTGGATTTTGCTTTTGTTTTCAGTGATTAGGATGTATTGAGTTTCTTTGTGTAACTTACTGATTTTTTCTTTTCTTTTTGAATTTTGTACTGTGTGTATTGATTGAGTTTATTAGTGTTTGGATTTTTGAGATGCTTACTAGTTTTTGCTTTATAGTTTTGTTGTCTGTGAGTGTGATTAAAATGCTTCAAGTTTCTATGTGCAATTTATTGATATTATTTTGGATTTTGTCTAGCAGCATTTATAGAGTTGATTTGATATTAGATTTTGAGATGCTACTGGATATCTCTTTTTGATATCTTTCTCTGATTAGGATGCATCGAGTTTCTTTGTGCAATTTATTGATGATATATTTTTGCTTTGATTTTGAACTGTGGCATTTAGTGTTGCAAGCTCGCTTGATGAATCTGAACTCGCGCGGAAAATTGTATATGGTTGGGAAGAAGGTATAGTTCAAGTTTTAAGATCAATGAGCTACATTTTTTTTTCTTCAATAGATACAAAAAGAAAAATTTAGTTAGTGATTGCATGTCTGCGTTTGATAAATTGGTGAAGCAGCTTCATCGGAAGTACGGCAAGCCTACAAGCAGTTTATAGGAGCAGTAGTGGGCTTGGTTGATGGAGAAATGCGCTCCGAGGATTTCCATGAGGTGGCACTGACCGTGTACCGTCTTTTCAGCAGGCCAATTGACGAGGAGGATTCTATTGATAGAATTATTTATGATAAAAAGTAAGAATTCTTTAAATTTGTGTTGTCAGGTGCATATTACAAAGCGGATGCCATAATAAGGATTAAATATTTGATTGGTTGTTATCTGAGTCTTGAATGTTTGAGAGACTATGGCATTTGTTCGAAGACTAAACTCTCAGTTTGTGACATTGGTGTGCAGGTTAGAATTGCAAAACCTTGTCGGTCATGCAATTGCTGATGCCAAGTTGAGGGAAGTTGCAGCTATAGCACAGAAACTCTTAAATTTGCAGCCCACCAATACAAATTCTGCCGTGTCTTTGGAAAGAGATCATGATGTTGAGGAGGGTATGGAATTTGGAGATGATTTGGTTTTTCAAGCCCCAGCTCGTTTCTTGGTTGATGTATCTTTAGATGATGGAGACATAATGGATTTCAAAAACACAGTTTCATTAGGATTTCAGAAAGAAGAGTATAGTCATACAGACCCAACAGACCATTTTGTTGTTGAAGTAGAAAAGTTCAATTTGACTTGGTTAAGAGATGCATGTGATAAAATTGTTAGGAATTGTAATCCACAGTTATCTCGAGATGAACTAGCAATGGCCATTTGTAGGGTTCTTTATTCAGAAAAGCCCGGCGAAGAGGTATTTCTTGATGTCAATATTCTTTACAAGTATACATAACTAAGGTTTGCAAACATGAAACTTACACTGTTTTCTTCTCTTTGAAGATTGCTGGAGATTTGTTGGACCTTGTCGGGGATAGTGCATTTGAAACTGTGCAAAATCTTCTATTGGTGAGGATATGCTAGCTCCCTCTCTTATTTCTTAGAAAAGTCATAGTTATTCTTTGTGAATTTCACTCTCCTTCACCCGTCTCCAAATAATAATTGCTTCATAAAAGTGTCAACTTTTGCTTATGAAAATTTTCAAGTTTTTCCTTTGTTTGAATAACATCTTCTATTGGTCGATGACTTTCACTTCAAAACAACATGGTTGTCAACTGTCTGACAGTGATAGATACTTGAGTTACTTATGTATTTGTTTGAATCATAATTGATGTTTTGTGACCAATTGTAGCACCGGAAGGAGATTGTTGATTCTATTCAATATGGCTTATCTGTATTGAAGTCTGATAAGAATGCTTCAAATGCTCAGTCTCGCATGCCTAGTTTTGGGACACAGGTGTTGACCATGTTCTTTATCATCAATCTGTTCTTCTCTTCTTCTCTTGAATACAATGAAATGCAGACATATGTTGTATTATTTTAAAATATTGCCTTCCATCAGTAACTACTTTTCTTAGGTGACTGTGCACACAGAATCAGAAAAACAAATTGACAAGCTTCGGCGCAAGGAGGAAAAGAGAAACAGACGTGGAATAGAACATGCTGGGGATGGTGACTTGTCTACACTGGATTTCTCATCTTTACTTCAAGCAAGTGAGAGGAAAAATTTGGTTGATGCGATGATTGGTTCTGGAGATAGGTCAATAGCTGTTAATGCTCTTCCAGAAGGAACTATCAGAAAGTATCGTGAGGGGTATGAAGAGGTTATTATTCCCCCAAAACAAACTGCGCCAATGAAACCTGGAGAAAAGCTGGTATATCTCTTTATTATGATTTGTGAGATGCTTTCAACTATTTAATTGGAGATTGTGATTCCTTTATGGTAGAGATATTTCCCTCATTAACATATGAAATAAACACAAAGAGTTTGATATATGGATTGCTGTTGCTCTGACTGTTAGAATTATTAGAAAACATCTTATAATATCTTTATATTATGTTAGTGCATCTTGATTTATCTCGCAGGATTAGTTTGTATTCTTAGAGTATCTTAGATTATCTCCTAGGAAGATTAGTTTCTTGTTACCATATTAGAAAATATGTTATAATATCTTAATATTTTGTTAGAGTATCTTAGTTTATTATGTAGGGTCAATTTGAAATCCTAGAGTTTCTTAGATTATCTCCTAAGGTATTTTTTGACATTCTAACATTGACATAAGTGGTTATTACAAGATAATACCATGTTATCATGCTACAATAAAAAATAAAAAAATTACATTTTGCATTTTATCTATTACAAAATACTGACAAATTGCATGCATCTGCTTCCTCCAGTCCTCTAAAACGGGTCATTTTAGTACTTGTTTGTTATGAAGTGGTGCTATTGATGCATATCTACTACAATTATGCACTTTCAGATTGAGATCCGGGAGTTAGATGACTTTGCTCAAGCTGCTTTCCGTGGTTACAAATCGCTAAACCGTATTCAGAGCAGGATATATCAAACTGTTTATGGAACCAACGAAAATATACTAGTGAGTGATCTGTGGTCTAGTTTAAAACAAAAAATAATGATCAAAGATGCATTTTAATTAGCAAAGAGAAAAAGCAGTTTGCTTTCTCGTTAAAAAGTGCTATTCTTGTGCTTGCAGGTGTGTGCCCCCACAGGAGCTGGCAAAACTAACATAGCTATGATTTCAATTCTTCATGAGGTGAATACTCACTTTATATTTAGCCTTCCCTGAAAGTATGGTTTATTTCTCCCCTTAATGATATCACGAGACGGAAAAATGTAGATGTACGAGGTATTTGCTTTGTTTATTTGTTAGTGTATTCCTTGAACTTACATCTGCCTTATAATTTAATTTTCAATTTTGTTATATTCATCACCATGTTGTTTTAGTGCAAATTACATGTGACAGATTTGATTATACACGTCACAATCCTGCAGGTGTATGTGGAGTTCTATGAAAAGCCTTGTGGCATAGTTATGACCTTTTGTATCGATTTTATCCTCACTCTTCATTTGCAATTCATTTTTTGCAGTTTAGTTTCTGTATCTTTCTGATTTGAAAGATTGACAAGAAATCAAGATTGTTGGATTGTGTTAAACCTCTTCCAATTGCTAAAAGTATGCAATTTTTTCAGTTTAGTTTCTGTGTCTTTCTGATTTGAAAGATTGACAAAAAATCTAGATTGTTGGATCATGTTAAACCTCTTCTAGTTGCTAAAAGTATGCATCAAGAAAAAGAAGAGGGTGTTAGTGGATGAAGGAAGAATAAGTGGAACATTAAGGGAATGTTAAATACTAGGAATAATACACATTAGGGTGATAGCGACCACTATTCTAGTTTCGCCCACAGGGATTGTAGCAGCAGTAACAGAGAAAAGAGAGTTTATTTTTATTTGTTTTTGTTTTTTTTTCTCTTTGAATTTGGGTTGGGCCTAACTCAACCTGTAGAAAACCGGCTTGTAAGGTGAGAATAATCTACCACTTAGAAACACATTGTCAGACCATATCTCATTGAGTGTGGTATTTCTCAACACACCTCCCTCATGCCCAGGACTGGGCATCTTGAGCGTGACTTGATTGGCCTGATAGCTGGTGGCCCAACAGATCTTGGATAGGCAATGATACTATCTTTGATCTGTATATTTGAGCCTAATTCATCCTTACAATACCAACTTGTAAGGTGAGAGGGGTCACTCTTTATAAATTCAGGTTGGACTCACTCAACCCCTACAGAATTGGCTTGTAAGGTGAGGATTGCCTGCCACTTATAAACACATTGTCAGGCCACAACTCATCTACTGTGAGACTTAACAGTTTTTTAATAATAAAACTGAAGAGACATGTATGAACTATTACAAAGGGTTCCAAGTAGTTATAGGCTTTGGACTTAGAGTGAGACAGCTGGCACACACAGACCTGCCAGCTGTATTCAACTCATCATTACTTGCTAACTAAGCTTATACTTGTAACTAACTAGAATGCTATAACAGTTTAGATTCTATTCTCTAATACTGAAGAGTCAGAGTTTTATTGCTCCAATGATCACTCTAATATGTAAACCTCTCAATATGTATGTTGTGCTTTGCCTCCATTTCCTTTCAATATGTCGTCCTCTATTTCCAGTGAGAATGATAAACTCTCAACTCATTTTTCATAAAAGAGGCAGCATGTGAGGTGCACATTACCTATTTTTAAACCTCTCCAGGAGTTTGATTGTACGCCTTTATTGTTTCTTAATTGTTCAACTTGTTTGTGCCTTTTCATTTTTATGCTCTTTGAAGAGGATAGAGGATTTATTGTCCTTCACTGTGTGCTTTTTTCAATGAGAGAGCGCTTTTCATAAAGGATAACTTCTTTCCTCGATGAATTATTGTATGCAGATTGGACAACATTTCAAGGATGGTTACTTGCATAAAGATAAATTTAAGATAGTTTATGTTGCTCCAATGAAGGTATCTTGATGCATATTTTTCTCTTATTTCTATTTGTCTATTCAATTTTTCTTTTTACTACCGTGCATTTATGTTTCATATCATATCTAAATATAGATTCCATTCCATGCTTTGCCTTTTGTTCCCTGCATCTGCGTTTCATTTCTAATTTTGCATTCTGGTCCATTCTAGGCTTTGGCTGCAGAAGTCACATCAACATTCAGCCAACGTTTATCTCCGTTGAATATGAGTGTCAGAGAGCTTACTGGAGATATGCAGCTCTCTAAAAATGAACTAGAAGAAACTCAGGTTTGTGATGAAAATTTGTGGTTTTGGATTTCTTTGCCAGCATGCTAATTAAGTTCCATTTTTTATTTTTTCTTCCATGGTTTAAATCAGATGATAGTGACAACTCCTGAGAAATGGGATGTCATAACTCGCAAGAGTAGTGACATGTCACTCTCGATGCTGGTGAAGCTCTTAATTATTGATGAAGTGCATCTACTCAATGACGATAGAGGTCCTGTTATAGAAGCTTTAGTTGCTAGGACACTGCGGCAGGTAAGCCATGTGGTCAAGTGTGTTTCAACTTTTACGTGATTTTTGGTGAAAAGCACGCATGAGATATTTTTATATTTACTGAGTTGAGTTTACAAAGAGAAATCCAGACCGGCCTTTCTACGATGATGTTATTTCGGTTTCTTTTTCCCCGAATTTAAATGAAATCGAGAATTTTGATTAGATCAGCACTTCTTTTTGGTGGTTATTAGCTTGAATTATAGTTTTTTTATGCAAGCAGAAAAGGCAAATAATGAAAGAAACCTGATTATTTTCAACCAACCTTTATTTTTTTTATACTACGACTGCATTGACTCTACAACATTTTGTAGACTAATAGTGCATTCTTGTAAGTAAATGTTTTTATGCTGATAACTTCTGATATATTATACCCATGGTTTTCCTGTATTTTATATGATATGCTGATCTGTGTGATGGTGCTTTACCGTTTTGTTGTGGTGCCACAGTGCCACTACAGCCATTTATTTCTCCATGGGATAGTTGGCTTATAATTAAGGAGTTCCTTGTTGTTAATATCAGGTGGAGTCAAGCCAGTCAATGATACGCATTGTGGGCCTTTCTGCCACACTCCCCAATTACCTAGAGGTGCTTGGTCCAAATCATCTATACTTGTTTTTCTATCTTTTCTGACTGAAATTTTGTATGCTGAAGTATCTACTGTACCTAACCTACAAATTCTGACCATTCATTTTTCCAGGTTGCACAGTTTCTAAGAGTAAATCCAGACACAGGCCTTTTCTTCTTTGATTCAAGTTATCGCCCAGTGCCTCTTGCACAACAGTATATTGGAATTAGTGAGCCAAACTTTGCAGCTCGTAATGAATTGTTGAATCTTATATGCTATAGAAAGGTCTTGTTCCATCTAAGTTCTTTCCAAATTGTTATTTATCTTGCACTGTTGGCTAATTTTCTATCTTTGGTTCTGTTGTTTGATTTAGGTTGCTGATTCTATTAGGCAAGGTCATCAGGCAATGGTATTTGTTCATTCACGAAAAGACACTGCAAAGACTGCTCAGAAACTGGTTTGTCATTTAAGAAATTTTATGTGGTCATATTATTTGATCTGAAATTCTTTATCCTTGTCTTGCTGGTTTGCTGAAACCATTATACTTTATTGGCTTAATAGCAGTTTTCTCCCCCTAACTTTCACGAAGTTGCGATTTTGGCCCCCTAAGAAAAATAAACTACAAAATCGCCCCCTAAGTTTTACACATGTGTCAGTTTTGGCCCCCAAGGCCAATTTTGACTCGGTCTACGCTGACGTGGCACCCTAAGTG
>Ga0099826_10002933_pt1 | contig 11325 bp, 5 predicted proteins | sample Mtrugardesep15_FD_76830 | JGI IMG/M metagenome (GOLD analysis project Ga0099826, IMG submission 76830) | Root nodule microbial communities of legume samples collected from California, USA - M. trunc garden sep15 | ecosystem: Host-associated > Plants > Roots > Nodule | place: USA: California...
CTACATGGATCAAATTACGCCATAGTGTTCTATCATAAACCAAATTTGAGTCCAACTCATTGACCTCTAAATCCTTCCTAATGGTTTCTCTAATAGTTTTCTTAGGTCTTCCTCTACCTCTTTATTAATCACAAGTCATAGTCAATACTGCAGACAAACAATGAGCATCAGTATAAAACAATGAACAAGTCAATCACGACAAAAGTTAAGGAGCATAAGTGGTAACTAGTGCAGCACCAAATCATGAATAAATATAAGTCTCAAAGTAACAAAACGGTTAAAGTCAATAGAAGATTGACCATAATTCATAATTGGAATCATCAAGATATGTAATCTTATTTGTTAAAAAGTATGAGATGATAGACTAAAAATTATGAGAGATCAAAGGGGTTATTTTTGTTTTTGGAAAGGAAGTTAGAGTGGTATAGAGCCAACCGGTCTCACGAAATTTGACTGAGATATTTCAGTTTGGGTAAAAGACACGGATTGAGGAACTAACTTGAAATCATAAGCAGTGACAACTAAGGATGAAAGCAAAGAATCAAGTGTGAGAAGGTCAAAAATAGATTCTAAAAAAAGAAACACCGGGTTCATAAATTTTGGAAAAGTAAGTATCCTAGGCTGAAGAAATTCAACATGCAAAGAAGCATGTTCAGGAAAGATGAAAAGTATGTGATGACGAGGGAGAATAAAAAAGGATGGAGAAGTGAGTAAACAATAACCCCTCAAGTTTGTAGATAAAAAATTATAAAGCAAAAGTGCAAATGAAGTGGTGGATTCAACTGTTGTGGGCTATGTGGCAAAGCAGATGCCAACCTGTAAGTTCACTTCAATGCGTCATTTCAAGTGTGTTCAGCAAAATGGTGATTTGGGTCCATGAATGAGGGAAACTAGTGTTGAGTCAAGAAGGCATCGTATGGTGTGATTGCTGCAGTGAACGATGCAGTGGTGGAGATCGTGAGCACGACAAAGGTATGATCGCCATCACGTCTTACCAGAGATGATTTGTTGGGTGGTGGTATCATTCCTGACACCAGTCAAGCACAATGGGTACATTTGGTCACAAAAATGCCATGCATAGGAACTATTGGTTTGTTTCTACCTAGGTATGCAAAACCTCACAAAAGAACAGCCAATGTAACCAATTGCCCTTGTTGCAAACTGACAACATAACTTCGACGTGGCTACAACCATCTTTGAAATATAGAAGTACTTCATTTAACACCGACACAAAACCACATAATAGTTTGCAAATGCAAACAGGAAAACAAAACAAAAATAATACCCAAAACAATGAAAGACAGAACCAAGCATTCATATGTATATGCATGTGTGTGTCACCAACCTGGCGTGCAACTTGTGCTAGTCTTCGGCTTTCCCGAGATGATTCCGCCACTGTACAAGATGTCTGAGGCTCCATGTCACCATTTTCCTTCTCTCCACAAATTTTCTTTGAATTGCTGTTTTCTGAAGAGCAGCCTACACCACCGCTGCTTACAGACCCCTTCTTACGCTTTCTCTGGAATGTGTACTTGATAAGCTTATCATTTTCGAATCGACTAGAAACTTTCTCATCTAAATTGGATACTTTAGGATCCATTTTATCTGGTGACCCATCGGCTGCTTCAACATCTTTACAACCTGAAACCTCCATACTTACGGTGGACAAACCTTCTTGTCTTGTCAAATCTGATTTATCCAATGGTTCCTTATGATCTTCAATCTTGTTCCTAGAACTGCAGCCTTTAAGAAATAATTCCCCTTTTTCAGTATCGGTATGAGATCCTAATTGCTTGACTGCTGTAGTTGCACCAGCGGGTGCTTTGACAAAAGGAGATATTAGATCCTTCTGAGCTTCATTTTCATGGGCCATAGAAGAATTCACCGTAGAACGGTCATTGTTGCCCAATAGATGATGAGAATATTTTGCACCAGACAGATATGATTCTTTATTTCTTTGCTTAACCCGACCAGAATGCAATCTAGATCGATGAGTATTCCTCATCCCAAATCTTCTGCGTCTTCTATGAACTAGATTTTTTATAAGGTCAGCACCTGCTTTTACCACTTTAAGTTTATTTGGTTGCTCAACTGTTGCAGTTGCGTCAGTGGGAGCTTCAGCCAATGGAGATGTTTGATCCTTCAGAGTTTCATTTTCATGTGTCATAGAAGCATTAACCTTGGAAGGGTCATTGTTATCCGATACATGAAGAGAATATTTGGCTACAGATAGATATGATTCTTTATTTGTTTCCTTAACCCGACCAGAATGCAATCTAGATCGATGAGTCTTCCTATTCTTAAATCTTACGTTTTTTTTACGAACTAGATCTTTGACAAGGTCAGCATTTGCTTTCACCATTTTAAGTTCGTCTGGTTTTTCCTTTTCACAAATAATATCAGCCTTGCCATTAGTTGTAACAGTTGCTTCCTTGCCTTCTTCATGTGCTCCTACTAAAGATTCATCTCGTGCATTGTCTAAATTTCCTGAAACAGACACATTTCCATCAAAAAGGCTCCTTTCAAGCGCTCGTATTCTCTGAGTACATCCATTTCTATATAGCTCGGGTTCTTTCCTCCTTATGACTATGGATGCAAAATCTGGATTATGAATGTAGCAACTGTTTGCATGATCATGAGACCCACAGAACTTACTTCCATTATCTGTTCCATTTACAGTAGGGTACCTAGTAACAGGAACCGATACTGATTCAAACTCTAAAACGGGTGCTGAATGCACGGTTCCGTCAGAAGGATCAAGTCTGTTCTCCTGCATAAAATTTCCATTAGCTGCAACTTCATCCTTCATGTTTTGTTCGACTGGGGGATTTGTTTGGTGTCTTGTAACATTCTCCAGCTCAGCCTGCGTTTCTCTCAACTCAGCCCTAAGGTCTCTAACTATTTCCTCAGCTTCCTGGAGCTGAGCTTCGAGCTCATCGATCTTCTTTTGCTGACTCAACGATGTCAGCTCTGCTTCTTTGACCTGTAAAAATTGTCATCTATCAAACATAACAGGAGATAGGACCTCAAAAAATGACTCGACGAGATTGGCATATTATTTTACTGTGATGTCAGTGTATACCATAATTCTAGTAAGCTACCAATTTGCTGTGACATCAGATTAGTTTAGGCTCAAATGCTGTTCTAGTAAACTACCAATTTGCTATGACATCAGATTAGTTTAGGCTCAAATGCTGAATGATAATGACCAGGAAGTAATTCCTATCTGAAAACGAGTAGACACAGCTATTGAAGCATGTCTACATTCACAGTCAAGTCAGCTTCAAATTCAATGCTTTCATTCTCAAACAAGACTCAGGGGCAACAAGATAAGTGCTTGCCCAAGAGACGTGCAAACACTGATTGATAAATATAGCAAATACATTCTCAATTGTATGTTGATTGCATTCCTTCAACGAATTAAAAAAGTATACTCGCAATCCTTATTATTCTTGGAAAGAATTTTGTCAAACATAACAAAATGAAGTGTTTTTGAAAATTGATACAAGAAGTGAATCAACAATTCTTTGCAAAACAAACCCAATAAAATGCGAAGTTCAAAACTTTCTCAATCAATTAATAACACAAACAGAAAAACCAATTTCACGTCACAAAAGTAGGTTAAACCCCGACCACATCTCAAAACAAAACAAAACAAAAACAAAAATTTAAATCCAAAAATGACAAAACAAAACAACATTAACAAAACAAAAAGCAACCCATTTTAAGGAAGATTATTAAACCTTAGAATCCATCATTTGTTTGAGTCTAAGAAGCATGTGAAGTGCTTCATCTTTAGTAGAAGCAAGCTCTTGTTGAAAATGAGTTGATTTTCTCTCCGAAACCAAAATTCGCGCCGCAGCTTCCTTAGCAGTGTTGAGTATAATATCAGCATAAGCCTTCTTCAAAGCCGTTAATTTCTGATCAAAAACACAAAAAATTAAATCAAAACACAAAACCCCACAAGAAAGAATAATCACAAACAATAATCACATAATCAAACACAAACATTCTACTCATTTGAGCATAACCCATTAACCCTTAATAAAAAAATAATCAATCTTTAATCTTTGTTATTGTTGGAATGAAAGAAAAAAAACATGGTTGGCGGCGGAAGAAACAGTTGAAAAACGGTTTACCTCGGAATCTTCCATTATCGATTAATGCATTCAGAGGATGTTTGGTGGTTGGTGATGAACGTGGTTTCGTCGGTTAAGAAACCAACGACAAGAATTGAAAGGGGAAAGAAAGAGAGAGTGAATTGTGGGTTGAAGAGTTTGTTATTGTTTTTTTTAATTTTTTTTTTTTATTTTCGATTCTTTTTCCCTCTTTCAAAAGAAGTAGTAGCTTGTTGTGTCTGTTAGGAAGTGAAGGAGATTACTAGAATGCCCTTGTATGAGCGCAATTACATTTACCACGTCGTAATCATAAACCGTAACACTGGCTTTCTGGGACCCCTGTTCTGGTCTTCCGTTTTTCGTATTCCCGCAAATTAGACCATGGACCCTGCTCCACTACCAACGTGGAGTAGTCAGTCAATTCAAGTAAAACAACCTTAAAACGCCAACGTTTGGTTTGTCTAAATTTTTTTTTTTTGTTAGTTGCTACACTTAAGAATTCAGCACTGTTAAATTTTGAAGGAAACATTCGTTATTGATTACAGTTTTATATGATTGGATGGATTGGTGTCTACGGTTGCGTACAAAAATATTCCGTGCAAAAGAGAAGCCATAACTCATAATTTGGCCAGGAACATTGCCTTCCATGATATGCAACAAGCAAGTGCTAAAGCCAACAAGGCTATGTGCAACAGCATTAAAGCTATAACTTCTACGCGGTCAATGACTAATTTTTTTTTCAGTACAAGAATATGACTAAGGTTATTTGTGGATCTTGACATAGTTTTCGAATCACCTTATGGTAAGTGGAGGGTGGTGTGGTGATTGGATCAATGGTGTATCCTTGTGTGTCTTAGGACACGACAATACTCTATGTCTTTTTGATCAAGGGATCTGAATCCTCCCATTCATCTCACAACAAAATTTTATTGCAGAATGTGGTATAGAAGTAACTTCAATCCAGAAGCACATGTCAATCCAAAGAAATAAGTTAAGTGCGTTGTTAGATTTGTGGTTGGGGCATTGGCACGGATAATCTATTGGATCATTTTTCTTTTTGAGTTTGCTGTGGCTTTGATCAAGAGAGGAGGAGATGAAAGGTTTCAATTCAAGCACTGGAATTTATAGTATCTTGGTTACGTAAGTTGCAGACTTGCTTTTGTTGGAAATCATTCGAATAGGTGGATGATAGGAAAGGTTCCTTCTAGTTTTCAAAAAAGGAAAGCTTCATTCTCATGAGTTTGGTGGCTTTGGTCAAGCTGATGAAAAATGATGTGAAAATGGTGTGTGTGTCATGGGCGAAATGTGGAGGGGGCGGTAACATGTCATGTCATTCACGTATCCAACGCCATGTAGGTTGCATGAGGTTGAGTTTTGTTAGCCACTTCATTATTTAACTAAGGAACAAAATAATAGTATTATAGGGATAGAAAAGAAGAAAAAAAACTAAGTGAGCCATTGTTTTAAAGGGTTATGTTCAAGTCTCGCTAGTATTTTGGAAGATGTAAATTTAAGTATTTTTGTAAATGTTCTTTGAGCTCGAAGGTTTTCCCCTGCTTTAGACTATAGCATATACCCTCATCCAAAATTATATATTCATAATACACATAGCAATGTGATAAAATTGCTCTATTATCCTTGCAATAAAGCAATAATGCTACGATTTAGAATAATGAAATGCAAGAATAAATACGATCCTAAGGTTTTAATGCTTGATACAGGCAATGGAGTAGGTCTATAGTTGGGGAAGTGAAGTGCAATGTTGATGTTGTGACGATTTTGGATCAAAACATATTCAATATTGGAATGTGCATCCTTTATGGTCAAGGAACGGTCAAGACTATGGTTTTGGATCCTCTCAATTTATAAATCTTCTTTCTTTTTTTTTCATTTGAAAAGAGATACACACAGAAATTTAAAGAAATTATAAAATAATTGATAGTGGTGGGATTCATTAAGTGGAAGGATCCACTACATGATTTTTTGCGTCTAAATCTCTCTAAATGAAATCCTCCATTTATCTTTAAAATGGAGAAGATCCTAACTCATGGTTTACATAGTGGTGGTCCAAACATGTTTAGGATGTAGGATCGCATAGACCCCATATTTTAAAGGGTGTTTAGTTGTTGGGGGTCTACTAGTTAAGACTAAAGGGTTAGGATCAAATGACACCAAGGTGTCAAATTAAATATGACATCAAATCTCATCCATTCAATTTGTTTAATCCAAAGGCTTAAAACAATCACTAAAACAATTAAAGTGATCAAATATTTCTTGATTTGTTTTGCTATATATTTCCTTTAATGGTGGATTTTGTACTCAAGTATGAATTTAAGTTCTCATATATAACCTTCATTTCAATTTCAAAATACTCACGTATTTTGCTTTTCCTTGATCACTTCTCTATTGCTACCACTCTTACTTTTTTAAATTGATATTTTGTGCAAAATTTATTCTCAACAATGCAAATGTTCTTTTTGAAAGAAGTTTTTTCGGATAAATTTGTTGAAATACATTTATCACTCAATTTAATTTCATTATCCATCAGTTTGTATTTACGGTAAAGAAATGAACTGAGATTCATACACCTAATAATTATACAAAAATTGTTCCTTTTAAAAAAAAACAATACAGAAATTGAGAAAATCATGCGATATGAAGAAGAAGAAAAAAAAGGCAAAAAATTCCATAAGTGATTATGGACGCAAAAGAAATGAAGGGCATATGTGAGAAAGTAAATTGAGACTTGAGTGCAAAATACACCATTAAAGGAAAGATATATCAAAACAAATCAAGAAATATTTGATCGCATTAATTGTTCTAGTGATTGTTTTAAGCCTTTGGATTAAACAAATTGAATGGATGAGATTTGGTGTCATATTTAATTTGACACCTTTGTGTCATTTGATCCTAACCCAAGACTAAAATACATCTAAATACTCATCTGTCGCATTTTGGGTGTATGCGGTTCTTAAGGAAATGAATAATTGAGTTGATTTCAATGACAAAATTAGTATCGTTTACTAAATCACTCATGTTAATTGTAGTTAGTGGAATGTAATTTAAAAAGGAGCTGTGATAACTGGACACAAAAATAAGGACACAATACATACACCACGTACAACACTGTTCAAAAATACCAACAACAAAAAAAACAATTCTTCTCCTTACATGCAACTATCTCTTCTCTCACATCTTTGGGCAGCTCTTCCTCCTCTGCAAATCTTTCTCACCTGAGATCTCTCACACCCAAGTTCACCGGCCAACGGCATTCCACTCGTTGTCCGATGACCGGCGTCCCACCGTAGCCATGTCTCTCTTCGACTACAACTCGATCCAGCCATCACAAGATCTCCTCACCACCGTCAAACCACCACGTCGTGTCCCCACCACCATGCCTATCCGATCGCACCGCTCTCAGGCATCAGCAGCGCTGTTCTCACCACCATAATCACCAATTCATCCTTCTCCGACGAACTTACAAACAACCACCGATGCTTCTTTCACTTGAATCTCAACCACCATAACTCCTCCTCCTCCTTCTCGGATTCCACAACCACCACCATGCCTTCTTATTATCCGGTGATGTTGGGTCGTCGGCGGGGTGTGACAGAGATAGGAGAAGAACAATGATGTTAGGGGAGAAGAGAGGGATGATTTTACAAAAATGTCCTTGCACTTTAAAGGGAATTACAAAAAATGTCATTGGTGTCGTATTTGTATCTAAAAATCTGTGTTTGTTTACCATTTTTGTTTAAAAGGTAAGGGTATAATAAGAGGAAAAAATATAGTAGATGTTGCATTGATATTTTTAGGTTATAATTATTTTGAGGAAAAGACAAATGCAAAAGTAACATTGAAAATGAGATGGACCTACGTGGGTGCGTGAGCGTGCGCATGGACGGATCCAGAACTCCATTGAATGGGAGCTAGAAATTTTTACAATAATAAATAATATATAAAGCTTAAGAACAAACATTTGTTTTGGTTTCTGAGTGTGTGAGACATTGTTAATATATCGTTTTTAAATGTGTCGAAATTGCAAACACATATCTAATGTCTCTTGTCATAAACTAAATTGATCGATGAAACATACATTTGAGGACTAAATTAACTGCCTAAAAATATATTTTAATACAAAAATGACTAAGGAAAGAGACATTTGATAATATGTTTACAATTTTGATATATTTGAAGACCACAGTGACAACGTTGCACACATTTAAATATGAAATAATTTTTTTTTACAAGAACGTAAAATAAACAAACAGAAACAGTAAAAGAATTACAAATGTATAATACACATTTGGAAGGGGGTTGTTGTGATTGAAATAGTGTATCGCGACATATTGATTTTAATTGGCTTAACTTCAAAGGTGGTAATGTGAAGTGCATGGTGAACTCACTAGTGAGTAATTCATTCAAGGGAAGGTGGTGGGTGGGTTGAAATGTAACATGCATACAATTATGCTTTTTATTAAACCTAGCAACAAACCTGAAATAAGCATGGGATCTGTTACTACGAATTAAAATACATGTAATTTTGATATTCAATAACTTGAAGATTTGTTTTAGTGATTTTATAAATAATCAGAATCTATTTTGTGTTTACTTATCGTAATAAAGATCATTTTTTTGAAAGAAAAACAAATAGTTTGTTTGGTTACAATTATATAAAAAATATTTTTTGCTACAAAATTACTTCAATTTTTTGACCAATTATTTTCTCTCCCCAATAAAAGGGTTTTTTGTTACAAAAAGACATGAAAGAGTAAGAAAAATATGAGGTGTCAAGTGATTAGAATAGGGCATGGATGTGTTTTTGCCGCTAATTAAGTTTCATAATTAGATAGTAGATTACCAATTTTTATTGGATATTGTTTTTTATTCTAAATATTTACTAGTGAAGAGTGAATTATTAATTTATTATGGAATAACTTGTTTGGAAAAGGGGTCATTATTGAAAAATTTGTTTTGATCGCGAGTAAGTTTGTTTTAATTGCTTGAATTTGTTTTAGTTTTTTTATTTTAGTTTGTTTTAATTAACATTTTTAAAGAGAGAAATAATATGGGGAGATTAACCGAAAGACACAAAATGATTTAATTTTGATGACATGTTAAATAATTAAGATGGAGTAAGATTGTATTTCTGGTAGTTATTAAGTTTCATAGTTTTTAATTTAAAGAGATAAAAAAATATGGGGCGGTTAACCAAAAGACATAAAAAGATATAGAATATTGAAGATTTCCTTCCTTTGAAAATAAAAAGATAGAAGATTCACTATACTCCCTCCGTCCTAAATTGTATGACGTTTTGACATTTCATACATATTAAGAAATGCAATTAATATTGTGTGGAAAAGAGATATTATGAATTGTTTTACAAAATTGTCCTTAATAAATAATATAGGAAAGATAAATGAAAGAATTAAAAGGAGAGAGTAATAAATAGTTAAGGTTATAATAAGAAAAGTAACATTAATGTTGCATTGGTATTGTAAAACGACATATAATTTGAAACAAATTATTTTCCTTAAAGCGACATACAATTTGGGACGGAGGAAGTAATATTTAGCAGTCATTTTATCCTTATGACAATGACTAAATAAGTGTTGCATAAGCATCCTTTAAGAGACATAATTAGTTTATGTTTTCAACATGTTATTTATTGTTGATTGAAGAAAAAGATGTATAATAAATAGAAGTATGTATGTAAAGAAATAATTAATGTAGTTAGAAATAACAAATGAGTTTTATAAAAAGGGACAAAAAAAATTTTCAAAAAAATCTTATAATTAGAGACGAATGTAATATATTATTACAATTATTCATTCATGTATGTTGATATCAACTTTCACTCTTGCTCCATCGTTAATATCATAGGTTTGAATAATTATAACTATATAATTGTTCGATCTTTTTTTTTTTGGTATCAAATCTCACATTTTGATGATTAAGATCAAACAATCATATTTACTTTTCATTATTAAAACAATAATATAAAATTAGAAGTTCTTGAAAAGAAAAAAGTTCTTGAAATCATAGCTAAAAATCGCACTTCAAAATAATTAAACGCCATTATTCACAGTGAGATACCTCCAAAACTAGAAGATCCAAGAAGTTTTTCTATTTCATTCTTCATAGGTGAAAATTAAATATATATTAGAAATGTTTTTGTGATCTTGGTGTTCCTATAGGTATCATGCCCTATTTTATCTATAAAAAATTGGAAAGGGCAAGCCAAAGCCAACCAATATCATTTCGAAATTTGTGGTTCGATTTTCTCAATATCTGCAAGGTGCTTTGGAACATGTTCTAGTCAAGAAGGTTGAAAATTTCATAATTCTCATTGATTTCATTTTAACATACATAAAGGAAGATGATGATGTACCGATCTTTCTTGGTAGGCCCTTCCTAGCAATAGCAAGAACCATCATCGATATGGAAGGTAAGAAAATCTACTTAAGCTTTGATAAAATAAAAAAAAATTGGTTGAGTTTGATTTTTTTTTATAAGTCAAGATTGTCTTCTACCAACAAATTGTTATGTGGAGACAACTGTATTTACCATGTTATATGAGAAGATTTCTTAAGATCAACATATGAGGAAGAGATTGCAGCTGAGAAAGAATTTGATGAAGGGAGAATTTTGTCCCCGATGGATCAAACTAAATTTTGAGGAAGGAATGGTCAAGCTAAAGAATTTAAATAAGCGCTTTGTGGAAGTCAAATGTAATAAATGTTCACAAATTAATCCCTCTGATCTCTATTATAAGAAAAAGTTCAATTTCTAGGTTAATTTCTAGGTTCATAGTCTTTATTATAAAATAAACTAAAAGCACAAGATCAAAGAAGAAGAAGATAATGAAAACTTTTTGTAGGACACTAAAAGTTTATGGGACACAAAGAAGACAATGTGTGCGTCTTTACACTACTTTAACCCTATTTATAGGACACAAAACGAGTAAGTGATTAAAGTAATTAAGATCCACTAACTATTCACTTACTAATGGGGGTTATAGGAAGGTGGAAGACTAAGGTTGGACATCCACTGAGTTAATTATTCATAATAGTCTCTAATATAAACTAAATACATCATTTATTTAATGAAATCTAAAAAGTGTATTTTCTCTTAAAATATAGACCATAGTAGTATATTGTTAGCTTTTTAGACATGTGTTAGCTGCATTTTGTTAAAACTTTAGTTA
>Ga0099826_10002934_pt1 | contig 11322 bp, 6 predicted proteins | sample Mtrugardesep15_FD_76830 | JGI IMG/M metagenome (GOLD analysis project Ga0099826, IMG submission 76830) | Root nodule microbial communities of legume samples collected from California, USA - M. trunc garden sep15 | ecosystem: Host-associated > Plants > Roots > Nodule | place: USA: California...
AAGATAAGTATATAGCAATTTTGTTACTCATGCACCGCCAAAGATAACTAACATTATAATTAAAATATATGTTTTGAAAAAGTGGATCCAGAGAGAATCGAAGGAGGTTACATAAATTCATAAACTCCTTGTTAAGCCGGAGGGTAAGCTGAAAATTGAGGCTTATTAAATTATAGCATAAGCAGTTTATGAAACTATGATAAGCTATTTTTATTTATTCACCCAAACACCTTTAAAAAGGTTTATGGGAGTAGATAAGCCCACATAAGCTTAAAATAAGTCAATCCAAACGGGGCCTAACTCTAATTAATTGTCATCACAAATTTTAGAATATTTTCACCAATTTTAATTCAACTTTAAGTTCATAGACAAAATGAGAAAATATCGGACATAACTTTCCATTGACAACAAACCAATATTATTATTAGCTTATATTCAATCATGACAAAAGCATTTGGCTACAATAAGAAGTTCAAATTCTAACTTAACCAATGGCTAGATACAATAACCTATGGTGTTTTTACGGTTAATATTATGATGAACACAACTAATTCCACCCACATTGACACAAGCATGAGGGTTACAACATGAGAGAATTCTAGGTTGAAATGTATTAAATTTAAGGTAGCAGCTTTCTGTTAGCGTGACCCCGGAGCAGATCTATTCTTCCTCTGGTTCTTCCTCTTCCTGTAGAAGATTTTCTCTGTTGTCATGAGCCCAGAAACCACGCACATCTATGAGCATGCTGGCCACAGTACCACCTTGTTTGCAGGCCAGTAGATCAGCCAATGTGATCTTGAGGTCATCTGCTGGTTTAACCATATCCCAGATTTCATCCCGTACATCTTCAATACAAAGTTCATAGTTGCCACCGTCAATCCATTTATGGTGTACATCTCTGTTTTATTCAAACATAATTAAAAAAAAAAAGTGAGGACTGAGAAGTAATAGTAATTACTAATTATGTCAAGTTATATAATATCAATGTAATTAAGATGCAAAGAAAATTTCCAGGATCCCATAATTTAATATAACTAATTTGTCACTGTTTATTTGAGACTTGCAGGCTTACTCAAGCACTACGAGTAGGAAACAACAGTATTTTTCTTTAGGAAGACTGTATCAGGCAACATCTCGGCATATGGATGCTCCCCTTCTATACTTCCAGCAGTCGTAGTAAAATATTCAATACTTGTTCAAAAAGAAAAGACGAATAAAATGATTCCTGTTGTACATACAACATATATGTGTATCAACAGTATGACATTTTACCTGAAAAGAGAGTGAATATCTGCTGTAGTAAGGTAACCCCTCCCTTGAAGATCAAGGCAACGAAACAAGTATGTCAAGCCTTCTGGGGTGTCTTTGTTTTCTAAAGCCAGATTGAAGTCCAAGAAACTCTCAAAATCCATCTCCCTTGTCTTTCCACCACAACTCTTTCCGCGGCGAACATGTTCGTCGAACACTACAGGAAGAACATTTATTTATTCAGTTATTTAATTTTGGAAAACAATGAGTACTAAACTATAAATGAAGGTCACAATGCACATTGACACCCTGGCTTGAAATATGTTGCAATCCAGCAGTGAAAAACAATAGCACATACAAGAAGAGAGGAGAACAGACAAGGGCAGTAACCATGGCCATTGTTAGTAATAACTACTCTGACAAAAATTTACCCTAGAATTGTAGAATGGTAATAGTTTCTACCTCTCTCAATAAAAATCTCAGTCAGGGTCCCATCTGCATATTCTCGCAGCTCATGCTTGCTCAATGAACCGCTTGAATCTTTATCAAGAGCAATAAACATGTCTGAGGAAAAATGGACATAAACAAACATCAGAACTTCAATTCGTCATGAAACTAATCAAAGTAAACTAGTAGAAACTGGACCAGCTAACACAGAATGATAAGGAGAAACCATAATAATTCACACTTCACAGCAACTAACTTAAATCAGTGTGATAGTAGCAATGGTGTAAAATGTAAACAGATTTACAATGATCTGATTGAAAAAATAAATAAATAACATGGACATTCGGGAGGCCAATGTAAGATACTACCCACCACATACACGTCGGGCAGAAGTCTGAGAGAACCAGTTTTCAGCCTGTTCTGTGTCCGTGACTTCTTCTTCGCTTTCCTGAAACACGTATTACTATACTCAGCATAGAGCATCAAATTAAAGCTTAAAAGGAACTTAGAACAAAATTTTGTTCATGGTTATTACTAAAACAAAACAAACCAATTGTGAAATATGAGCACCAGGAGGACCTGGACAAGAGGACCAACCAGAGAGAGAGAGAGAGAGAGAGAGACTTGAATACTATGATGCTTGGTTTTAAAGATATTATTGCATAAACTTTTTATGCAACCTACCTGATGAAGCTCCATTAGTTCCTGAAGACAATTACTAAGCAGCACTTTCTTGATGCATGCTTTACCTGTAACGTAAAAAGAATAATTATGTCGACTTTGATAATACTAGATGGATGAACATATATTGGCTTAGCTGAAATTGAATGGGGCAAAGCTGTACACAAGCGCAACAACCATTTAAAAAGTATACAGCCAAGCTATAAGCCTATAACTCAACCATTGTTCTCTCATTCCCGGGCTAGTGCAATGATTAAATGACGTCATTAACTTCCCTTCCTACCCCATCAACCTCAAACCACCAAAATAATTTTTAATCTCCACCTCTTAACATAGTTAACATAAAAGAGTCAAGTTAATGTGTGATCGAGGATAGCTAATAATGTGTGATACCTAACGCTCAAAGCCTCGTCAGTTGTAAATTGTGTGTAACACAATATATAGTCGAGTAATCATGAAAGGTAATGATCAAATATAGAAATCCAATAATATTCATGCCCTTAAGATACAAGTCCTTCATGATTAAGTTGTAATACTACTTACGAATCTAATTTGAAATATGCAACTCTACCACTGCTGCTGTGGATTAAAATTAAAAAGTGTCCCTTAGAGAGATGAATAAGTAATAAGGAACAAACAGGATAGCAGCATCAACATCAGTAACATACGAATCAATAACAATAAAAAAAGCATATGTTATTTTCAACAGGTTTTATGGTGCAAAATATTCAAAATAAATGGTGATCAACTTTGAGAATAAGTTGGTATAAGATTATATGCATCAAGAGCTTTTATTCGAAAGCTGCAATCTGGATTACTTTGAAATTCTATTTAATCATATTAAATTAAAGAAAATATATTTTGTCGCGATAAAAATTCCAAATAAAAGATGATATGACCATAAAACAGCACCTAGCATCTATAAGAATCAGTCATGCAAACCTCGTCTATGAGGATCACAAAAGAAGAAGAATTTGTGTGCAGCAATACGACAATACATTGGAACAAAGCCTGCATCCATAGTACGTAATTGTGCCAAGTTGGGTATAAGACCTCGTATATACGCTTCCATTTCCTGAAAAACAAATTCGTAAATATCAACTTAACCTAATCTTTTTATCCAAGAAACTGGAAATGCAACGTGTTTCCCAGCTTCAAAACACACCAAAGAAATTACTGGAAATGTTAGATTTCTCAAAAGTTCAAAGGGCCCAAAAAAGGGATTGACTTGCGATATACGTAAGAACTATATGCATGTCAATAAAATAAAGGTCAAATAGTCATAAATTTAGAACAAGGTAGTTGAGAATAAAGAAAAAAAGATTAGATGATAAGGAGTGGAACAAGAGAGATCAATCCACATAGATAGTTGGCCGGATGAAATATTGATATGCAGGGAAAATAGTGTTAAAAAAAGCAATTATTTTCTATAAATATATATATATATATATATATATATATGCATAACAAAAAGTAAATAATTTGAATAAAAGAGATACCTAACAAATAGTTCAATTCAATTTTAAACAAATGGAAACCTAGCAGATATAAAAAAATTAAAAATAAAAATAAAAACCATACGTGTGGCTGAAGGAAACCATCAGAATCCTCATCAAGCTCACTCATATCAATTCTTGCTTGTGTAAGTGAAACCTGTACAGCCAAAATCATTAGATATCTTCGATAAACATAAACATTTGATACATTCATCAAGCTCATTTGGTAAGAATAAACAAGAAAATAAAATTCAATGAAGAAACAAAACAAACACAGAACCACAGGTATCCATGAGAATTAAACAGAATCGCCAAAAAATTAGTTCAAGTTGGAAATGACCTACCGTGCGCATCACGTAAAGGTAAAATGGTAGAATGGCAATTCTTCCCTGCTCATCCTTCTCAAACTTCATAAAGTTAGAAGGACTAAAGAATCGTCGGCATTTAGGACCTATTTGTTCTGTACATACAGAGGCAATGTGGCAAAAATCTTCATAATTCATCTGTAAGAAACAAATTAAAGTACGTAAGGACTCCGTCGAGAATAGCGCTCGAGGGCAAAGGAAAAGAAGCCAATTAACAATTCAATAAAAGAAATTATACATAACAAACAAAGTTGTAGTAAATTTTGAGAAGAATGAGGTGGAAATCTTGAAGTTGTATTTTCAATTGGATGAACGGTATGAACTTATATCACCCATTTAACAGGAAATATTTTATCTTGATAGGCAAAATAAGCATCCTTGAAGGAGTATGTTGAAATCATTGCTCTGAACAAATTAGATTGTCTCAGGGAAAATCCATTGCATGACACACCAAACTCCAGTTAAAGGATAAATAGAGCACATGCCAAATATGCTAGTGAAATAGATTGAGTCTCTGATCTTTAAAGGTATAGAAGGATTTAGTACAGATTGAGGAATTACCAAACTGCTGACCCCACTTACTAGGATACGGCTTGGTTGTTGTTGTTGAGGAATTACCAAACTAAAAGCATGGAATGGGGATGGTTATTGACTATTATGGATGTAACGTAGCAGCCCATAAAGCTCGCATGAATGTAAGAGTCTCTTTGGGAGTGGGATTTTGGAGGGGAGAGTTTGACTTCTTTTTTTTTTCTAAATTAAGCAAGCTATAAAATATTTCTAAAAATGAAGTGTGATTGAATTGTTATATGATCATATATCGCGATTATTTATCAATTTTTTTAGTATCAAATATAGATTAAAATATAGGCCTAGCCCTCTAAAGCCCTCCAAAATCACCCTCCCAAATAGACCCTAATAGTCTACGTGTTCATCTTTTTTCCAAAAACCGAGGGGTTGGTTACGCTCGTGAACTTTGTGGTGCATATCAAAGATTTATCATACTTTTAATAATAAAAAAAAAGAAATAAGTTATATATATATATATATATATATATATATTACAATTTTTGGAAAAAGAAAAAAGAAGAAGCAAACACATGGTGATTGTGACAGACCTTTTCTGCACCAGTAGCATCATCAATCACACAGTTTTCTCTTAAGCACACCCACATTGCATCCAAATCATCAGCATTCAACAAAAGATCGGATTGTTTCTGTTAAATGTACCGGCAATGTCACTAATTGAGAAGAAAAAAAAATCCACTGTCTAAGCAAAGAAAGAGCTAACCCAAGAAATAATACCTTCAAAAAACGATACTTGGCCAATCTCTGGACTCTCTGACTGATTGATCCCTCTTCAGGTTTCTAGAAGAAGATGACACGTTTCAATATTTGAATTGCAGATAGATAGGTCTTTTTTAAATGCCATAGTAACCCAATCCTAAACTTCAAACATATATTAACTTACTAGAGAAATGATATTTGTACAACCATTTTGGGTCAACTCTCTCATACTCTCATTGTGTTCTTACCCTCTCTCTCTATTGTTTTTGTCCCAAAAAAAGAGGAGAGAAGAAGGTTGTCCCAAAAGTTGTTGTACAAATATCATTAACTATCCTATATAATCCATAACAAATGAAAAAACAAACTTGTATAAAGAGATACAGCATGTAACTTGTAGTTAAAACTATATGATACTTTTCTGATAAACAGACCAGGTTTAAATTCGAGGATAAATTTGTCAAACTACATGCCAATGGATAAAAGGCTAAAACAATATGGGATTTGGATTCAATGCAGTCAGCACATGTGGACTATTGAGTCAAAATCGGATAGTGCAGCTTTTAAACTCGGATTTACATTTTTCTTGAATTTGAAATTCAAGCTTAAAATTAGTGTACAATTATTTTACACATGCATAATAATAACAATAAATAAACTAAAAATTAATTGTTTAACATGCCTTCTTGTAGAAACTGGGGATTGTACCAGCTTCAGCGCTTTTCTTCTGCTTATCTTTAAAAATGTCAAGCAAGATTCTTTTTGTTTCAAGTTCTGCAAAATGGCATAATAATGTATGTATGTTATAAAGTAGTAATTAATTGATATCACAAAACTGAAAGAGATAGAAAGAAATGAATACGAACCCATCAAAGCTTCGGATCCGAGACCGGCACCGGATCCGATGAAACGACGGAGATTGCGGACCCACAACATGGAGGAAGCAGGGGGGATTTTTCTTTGGGTTTGAGGAGCGTCATGGGCTTCGCCGTCGCTGTACATCGCCGGTTGAGTGAAATTGAAAAACTAACCCTAACCCTAACAGAAACCCGCGTGAGATATATGATCGGATCTGAGATACCGTTGGCTCCGATAAGCAACCGGACGCATAAACGGTGAAAGCTTTTTTCTACTGTTCGTTTGTTTTTCTTTCTTGTACTCGAAAGATTTGCTTGCACCAACCTTCTACGCCTATTTGTCCTAATCAGATTATTAATGTTTTATTTGTAAGGGTGTATTGGATTAGGATTTTAAAGGAAAATTTTTTGCTTAAAAAAATTTCAAGTTTTTAAAAGATTTTGTAGGATTTTAATGACTATTTTAAAAGACTATTGAATTTACAATTTGGATTTCAATGGATTTACGCCATAAGATTTTAAAGGATTTTAAATGATTTTATGGATTTATAAGATTTTATGAATTTTAAGAATTTATCGAAAAGAAATTATTACAACACACTCTCTATCATAATATACTCAATACATATTATTTGTTTCTCGAGAGATGAAGAGAGGAGAGAGAGGGGGGAAGAGAGGGGAGAGGGAGGGAGAGAGATGGAGAGTGAGAGATGGTAAAATTTAAAAAAAAAAAAACAATCTGAAGAAATTTCATGTTTTCAGACTTTTTCATACTAAAATTTCACTAGAATATCCCACAAAATTTAATTTATTAAACAATCTTTCAAAATTTGAATAATTTTGAATACCACAAACTTTTTTTTAAATGATAAAAATTCACTTTTTTAAAATTAGAAACCATAAAACTTTTTTTAAGTTGCAAAGAGAATACCTCGTGAATCTCTTCGCCTCCCCTCTCATCGGTGCCAACAACCGCCGATTGTGCCACCGTTCATCTCAATCGCCGCCCTTCATTCATCTCTCAATAATAGGATCTTCCTCTCCACTCCATGCATCGTCCGCTCTTCTAGTAACTGTTGTCTTGCCACCGTCGTTTCAAATCATACAATCGCCGTCGTTGCAAACCGTGGTACGTGAATCTTATATCGCTACTATTGATTTGTGCATTATTTGGTTTGTGAATCATATATGGTCTGAGCTTTATTTGGTTTGTGCATTGCTGCTATGAGTTTTATATCGCTGCTATTGATTTGTTATGTTAAGACTATTGCTACTATTAGCTGTTAAGACTATCGCTGCTATTGAAATTTGATTTGTATTTTTAAGCTCAAATTTGGTAAAGAGGATTAGGAAGCCTAAACGAAGATGAATTTGACAAAATTAAGATGAGATTTCTGAATAAAAAAGCTTCTGCACTTTTTCATAAAAAAAAGCTTCTGCACTTTTGCAGTAGTATATTGTCACAATCTGAATAAAAAAAGCTTATGCACTTTTGCATCGTTGCTATTTGGTTTATACATTTGTTGTTTTTTGCATCACTGCTATTGCTATTTCTGCTATTCCTACTATTTGTATTCCTGAGCTATGTACGTACTTTTCTTATTGCTCATCACAATCTCTGACACCAAGACTATGTACGTACTTTCTCAGAAAACATGGATTCATCATCAAAAGATAGGGAAATATAAGGTTGTTGACAAAAGACGTAAACCAACGGCGGAGTCTACAGCATAAACCAGAACAGGATGCACAGCGCGTATGGTTATTTCACTTGATCGAAAGAAAGGTTGTTGACTTTGAAGCTCAACGTAACCACCTTCTTCTTCCACCTGAATATGTTCATATGATTCGCTCCCATCGACACATATCTGAGGCACAAGCATCACAAAATGTCTTGGGAGATGAATTTGGCTTAAGACATTATGCAGCAATCAAGCAACACAATTCAAGCGACACAATCAAGCCAAGTAAGCAATGGAACTCAAGATCAAGATACAATCCAAGCAACACAATCAAGCCAAGTTAACTCATTGTAATTTCACAGTTATGATGTGTGTGTTAAGAGACTTGTAATGTCCAAGTACTTTGATGTGTGTGTTAAGAAATTTGATGTAAAATATCACAAATTTGTCTGTTATGACAGTGACATTGAGATACTGGTTTAACAATTTGCTACTGGTTTTTTGAATTATGACAGTGACATGTGGTAAAATGCATGTGTTTTGAATTATCTGGGCTTATGTTCAAGTACTTTTATCTTGTCTGTAATGTGTTATCAAGAATTATCAGATGCAGAACCTGTTATGCTTGTTCTGTTTGTGGCTGGTGGCGTGTTTCTGCTATGGGCCTGCAGTGTCTAGGTGCGTGGGTGTTTAGGTGCCTGCACTGTTATATTCTATGTAGCAAGTTTGAAAGATTAAAATATATACTGCATTACTGAGTTCAGTGAAGGTGTAATTATCTTTGAGCATGTAATGAAAAAAGTGATATTGTATTTGGATCTATAAGTCTTAATTTTCAAGTTTAATGTGTTTTTGAGATTGGCACTGTATGACATTGTATTTGCAAACTTTCAATAATGATGGATCTACGACATGGCTCATCTGCTAGATAATTGTGCTAGAGTTTTATATTGATAAATTTTCAAAAAAATGTTTAAGGAGAGATCGCCTTATTGAATTTATTATGGATTTCGTTGTTAAGAATTTGCTCTCAAGAAAAAGGTAGTAGTATGGTGTTACTGTTTTTGAGTTCTGATCAAGTTTAATAAGACTAAAAAACATGTGAGCACAATTTACATGATTTCTAATAGTTATTCATAACTAAAATTTCTAACAGTTACATGATTTCTCATTTACTATGTTTCTTTTGTGAGTTTTCTGCTACAATGAGTCTTTTAAAAGTTCATGATATTTGGCATAAAAAATAAGAGTTTGTCTTTCCAAAATAAATAAGTTGAGATGCTTGTTAAGTCAGTGTCAACTCATTCACATGCCAATTCTACTCAACTGGTCATGCTTGTTGCAAATTATTAGCTTATTTTGATGTCTGGTCAAGAATGAAACTTCATGATCTGAGACTAAGGTTTCATTGAACTATTATCGTGTTTGATCCAGACATCACCATTTCGTACAATTTTAAAAACAATGCAGGTGTTAGTAATGCATTCTCAGGGGTGAAATCAAAGATTTGTCATTTAAATTGTTTCAAGAGCAGAATTTTATCATGATCATTTTAAAACAATGAATAATTTGTCAAGTTTATCATTCATCTATCAAAGTGTAGGAAAAGAATAAAGTGTAAAAGCCGAAATCCATCATCGTTGTGAAGTTTCAAGTCATATATAACAATATTGAACAGAATTATCTCTGTGAAATCTCATGCCTTGAACATTCTCCAACCAATTACTAACTCGATGATTATAGGCCTTGGACATCAAGAAGCACGGCTTTTATCATGGATACGGTGTTCTTCATAAAAACCACTCTTTTCATGATAATAGCAAATTGAAATGGTCTAAAAATCGTGGTATGTGGCAAATTGAAACCGTTATATGAAAAACAGATGACTCAAACTCAATTTTTGCGTTTTGAATCCTATTCGCAAAGTCAGAATGCAAATTGTTGAATCTCCATCTGATGGTCGGTGAAGAGGTGAGAGGGAGCGATGAGGGGAAGAGAGGAGATGTTGTGGCTAATCGACGTCGGCGCCGGGAGGCATGGCAGCGGCGACGGCTGGAGGCATGGCGGTGAGCAATACGATTGAGGAAGAGTGGTTTACGATAGAAGAAGAGAAGAAGAGAAAGATGCGCGTGTTTCATCTTTCTTTTGTTTTTTAATTCAAAAAAGGATGTTTGTTTATTTTTAATCTGAACCATCCAATCCTTCTTTTCCACATGTCACTCATCCAAACCTCTAAATGGGGTAAATGGAGCTGATGCTAGATGGAGCATACTCGGACTCCCTTTTTAGAGGATCAAGATTGACTGCAGTCAATAAAAGAGTGCAGTCACTGCAGTCATAACTTATCAACCGCTTGATTCATCCAACCATTAACAAACAGCCATGTAATAAACTCACCCCCAATACGTCTTTTTGCTTTCTCTTTCTCTCTGAGGCACCGAGCCTTTCACCCCCTCTTCGCAGTTTCGTATCTCTTTGGCTTTGACAATTATCAACGCCATTGTTTGTATTTGGGTGCCTTTAATACTTACATGGAGATGGAGGTTCCCTTAATAGGGATGTATTCAACCGAAAACTTAACATTTTATAAAAATGAAGGTTTTGTAAAGCTCCTAAGTCTAACAACATTGAATCACTGATGATGTTGAAATATTCATCTTATTACTTCTTTGAAGTTAATTCAATTTGTTCTGCAACAAAATCCGGTGTTCATCATCGCCGATGCCGACACCAACACAGACTGATGACTGTGAGGGAGAGAGATAGTGATGGTGGCGGCGACAGAAAGAGAGAAGACGATGGCAACCATAGAAAGAGAGAATATCGAAGGCTGATGGAGGGAGAAGAGAAGGGTAAGGAGGGACAATGAAATTGCAGTGGGTGGTGACTGGTGCGAACAATACGATTTTTGATTATGTGCGTGTTGCTAGAGAGTAAAATCCTGAGTCACAACCATCAGATGAATTGAACGGTTTGATTTTAGCCGACTGTAGTGACTGCATGATTATGGCCGACAAGGAGGATAGTTGGCATTGGAACTTGGAATCAAGTAATGCTCACACGGTTCAGAGTGCTTATAAAAGGACCGTGATTCACTGTAGTTGGAGGAATCACGCAGTCACGCATTCAACTCACTCTCAACCCACTTGATGCATCCAATGGTCCAAATTACTTTTTTCTTTATTTTCCTAGTTTCACACAACCTTCTCCCAATTCACTGCCAACACCACTTCCTCTCTTTTGCAGCAGACATGAAACTTCA
>Ga0099826_10002935_pt1 | contig 11321 bp, 7 predicted proteins | sample Mtrugardesep15_FD_76830 | JGI IMG/M metagenome (GOLD analysis project Ga0099826, IMG submission 76830) | Root nodule microbial communities of legume samples collected from California, USA - M. trunc garden sep15 | ecosystem: Host-associated > Plants > Roots > Nodule | place: USA: California...
AACCTAACATATAGATAACTAGTTACACATGATAACTAAGACAGAAATACAAAAAGATAATAACATACCCTAGAAAAGATAAGAGAAGATAAATCTTCTCTTTGGCTCCTAAAATAGCCTTCCTTTTCCAGATTTTTTTTAATTTTTCTGGATTTTTTTCTTCATTGTTTTAAGATTTTTTTTTATTTTAAAAAAGTCATAAATGACATATGTACCCATAAAAAAAATAATTAATTATACAGTCAGCATGCTACGTCATCCGAAAAAGGTGACTCAGCGTGCCACATCAGCAAAAATGCACAGTCAGCTGGTGTAGGGGGTATTTCAAAACAAACAAAATTTACAAGGACCAAATCTAAATTATATTTTTTTATAGGAAGCAAAACCAAAAGTGCCTTATATCACAGGGGTAAAGCTCTATTAACCCTAAAACTTTAGATATGTTATTTTGAATATTAATAATAATAAAACCATCACGCTGTTACTCGTGAGCTCATTATTTATTGTGTAGAACCTTTTGACCTATAAAATACACAATTTTGTAACAAACTAATCATTACTTTTTTATTTATAATAAATTACCAAAGTGGATGGAGCTAAAAAATATAAATTTGTGTATGGTCTATTTTCTCATTTGATTTGTTGACTAAGAAGCTTAATAGTCATAGAAACAATGAATATGAGCCGTTTGATGTTATAACATCAATAATCGTGTGTCTTATGAATTTACTATCTTAGTTTATATAATTTTCAAACGAGCACACACACTCACCCACTCTCGTATAAGAAACTCTCTCTGGTTTCTCTCATTATCTATAGAAGGGAATCAGATCCTAGTTTTGCAGAGAAAAAAATCCTTATCTTTCTAGGGATTTTCCTAAAACTCCATACGAGAAATCAGAGATCCCCATAATGGTTTCTTCTCAACTAGGTTCAAATATTTCACCCCCACCATCACATTACACAACATATTTGTACCAAAGTCAGGGCAATCAACTTAAGGAACATCTTTTGAATGAGGCCAACCATCACTCTAGTTTTTCTTCAATGCTTCCTTCTTCCATCAGCCTATTCCCTTTGATCCCAACCCATCAGTACAAGGCTACTCACACCAATGGGTCTAAGAGAGAATTTATCAGTGCTCGAAATCCAATGATTTTTGCACCAAACCATACTAAGATGGAAGACATACATGGTCGCCTTAACACTAGCAAAGGAATTTCGGATTTGTCTACAAAAAATCTCTTTCAATATGGTGAAACTTCACAACCTCGGGTAAGTCCCTCTTTATCACCATCACTGGCTTATGATGGACATCAATCTGTGTCGGCTAATCCTGAGCTTCAAGGGGATCTTTCATGCAATGATGGAATTGGAAACAAATCCCGAGAAAATGATCAACGATTCGTGCTTAGTGACCAAAAGCGGCTGAAGAGGATTCAAAATAAAAATGAAATTCAACACAAGGATCCTAATCAAATCAAGGGACAATGGACTTCAAATGAGGATCGGTATATAAAATCATTTAAAATTTTGTATTTTTTTTAAGAATATTTCAAATTTTGTATTGTCTTTATTTATTGTTTTAATTTTCGTTTTGATTCATCTTACCTTGATTTTTTTTTTGTTATTTGTTATCAATTCTTGACATATGATAAACAATGAATAATTGTTATATATTTTTGTAGGGTTCTTGTCCAATTGGTGGATCACTTTGGGCTTAGAAAATGGTCCCGTATTGCTAAGTATCTGAAAGGCAGAATTGGAAAACAGTGCAGAGAGAGATGGAATAACCATCTTCGACCGGACATTAAGGTGTCATTCTTTTTAATAATTTCTTGATTTTATTTCTTACACATACAAATATAAAATAAAATAATATCAACTCTAAGCAATATTGATTCTTGCTTATTTTTTACCTTAACATATTTGATTTTTACATCTATACATATAGCTGCATCAAATAAAACGAAAAAAATTATGGATGCATGTAAATAAATGAATCAGCGCAAGTAAAATCATTATGTGTTTATGATTTTATAAAGAAATGCAGAATTTGTAACTTTCATAATAGTTTAATAAACATTTCATTGGATGTATAATAATCTTTTTTGGAATACATCACAACTAGTCTAGTTGTCTATTTTTATAAAGGGTTAACAGGTCTTTACCCCCTGTAATATAGGACATTTCCAGTTTTACACCCCCTAATACATCACAACTAGTCTAGTTGTTTTTTTTTAATTTACCCCTTAATAGACCAAACAAAAACCAAAATTTCTTGAAAAAAAATTAGTGTTTGTTTGGCCTATTAGGAGGGTAAATAAAAAAAATTTACCGAGGGGTGAATAAAAAAAATTACAAAGGAGAAAACCGAAAATGACCTATATTACAGAGGATAAAGACCTATTAACCCTTTTATAAATAAGTATTGTACTAAATAGAGACACACCAATCTTATTGTTCCTATCATCAAGAATTTTTTTTTAGACATTTTTGAAAATACTGATGATGAATGTGTTACTTTTTGTAGAGAACAAAAATGACGATGTCTATAGATAACTCTTAGTCATAATTTATGTTAAAAACTTATTTTGTTTTCTTTCGTTGCCGCTTCCTATAAAAATAATTCTCGTGGAATAACTATGCTATGTTTTTAATTACATTACATTGTAAAATGTTATCCTTAATTGTCAGACAATGTAAATGATTGATGTTGAACGCTAGATATACATGAGTGTGACTCAATTATTTTAAGAGTAATACTTGTCAAAATTATTACATTTAATAAGTATTTATGAATATTATCTTTTGTCAATCCAACACTTGAAGTTGAATATCTATATAAGCCATGTAAGCTTATGATCGATACATTACTCGTATTTCAAATATTTTATCATACATTAGAATGAAGTAAATTGTTTTTTTTTTTTAAACTTTACTAAATTTGCAGATTTGATATAGTCAATTAATTTTCCATTTGAAATGACAAAATATAGAATTTACATAGATTTATTAAGCGGTGTAACTTTAACAAGAGGTTTTTTAAGGGAAATTTAACAAGAGTGTTATTCATACAATTGGTTGATCTCCAATATGCTTATATGTGTTAAATTGGTTTTTGACTTTGTCTATTATTTATGATTCTCTGTCACAATGTCAAATATACCACAATTTCACGAAGCAAGAAATCCAAGATTTTGTTCTTCGCACGGTGCCACCGTGGGAACAAATACATGCTATATTTTGTTAGATAGCTAATTAGAATAAGTCATTACTAAATTGATGAAATGTGAATCTTTCTTACATTAAATATAATTAACCATATATCTAATCCACACATATTATTATGTATGATTTCAGAAGGATTCTTGGACCGAAGAGGAGGACAAAATACTAATCGAAGCTCACAAAATAGTTGGAAACAAGTGGGCTGAAATTTCAAGAAGATTGCCAGGGCGCACTGAGAACTCCATCAAGAACCACTGGAACACCACTAAGCGCCGCCTAAATGCCAAAAGGAAGAACCGGGGTAAGAGTTCAAAGGGAATACTACTTCTGAAATACATAATGGAAGTCACCAATGTTAAGGAAGTTGAAAAGGAGCCAATGACGTATTCTATGAGCATGATGGATAATAGAAATCAATCGAATTTTGAAAGCTCAGAAAGTGATTTTGGAACTGAAGGTTTGGCTACTCCAGAGAACGAAATTTGTGGGTATGTTCCAATGACGTTCAATGGTGATGATGGAATGGCAAGTGGATCTGCTACCACAATGAATTATGAGTTTGGATCATATGGGATGGAGTTTTTTCCTGAGGTTCCTCTTAAGCAAGAAATTGATCTCATGGAGATGATCAATAAAAACCCTTAAGATGGGTTGGGTTTATTAGTAATAAAGTTATCATGAATTTATGTTTCGTTTAAGTTATTATTTAACTTGTGTTTTGTGATGTTATGTATTGTTTTAATGACTCTATTTAGAGTTATTTTGTTTTGTTAAGTTTTCTGGTCGATGGAACTAATGCTTGTTTACTATTATGACTTGGATGAGTAACTTTTATGGAGACTTGAAACCTTGATTATGCGGTCTAAGTATATTATGTCTTTTTAAGGTAGTATTATCTTAGTGATCAATCAATCTTAATATGTTGTTTTATGTTGATATAATTAAAGTTGCAAAGATAAAGTCAATTTTTTCCACATGATTTAAATTCTTGATTTCTATGATCAGGTTTTGTGTAAAGATATAAATTTTCACACCTTTATGGTATCCAAGCTTCTTGTTTCACACGAATTGATTTGTATGAGTACAGATTTTAGATAAGTCGACTCAAAATGTGTATCACTAATGTATTATTCTCTCAGTGTCATAGAATACTTTCTCAAGAAGGAAAAAAATCATCTTAATTTTTTCTCTCATACTTTTTCATGTTTAAAGTTTTAACCCTTACCCAATTTTTATCCCTTACCTAAAATTCCAAAACACTCCCATTTATATCTGATAAAATCTAAATCTTCCACATTATTTTCTTATCTTTTTTTTTTTCAACATGAGAGAACCCTAACCTCTAATTAGAGGTTTAACATACTTTGACGGGCATAGATATAGCTTGTGTTGTCGATGTTGATATCGGTCATTCTTTGACAGAGTGGTCTCCAATGCTTTGAGAGAATGGATGTGGCCATGATTTGCTCTGCGGGCAAAAGAGTTAAGATGTGACATAAGAGCTCATCAGGTAAAGCGCTGATTCTATTTGCATTTGGCATCCCTAGCCAAACTGGCCTCCATCGCTTTGAGAGAAAGCTCGTGGTGGGGATTTGCTCGTAGGGCAAAAAAATGAGAGGATGTGACATAATATTTCATCAAGCAAATCACTGATCATGTCTTGTGTCATCATAGTTTGATTGATCAAAGAAAGAAACAAAAGAAAAGAAAACAAAAAAGAAGAAACTCTAACGACAGATAGTGAAGAAAGCTATTCGTTTGGTTTGGTTGGTTCCCTCTGTCGGCTAGGGTTTCACATAACATAAGTCGGAAGAAGAAGGTATTCTTTCTTTGCACAACTAGACTGGATTGGATTTATAAACTTCGCTTTCGTTTTAGATAACTCATCATCATTCATTGGGCTTTTACTATCTTATAGTTTTTAGAAGATAATTTTTAGTCAAAATTTCTTTTCCAACCCTTTAATTTATCGCGCGTTCAACGACATTTCAAATTGTATATTTTTAAAGTGTAAAATACTTCAAAAACCCTCTTTTTGTTGGTATTTAGAGTCCAAATATAGGACACATGATAAACTTGTAGGAAGGGAAGAGAAATTAACTTTCTTTTTTAGTTAATTCGTCCCTTCTTCTTTTCTTTCGTTTTTTCCATCTCTTCCACATAGATAGAAACAACAAACAAACAAAGCCTTAATATCCCAAACATTTGACCTCTTGTCAAATCTCTTCATTATGATCTAATATACTTATTTAAGTAGTAAAAGTGGGTGTAAAGTAGGTCGGTCGAGCCATCCTAGACCTCCTGTGGGCCAACACATATAAATTGGTTGTGTAGATCAGTTCGATTTCTTTATCGGACACAAATATCAATGATTTTTTTTCAAGGAAACAACATATTTTATTAATATGTTGTTTAATTTAGAGATCAACATTCATATTCATTAGTTTCTCTCTCATGACTAATTTTTCTTCTTCCCTTTCCCGTTAAAATCCCTAGTCGGCGTTCACTACTTTAGGCAATCCTCACTATCATCTTGCCTTCAATGGCCAAATCAACACCATCAATGTCTTCCTTTCATCATATAATTACTTTCCATTCATTTCCTGTCGCGTTGGAACTCATCCATGAAGTTTAGCACGGAATCTATAACTATTATGACATAAGCTTTCTATTGGACCTAGATATAATTGACCTTTATGATCCAACAGTCTATTTTTTGAAAAATACATCAAAGGGTTTAGGCTAAAAAAAAAATAAGGTCTATGGTGGACTACATCATTTATGGTCCCTTTTAGACATTTGAGAGCATTAACGGGAAGGGACCAAGTATACAGAGTGACAGTGAAGACCACCAAAAGTAAAGATCAAAATTAAACCTGATTTATGTGATGCGCCTTCAACAACCACCACAAATGAAGCTTAATACTATCCAGAAGTTGATCAAGGCTCGCTATTTTATTGCTAAAAATTCTTGAATTACGTTCTTTTCAAATGACTGAAAGACAGGTCAATCACACAACCTGAAAGCTTAAAATAGATGTCCTTTTTTGGAAACATGCGCGCCAAGAGTTGTTGCGCATAACACCCAATATATGATGGAATAACTTTAAAAATACCCAATCAGTGATGAACGAGATGCCAGATTCTACCAAAAAAGTAACACTCTAAGAATACATGATTAATCGTTTCCTCATGATCGCAACAGTCTGAGCAATTTTATTTTTTTTGTAGTGGAGCGTATATTATGCGTTGCCAACTGAGTTAAGCAAAACAAATTCTTTGATTGTGATGGACTATATTTTTTTTCTTTATTTATTTTTATTTTAATGAAATAGTTATTTTAATATTTATCATGTCACTTTTTTAGGGGGCTATAAATACATGTATCATTTTTTCAATTGTGATATTTCTTTCTTTTCTCTCATACCAAACTAAATAATAACTTTATTTTCTTGTTCTTTTCTTTCGTTTGTTTCATTTACCTTTCCTTTAAAAACCTTAAAAAAAATATTTTTGTATTATAACAGAGAGAGTCCAACCAAAACAATTATCTATACTATATATAAAAGAAATTATACCTTTCAGCACACTCTTGGGTTGAATTTTTCTTTTCAAAAATACCCTTAATTTTAAATACAAGTAATACATGTAACAAATAGATAAGAATAAATTTAAATATTAAAACAAATATAACAAACAGGGTATGTATATCGTTTTTTTTTCCTTTATCATTTAAAAATATAACAAACTATATGACTATATTTATACTTACTTTTTCATTATTCCATTTATACTCTTAAACAACTTTTTCTATAATAAAGATTGTTGTTCGTGTTATTAAAAAAAGAAACAAACATTTATATTTTTACTTTTAATCAAAACCAAAATTTCATAACAAAAATACAGTTCATACTTTTCAGCGCAATAAAAAGAGCGGAAGACGATGCCCGTCTTTTCGCTGGTAAAGAGAGTGAAATGACTTGCTTTCCTCAAAACCCTCACTCATTCACCACTCTAAAGTTTCTTAAAACAAAACGATTTTGTTTAGAACTCAGATTTTGGATTAGGATTAGGGTTTTGAGTAATACAAAACAATTTTGTTTAGAACTCTGCTTTGGATTAGGGTTAGGGTTTTGAGTTTTCAAATGTCACGATCAATGCCAACTGAAGATAGGATTAGCTCCCTACCAGATCCAATTATCTGTCACATTCTCTCTTTTCTTTCAACCAAACTCGCTGCAACCACAATCATCCTCTCGAAGAGATGGGAATCAATATGGCTCTCACTTCCCACTCTCCACTTTGACGTCAAAACCTTCAAATCCTTCTCTTCCTTTCGCAATTCTGTGTCAAATGTCTTTCTCTCACAACATCACGTTACCCCTTCGATCCTTCCACCTTATTTCTTCAAAAGCTTATAACCTCCACCACTCACACGATGTCAATAGATTTGTTTACGCCGCTGTGCAAAGAGGGATCGAAAACCTCAATCTGAAAATATGCAACAGGGTTAGCTTTGGACTCAAGTTACCTTTGAGCATTTTCAGTTGCAGGACCCTTGTTGTTCTTCATTTGTGTGGGCTAACAGCGAATCTTTCTCGTGTCGTTGTGGATTTTCCTCTCCTCAAAACACTTCATTTATGTAACGTACATTTTGCACGTGATCAATCTCTCCCGAAGCTTTTATCAGGATGTCCCATTCTCGAGGAATTGCAGATAAAATACTTACCCCGGGCAATTCTTGTTTTGGAGGAAAATTCTCAATGCTTACCGAATTTGATCAGAGCAAACATTTCAGACGTGCATTTTAGTGCGGCAAGTGATCTCTTTAGCTTGCTTTGTGGGGCAAAATTTCTGTGTGTAGAACTGGTAAGAGTATTACACGACTCTCTCCAATAAATGTTTAAATGAAATTAGGCTTTATTTGATTTCTATCGTTTATAAATCACAGCGGTTCATAGGTTACATCAATTTCCCCACGTTTCAAAATCTAATCCACATGGAACTTACATAAACACTAACACTGTGAGAATTGGAATTGGGTGATACAAGTGCTGCAACATTGTCCCAAACTTCAAAATCTTACCATTCACGAGCTTTTGTTTTGTCTAAGATTTTTTTTTTTTTTACCCAACAGTTTTTCACCTTTTTTATTTTATTTACAAAATATTTGAATTGTTGACAGGACTCCGCGAACGGAAATGAAGTTGTCGGTGATTGGATCGATCCAATAATTGTTCCTGAATGCCTTTCAACACATCTCAGAACATTCTTGATTGAAGGCTATAAAAGCACGGAGTGTGAGGTTCAATTTGCAAAATATATCATTCAAAATGCAAAAGTACTGAACACCATTTCAATTAAGAGTGCATCTTCCATATATTTAAATGCCAAGTACCAAACGATATCTAAGTTAGCTTCGTCGGCAAGGGCCTCAACAACATGTGAACTCTTGTTTGATTGATGACAGTTATGGCATAGTTGCAATAGTTCTTGTATGTCTATTTTTATATTAGAGTCTAACATATGCAATGCTAAGATTTAATGGTTTTCAAAGGCATGACCTCTGTTTAATTTTGACTCTGTCATTTAGATTTTCAAATATGTATTGGCTTTCATGTATCAAAGGGATGCCAGATCCTTTCAACATATTCATATCTTATCTGATTGATGATTATTTTACATGGTTGTATTGATGAATGTCATTTTCTGGCAGTCTCGTGGATTTGTGGGAATGAGAAAAGGATATCAAAATTTGCAACTACATAGACAAGAGTAGTAGAACGCCATCATGATTAGCTCTTAGAATTTAATCAGCAATTTCTTCTCTCTAATTCTTTCATCCGCTTGCGATAGTAATTGGAATCAGGGCCTACGACAATTGGGACTCGGTTTCTTTTCCACTAGTTTTAATATCTAGTATACTGGTTAGGGATTTGGCTTGCATTTTGCTATTGCTATTAGTGATTGAATACTGGTTTGGTATTTGGTTTGCATTTTCTATTCCCGTTACTGCTGATTCATACTGTTTTGATACATACTGATTTACATTTGGTCTGGATTTTGATTTTGCTACCTGGTTGTGTGACTGATAGTAATGGAAGAGACGTAACCGGCCTTGATCACTTCCATTGTGCTTATCGGAGTTCTTTCCTGTTTGCCTATTTTTTCTTCTGATATTGATTGTTCTTTTGCTCCAATAGTTATTTTATGATTGAATATGTCTGCTCTAATGTTGGTAACTGAAGTTTCTTATGATAATTTCTTCATGCTTTGATCAACTATGTTTTAAGAAAAAGCATTTACTAGCTCTAATGTTGATAGTGTCACTTCATTCCTAAGCATAAAAAGAAACATAATCATATGGAACAACCATGTTTTAAGAACTCTCAGCATTCTATTCATATTTTATTGGAGAAAAGGTGCCGTGCCATGTGCTAGTTTGTTGGAGAGACACGCTTGAACTTGTTGGCTTGTTATGCAGCTTGAGCTTTCACCTTCAATCTCACTTTTATTTCCAGAGTTGTTTTCATTCTTTGACAAAGCATTTTATTTTAGTTTTTTGCCATGTTATACCAAGTGTTTCACTACCATTTATCACCGTTAATCTATGGGGCATAAAGATGGGTTCTTCCGTACCATTTTTTTTCATAGACAATAGTTAGCTATCAAATCCATTACCACTTGAATCAATCCGTTGTTGGTGACGTTGTAATAAACTAATAATATACTCCTATGTCATAAGAACAATATTTTGAGCTAAAAACCTTTTTCTTTCCATTTACAATTCTTTGATGGTTGCTTTCATGTGTTGCCATATTCTTGATCGAACAGTATTTAGATAATCAGTCTATCAACACTACATTCCCCAATGGTAAGGGGCTCCAATTTAGGCAATTTATTGAATGTAGGGAGGTGAAGATATAAGAATTTATGATCAGAAGGGGAAGGAATTTTGCTTCTCCTAACACCAACGGTGAATATTTTAAGCTGGCCTATGGAAAGATGGTCATGAGGTGATTTAAATAGTTATAATTCAACTTAGTGTATGTTTGGTATTACGGTGTGTGTTTCAGAATCACAATGACCCACCACGATTTTGTAAAAGCTATGAAGTGTAGCTTTTATAAAATCACGGTGGATCATTGTGATTCTGGCACATCCACCATTAATCTGTGATACCAAAATTAGACTCAATATTGTAACATGGTTTTAAATTGTCCTTTTCTTTTTTTTTTTAGCTAAACAAAAGCTTAGGTGAGTTGGGCTTTTGGCACACCAGAGTCGGGGCAGACCTCAAGAAGCGCTAACATATATACTTACAAATCATCTATTAAAGAGGTTCTTACTTTGGCAACGGAAATTGAAACCACCTTCTTGCAGGTGAGTCAACTCTTTACCAACTGAACCAACCTTCTTCTAGTTTTAGTTTATTGGAAATACCATCAAACAAATAAAGAATAAGTTTTATCTGCAGTTTGTTAGTCAATAGAATATATTCTTTTGATTACCCTCTAATTTGGAGATACTTGAAAAAAGAAGAACTCATATAGGAACAACACTCAAAGAAAAAATGGCATCTCCCCTTTAGAATCCACTATACTTTGTTTTCCTACTTTAATATTTTCTTTTGCTTTAAAAACTTCTAAAGTTCTTCCCTTTTTCATAGATGTTTGCATCTGTTTATGACTCTAAAAATATCTGTAGCCAAGTACGAAGAAATCTGTAAGTTTATTTTTTCTTGTCATGTTCCTTTTCTCTTGTTTAATCTTTTTTCTGGTTCATGTCTTGTGCATATTAGAGAATACTCGGAATCTGTATGTTACCTGAATACGAAGTAGTGATGATTTGAAATATATCTCAACCGAGAATTTCTATTGAAAATTGTACACACACAATATATATATATATATATATATATATATATATATATATATATATATATATATAGAGAGAGAGAAAGTTTTGCTAGAAGACACATTTTATAAAGGTGTCTTTTAGCAAGTTTATAACTAAAAAGTGGAAATCACACCTTGAGGTGTGGGTTGCTAAAAGACACTTTCATAGGTGGCTTCTAGCATAACCCATAT
>Ga0099826_10002936_pt1 | contig 11319 bp, 10 predicted proteins | sample Mtrugardesep15_FD_76830 | JGI IMG/M metagenome (GOLD analysis project Ga0099826, IMG submission 76830) | Root nodule microbial communities of legume samples collected from California, USA - M. trunc garden sep15 | ecosystem: Host-associated > Plants > Roots > Nodule | place: USA: California...
AAAAAAAACTAATAAGTGTTCTTGAAGTATTGTTTAAACGATTAAAAGTAGTAACTTTTGTACATAAACACATGTAATTACTACTTTTATATGAGACAAGATCAAAAAATATTTACATCTTCATGCCTACTCGTTATTTTAGCCCACCGCGCTTCAACTCTCCAAATACTTCAATCAAGGTCATAGCTAAAGGAAACAAACATTTTACCACTAAAAACTATCTTGACTACAATAATAGATTATTTTATAACTGCGATGCACGGAGAGATTATTGTAGTTATAATTCATAGACGGAAAATGACGGATGTATCCTCATATGTACGGAGATAGTAAAATATCAAATTGACACTTTGTTTTCCAAGGTGGGGCCCATCAAATTAGAACAAAAGATTAGACAACAGCAACTCCATCAAACACAAAAAACGAACACCGAACAAAACTAGCCGGAAATCGCGGTTAGTGTTACTCCTCCATCCGTCCGCCGACACAAACAGTCACAAAGTCTGCCCTTAAGGTTTTTCAGTTCTTTCCAGCGCGATTTGCCGCCGCGTTAATCACCTCTGTAACAGGCAACGCCGCAGATAACTGCGTCGCAGCAGATCAGAGCTTCGCTTCTGTACCAACATTGAAAACATAGGTAGGATACTGAATCTAGTTCTTGGAAATTCTTGCGTATTTACTTCACCTTTTTTAGATCATTCCACATTTTTCTTTTCTGTCATGCAAGTGCTAAGTGCTTTTCTATTCTATCACTGCGTTTTGTTGGTTATTCTTCGACAAAAATTGATTTTTAATAAATTGATTTCGTTAAAATTGAGTGGAATGTGAAGTAGTTTATATACATGTGAACACGGAAAAGTGAGTTGGGTAATGGATTTGAGAGTAAAGATCACCTTTTGAGTCAAAAGCTACAGATCCTAGCTTAATTAGTAAGGGTGTTTTAATAAATGATACTAATTTTACCATTGAAATCACTCAACTAATAACTGTACTAAGTGGAATAGTTAAGTGAAATTCAATAAACAAGAGTATTATTAGTAAGAAATAAAGTTGCATTGATATTTTAAAGTGACAATCATAGTAAGTGACACTTATTATGAGACGGGGGAGTGTTTTGGGTAAGAATCCTCTCCATTTATCAAAACAAATGGAGTATGCAATTTGGAGAGAGATAGACACATAAAATAGATAATGGGTCCTCCCATTAAGTGGATCCCACCATAATTAATTACTTTTTACTTTTTTCAATTTTTTTTTGTCTTTATCTCTCCAAATGGTATAAAGGGAGAGGATCTTAACTCGAGTATTTTACTTTTACAACTAGACATTTGGGAGAATATTCTGTACTATTTGATGAATTTTACTTTGTGTCATCTACCATTTTTGGTTAAGATGTTTGACATTTGATTTAGCCTTGCACATGAAAGCATACAAGTGCAGCTCAAGAAGTGATAACTGATATATTTGTAGCTCTAATAATGTCTATCGACTAATTTAGCAAGTAATTATGTGAATTTTTGTTTATGTTGCTTCTGTGTCCTTTATGTTCAGATACATAACATCTACACCATCAATGTTTACAATTGAATGTTTTGCTTTTGATTTCTTTTCCAGACTTTCTCTTCCCTTGCACTTCTGCTTTATCTTAATGAAATGTTTGTAATCATGTTTTTGCATATATTCTGTTCCATTATTCATTTTATGTTTATGGTATTTTTAGTGCGAAGATTGTTTTGATTGTTTTTTAATATAATATTTGATTGGCTTTTGCTACAGCGGTGATGGAAGCAGACTAAGAAAGTATCTTTTTCAAAATCAAGATGAGATTTTCCTCGGTTCCACCTGGTTTTGCATCCCTAACATCTTTTTATCTGAAAAGGGATGACAATGTTAAGTTGGACCCAATCCCCACATCGAATAAACCTGAGATGGATGACAAACAGATTTGTACACTACGGCCATGGATAATATCCGACCAGAGCAAGTGCAAACCTGAGGAATCTCACACAGAGCATCCTCCTATGACTAAATTGGTAATTTGCAATTTTTTTGGTTAATGATTATATCCCAGAATATTGAGTCTGAAATGAGATGCATTAGTAAAAGTTCGGTAATATGAACAAATTTTAATGATCTTGTCCATTTGAAAAATCAGTGTTGCTTTTGTTTTAGTAATGATTTTCATGATGACCGTCTCCTTAACAATTGATATGCCCTCAGGCGGTGGGAAACTAAAAACTATTGAAATAGAATCTTTCTGCTTTTATTTTATCTTCTTTTTCAAGTTTTACATTGTTATTAAGACCTGACTTACATAGAAATAGTGTGTATAATCTGCATATGTGCTTGTGTGATGTGTCTGGTGATCTGGCATAGGGTTGCAGAACTACTAAGATATTTTTTCAAGAATTTGATTTGAATAAGGCAATATCTAATTACTGCTAACGATAGAATACACACTTAGATATTAATCCCTCCGTCCCTAATTATAAGTTGTTTTGGTGATTTCACCTGTATTATGAAATGTAATTAATTTGTATGGGAAAAAGATATTATGACTTGTTTTACAAAATTTTCCTTAATAAATGGTATGGGAAAGATAAATTAAAGAGTTGAAATAAGAGAAAGTAATAGATGGTTAAGGGTATAATAGGAAAAGTAACATTGAAGTTTCATTGGTATTGTAAAACGACATATAATTTGGAACAATTTTTTTTCCCAAAGCGACTTATAATTTGGAACAATTTTTTTTCCCAAAGCGACTTATAATTTGGGGCGGAGGGAGTATTACAATTATGATCTACGCTTTAGATAGCTCGTAGCAAACTTTTGAGTGTTTTTTGTGTGAACAATCTCATGATTGTTAGACTATATGTCCAGTTATGTTTGACGGCATTTAAGTTAGTTTTATAATCAATTTGTTAGTGTAAGAGCGTTGTCAGGTGACAGCTCAGAATCATGACTCTGTTTAAGCAGAGTCGGTAATCTGTAAGAACTTAGAAGTTAGATAGGAACAGTTAAAGATAACTGCATTCAGGCTACACTATAAAAGTAAGAAACCTGTTCCGTGTTGATAAAATTAAGAATCCAAATTCAAAGAGTACTAATTCTTTCTCTGCTTTCAACCGCTTTGCTGTATTTTCTTTCTTTTTCTTAGAAGTTAGAACCTTTAAACGCTTGACGACGGGTTTGTTTTGAGTATGAAGGCAAAATAACTATGGATTTAAACTTCTTTTTATCCAGAAACCCCCTACAAAGTCTTCTCTTCCAAAAGGGACCAAATATGGATGTTCAAAATGCAGTAATTGTTTTAAGGTAGACATGTCTCTCACCTTAACTTTCCATATTACTATAGAGATGACCACTTTTGGTTGTTTATTTATCAAAATCTTGAACCAGGTAACAGCAAGGTGGCATCCTGAGGATGCAAAAAAAGAAGTTCTGGAAGACGCTCCTATTTTCTGTCCAACAGAAGAGGTACCTACCACTTAAGCGTGATAACATGTATTCACTCGTGTTTTCATGTGTATCTCTTGATTTATGTCATCAAATATGGATTCATATGTCGAGTTTATAGAATACAATTGAATACATTATCAAGGTACTCAGAGGAACTTAAAAATGCGGATTCGTATGGCTGTATACATGATGCAGGAATTCAAAGACACGCTTAACTATATCGCAAGCATACGTTCCAAAGCAGAACCTTATGGAATTTGCCGTATTGTCCCTCCTACTAGCTGGAAACCGCCATGTACTCTTGAAAAAAAGAATGTATGGGAAAACACTGAATTTGTTGCTCAAATTCAGCGAATTGATGGGCACCAAGTTCAGTATGCACCAGAAGTTATGACTAGCTCTCATGATACTACAGAAACCAAGAGAAGAAAAGTGATGAAAGTAGCCATGGACTCTCATCTTGGTAATAAAAGTACTTGCACCCCTAATAATGGGAATGTTAAAGACTGTGACAAGGAGCCTGAACCTGGTCCTAAATTTAGTCTCAAAACTTTTAAGAAATTGGCAGATGAATTTGAGATCCAGTACTTCAACCATAAGGATAAGAATAAGATTATGGGTTCTGGTAAAAATTCAGCCAGACATCAACTGCAATGGGAGCCATCTGTTGAGGATATTGAGGGTGAATACAAACGAATTGCTCAAAATCCAACTGAAGAAATTGAGGTATATTGATGAAATATAAGTGAAACATGTGATGCCGTCTATAGTTTTAGTCCTTGATAAGTTGTGAAAATATTATGTAATTCTGCCTCATTGTTCTAGGTTCTCTGCGGTGACACTTTGGAGGCTGGAGATTTTAGCAGTGGATTTCCAATTCCAGCGATTTCTGATCCTCTGAATGCATGCACTTATCCTGAATATTTGAAATCTGGATGGAACTTAAATAATATACTTTCACTCCCAGGTTCCCTTCTTTCCTTTGAAAGCCCTGAAGCTGCACAGAAATTTTCCCCTAGGGTACATGTGGGAATGTGCTTTTCACCACTCAAATGGGTAATGCCATTGATTTATTGCATTATACTTGCATGTTCATCACATCTTTGTTTCTTTCCTAATAAATCTCCTGTTTACTATACTTTATGATCATTTGACCAAACAGAAAGTTGAAGAGCACCAATTATACTCATTATCTTACATGCATTTGGGTGAACCCAAAGTATGGTATGGTGTCCCAGGAAGATGTTCTGCTGACTTTGAAACAATTTGGAAGAAGTATCTTGTTGGAGCGCGAGATATGTATGCAGGACAGCCAGATATGCATGATAATCTGGTAAGAATGTGATTGCTTCTTGCATTGAAGAATTGTTTTATCATTGAAAAATGACAGTGGTGTATGCTAAACACCCATTTGTTTCTTTATATTTAAGATAAATTAAGCCTTTCATTGTGAATCTGTGCGTGCTGTTTTGTCAAATATCATATCATTGATTAGATGGATTCTGACTCTATTGGACTATTCATATCCTAGTTTTACCCTTTCTGTCATTATGTCCCAACTATTACCATTTCTGGAACGTGTTTCTCAATCATCCATGTCATACACACTGCTTTTTGTTTTATATTTTTCTTGTTACCTTTTGTAAGTAGTTGATTCCCAAATTTGAAGGAATGAATGATAATTATATGTTCTTTTGTTTCATCTACTGCTCATGTAAACCGAACCTTCTGCTCATTGTTGGACCCTAGTAATGCCTTGTACAATGTTATGTTCATTTACAAGACAAGACCCGCTTCAGTAAAAAGCTTAAACTCCTCCACTTCAGCTTTAAACTCCTCTACTTCAGCTTCCAATATTTATTCTTTTGGCTCTGTTGATGTAATGTTAAATAATTATAGCCATCAATATCCAACAGAGAGCAGAAATAGAAAATATTCTTCAACGCACTCAATTCTATGTGTGGGTAACTCCCAATGACATGAAATATAAAGTCTACAGTTCTTTTAGTACACAAGGGAAACATTATTTATTTGACAAATTGATTCTTAGTTTGAATATTTGGTACAGATTATGCAGTTATCCTGCTCAGTTTTGAAGGGAGATGGTATACCAGTGTATCGGTGTGTTCAGTATCCTCGTGAGTTTGTTCTTGTCTTTCCTGGAGCATATCATTCCGGATTTGATTGTGGCTTCAACTGTTCTGAGGCAGCTTGTTTTGCTCCTCTTGAGTGGTTGCCTCATGGACAGAATGTTGTAGACCTATATAGTGAACAGAAGAGAAAAACTTTAATTTCATACGACAAGCTGTTACTGGGAGCAGCTAGGGAAGCTGTGAGGACCCGATGGGAAACCGATATATGTATGAAGAGCACGCCCGACAACATAACACTTAAAGATGCCTATCAAAGAAATGGGATCTTAACAAAAGCTTTTAATGTACGTACTTCAGTCCTAAATCCTAGATTCAATAACAATTATTAGTCAGTCACAAATCATGTTAGTTTTTCACAAATATTCAACCATTCATCTTGAGGAATGAAAATGAAGAAATAGTGACACAAATCTTTAGTTTTTTAATAATAAAAGACAGCTCTGAAGGTTCTCTCCCTCTTTTGTTTTCATTCTTGCGTATGGATCTGGCTTTACATTTTGCTTCTCTCATGTTGAATACCCTATGCAAACTAATTATGTTTGTTTCCTCTGTGTAGTCTCGTATCAGGAGTGAAAGTTTGAAGAGGAAATTTATTTCCACTTCTTTGAAGTCACAAAAGATGGATGAAAACTTCACTGCCAGTTGTAAAAGGGAATGTAGCGTATGTCTGCGTGATTTATTCTTGTCTGCTGTTGGTTGTCCGTGCTCAGATGACAAGTTTGTGTGTCTTGATCATGCAAAACAGCTTTGTTCTTGTCCTTGGACAGGCAGAATGCTCCTTTACCGTTATGAAATCAGTGAATTGGAGGTTCTTCATCAAGCTTTGGATGGAAAACTAAGTGCAGTCTATAAATGGGCCAAAGAATATCTTGGATTAACTGTGCGCTCAGTTGCCTCCCAGAAATCAAAACAAACCCCAGAAAAAGTAAATGATTCAGAAGACTCGATAAAAGAACCTATATTGCAGTCGGCGCGGGATGCATACAACAAGTGGAAACAGCGTAAATCACAGATAACACCAAATTCTTTGGTGGAGAAACAGAGCGAAATGGCCTTCCAAGCCAAGCAGACCCCTAGTAGTACTCACAGTAGTCCGTACGCCATTCACCCAAAAAAGAACACAACTTTACTTCATTCAGCAATATCAAATGAGGTCAAAGCTAAAGAGAAAATGGTGGGGCCCAAATCTGCTGCACCAAGCATTAGTAAAGGAAGTAATTCTGCTGGGATCAAACCTGATAGCAAGGCAATTGGGGATAAGCTCACAATTTCAAAGAAAGTAGGAGACCCAAAGGTTTCTGAAGTTTCTTCATCAACTACAGGCTCGCGTTTCTTATCTTTACTGCAAGAGAACATTTGGATTGATGTTTCGTCTAGTTCTTCAGAATCCGATGAGGAGTAGAAATCTAATCCAGAAAGAAAGCTTTTACTTTTTATGAAGTCCTCTCTAGGTTTATTGAAGGCCTAAAGCTAACTCTAAAATAAGACATTGAGAAAAAACTAGAGACCTTTATTGCTAATAATTTTATTTTATTATAATGTTATTAAATTATGCTAATTAGTATATCTTTTTTCGTTTGTTAGACCGTTTACTTACTGTTCTCAACAAAATTTGACGCCTAATATGCATGTTAGAAACAATTTATTTTGGGATGCTTGAATCCTGTACTTACAGCTTTCGCCTTAGACCAGCTATATGCTTCTGTGAGCCAATTGTATTCTAGGTCTATTGTTGTTTCTTCCCCATTAGAATGTGGCAATAGTTGAATAACTTTAGATTGCTGAAAACTTATTAGAATGTGCTCTCTTTTTCGTTGTAATGAGTTATACTTTGATTTTAAATAATGTATAAGAAGCCGGTGCAAGTCCTTCCTTAGGGTCTATGTGCGTGTTTTCATGTTTTATTTTTCTCAAGAAAAGAATATATTCGTTATTTTTTTCGTGTTAGGGAAGTTACACTTTGTTTTTAATATGGGCCATAGAAGTTCATATTTAAAGTATTTTAAACGGTGAAGTGAGCTCAATTGTTGGCTATTCTGATCATATTATTATAACATAATAACAATAATAAAATACTTACTCTGATCTCATACATAAACAAATATTGATTTTTCTAATCCATTGAATAATAAATAATGTAACAAATATTGATTTTTCTAATCCATTGAATAATAAATAATGTATTTGTTTTTATAATATAAACAAGATGCATCAGCTATTTAATGAATCTTTATAAAAATAAAAAATGTTACGAATGAGACACCGGAGGGAGTATAAATAGTAAAGCCCAAAGCTGAATTATTGATATGTATCAAAGCTGTATTTTTTTCCTTCTTCCTTGAAGTGGCCATTGAAGTTCATGTTTCAAGTACTTCAAACTAATTTCTTTATGAATCGTTAGCAACTAAATATTCATTTTCTAGATCGCATTATTTTCATTATATTTGATTCTCGTACAACACATGTTTTTTGTAACCTTGTATTAAGATATGTTAAAAAGAATTGAAAACCTGTAATTCAAATTCAGACTAATATACAAGGATAAATTAATAATAATATACAAATCTTCAGCTACAACAATATCTTACTTCCTGAAAGTACATCAATAATAGACACACGGATAACCAGTACAAAGCCAGGCATAGCATCAAATAATTTGCATCCTTTTGGACCAAAAATAAGATGAAAAAAATCCTATTGACGGTAAAACAAGCTCGGAATAGGCCGGATTCAAATGCTAATAGCTAGAACTAGAAAGAATGATTCAATGAACGAATAGTACAACAAGCTCTTCAGATTAACCCGAATTAATCACAACCCAGCTGAAACCAAACCATGCAATGTGACAATCCCAATCACAACATTGTCATCATCTATCACAGGCAAAAACTGAACTGGTGATGGAGGTGCTTCCATCTTCTTCATGGCATCCACTGCCATAGCATCTGGACCAATAGTTCTCGGATTCCTGACATCCCAAAAACAAAGGTTCAACATCATATTATTACATCCATATGTTTGCATCCATAGACCTTTCGTGGACAAAGCATCACATGCACATTATTTGTTTCTCTAAAATTGAGTTTGAATTGACATAATTTATATTCAAATCAATGATAGTATCACTCTTTAAATATGATACCATTTTATCTAACATTAACCGAACACTTCTATTTTTATTAATACAATCATGTTTTAACCAGTGTAGTCAATCTTGGATTGCAAAAACAGAGGTTGGTCCAAACTTCACTACGCTATAGAGCAGCAATTGACAACACTTTGTACTAAATGGTGTAATGCAAAATGAAAGTTGTTCAAATTCTGCTATGCTATAACCCCGCTATAGCAGCTATTTGAGAACACTGGTTTTAACAGAGGCAAAATCATACAGTTGCAATGTCCGCAAACAAAACACAAAATCTAGTATAAATTCCAATTAACTTCCTATATTAGAGTGTGCAGAAACTACAGACTAAACTATTGAATTTGAACAATTATGACAGGAAAATGATGATTAAGGTTTTATACGCGAAATAGTTCTGCAGATTTGTGTTGTTACCTGTTGCACATTTTCCCTACAGTCAGCTTGAAAATGGCTTCACCACTAGCTTTGAGTGTACGACGCAGATCACCATCGGTAAATGTTCCAATCAGACGACGATTGTCATCTATAACAAGCAAACATCCACATCCTTTACTTGTCAGTTCCACAAGCTGATCCATAATCAAATCCGATTCCCTGCAAATCGGAAGCTCTTCATCCTTCTTCATCACATCTCTTACCTGCACACATACACAATCATAACCAAATTACATCTCATTCACAAATTATTTTCACTGAAAACCTAATTGATTCAAATAATTCACTGATAGAAAAGAACTAAATCCTGATAGGCTTATCCACAACCACAATTTTAGAGATCTATAACTACATTGTGATCACAAATTCGCAATACAAAAGGTTCTAAATTCTTTTCACTAAAACCTAATTAATCCGATTAATTAACTAATAATTACGAGATCTCAAACAAACATTGCAATTCGCCATGATTTATACGAAATGCAGATTCTGTTATTTGAATTTGATCACAAAACAAAAAATTCATACGAAAGAGAAATGCAGACCTTAAAGATAAGGCTCTTGCCGATTTTCCCAGCGGGATGATTAGCAGCATACTCATCCTTAGTAAGATTTCGTGCCGCCATAAGCGCAATAGCAACAGTATCACCAAAAACCATTTGAATCGCCGTAGAAGTAACCGGCGCAAGGTTAAAAGGACATAACTCTCTCTCCAACGGCAAATGTACGGTCATATCACACACCGCCGAGAGCGCGTTCCCTTCAACAGACGTAACAGCGATTAAACGCGCGCCTTTCGCTCTAGCGCAAGGAACAAGCCGAAGAAGCTCCTCCGTGGCGCCGGATTTGCTGAGAAGAACGAGTACATCGCGATCGGAGAGGATTCCGATATCGCCGTGAAGAGCGTCGACGGGGGAGAGGAAGGAGGAGCGGATTCCGAGGGAGACGAGTGTTTGTGAGATTTTGTTAGCGACGAAGCCGGACTTGCCGACTCCGGTGAAGAAGACGGTGCCGGTGGTGTTGAGGAGAGCGCGGGTGAAGGATAGGGTTTGGGAATGGTCGATGCGGTCGAAGAAGAAGTTGAGATGGTTTTGTTGAGATTTGAAGAGATCAGTGAGGGTGGTTTCGTCAATTAGATCGTTAAGGCTTTGTTTGGGAGAAACCCCGTTTGCAGAATGTGGGAGAGAACCCATTTTAGAGAGAGTAGAGTTATTCTGAGGTTATGAGAAGAAGATACTTTGAAGAATATGGTTGCATTGCATTAATGGGTGAAGTTGGAGTTTTGTTAATTTACGCGGTAAAGATGGAACCTGATGTCGGTGAGACAGGGAAATGGATTCGCTAGGACAACCAATTGTACATCTCATCCGTTTAATTTCAAAGATCGTGGGATATTTTATATCCGGTTATATGGACCGTTTGATTTTTTAGATAAAACGATCATACTCAACCCTAATCATAATTTTTGTAGATAATAAGTGTCCTTAAGACATTGTTTTTAGCATTAAAAAAAATACTTGTACAGAAAATTGTGTAGTTATGACATGTGACTTTTACAAGTGTTTCATTAATATTTTTAAGATAATTTTTCTTTTTATAGGTTCTTTATACAACGAACTTAGAGCATGATAATCAATTGAATTTAATGGTATCTTAATTAAAACCAATTAAAATATGTCATAAAAGTATTGATATTTGGTTTTGAAAAGCATTCTCAAAATGGTAATTATTCCCAATTGAACTACGATGACTTATGTTTGTGTTGGAATAAAATGATATGTAATTTTAAAACAACTCTTACTTTTGGGTTGTGATATGTTATTGTTGATTCAGTTGAAGCTATTTTAAAATTTTCAATGAGTTGTATAGATATTTAAAAATATACAGTTGATTTGTTTAAATAATCGACAAATAAAAAATAATATAATATAGAATGGGGTCAATTTATACCATCAAATTAAGTGTCATAGATATGGATGCGTGCTTGAATATTTGTAGTTTTCTACCGTTCCTACACCAAACAAAAAGACACCATGTCAGAGTTCCATCAATAATTATGCTTTGAAGTAAGTTCCTTTTTTTCTCCACCGTTTCTCTGCATGATCACACTTCTTTCATGCTTTATTG
>Ga0099826_10002937_pt1 | contig 11317 bp, 2 predicted proteins | sample Mtrugardesep15_FD_76830 | JGI IMG/M metagenome (GOLD analysis project Ga0099826, IMG submission 76830) | Root nodule microbial communities of legume samples collected from California, USA - M. trunc garden sep15 | ecosystem: Host-associated > Plants > Roots > Nodule | place: USA: California...
GGTGGCAGTCAGTGACACCTAGATAGCATTTAGATGCTTACAATGAATTGTTTCAACTTATGACTAAGAGATGTGATCATATTGATCACATCTTACTCTATATTAGAGCTATTCCTTTGATAGTTCTTGACATATGGTATCAAATCCTTTATTGCCAAGGGGTCATACAATTGGCATTTTGCTACTTCTGTTCTTCTAAACAAAGTTTCAGCACAAAATAGAATGGGCCTGTGTATTGTCCACATTTGATGTCCAAAGAGCTCTTCTACGAGCAGTCGTATCAAAGATATTTGTTGGTTCTTTTTTGAGGGAGAGGAGTAAAAACTTAAATCATCCACACAAGGCCAGACTCAGCTTTTGCTGAGGTCAAGTCCTAGTCTTGCCATGCCTGCCTGATTGCTGATGCTAAGATGTAGTTTGAGGCTTTTAGCCAATTAGTAGTTCTAATGGTTTGTTTGGTTATGCTCAGATGTTACTTAAGTGAATAATGTCAAGGAAGTTTATTGAAGCTTGAGTGACACTTTAATTATAAATAATCTCGAAACAGGTTTCCTGTTGTCACCATGACTTTGGGGTTAAATATGCATATCATATTATGGGAATGACAATTTTGGCTGTTTAGTTGGTACTGGAATGTAGTCAAAGCGCTCTGGCTAGTACTTTGTAACTTTGACGACTCTTTCTTTATAAAATATGTAGTAAATGTTTAAAATATTAACTCCTGTTCTATATGTTAATTTCATGTAGATGTCATTTTGCCGATCAATTGATTAGAGGTTTTTTGTGATGTTCATATCTTGTTGATGAAATTGTTATTGGTTTAATTTTCTCTGCAGAATGATTTGAAGGAGCTTTGGTCACTTTTAAATCTACTTCTTCCTGAGGTTTTTGACAATAAGAAGGCCTTCAATGATTGGTTCTCAAAACCATTTCAAAAGGAAGATCCCAACCAAAATGCAGAGGATGATTGGCTTGAGACAGAGAAGAAAGTTATCATTATCCATCGGCTTCATCAGATTCTTGAGCCTTTCATGCTCAGGCGTCGTGTTGAAGAGGTTGAAGGCTCGCTACCACCAAAGGTTTGACTACAACTCTTAACCTTTTACTCTACAGTGTGGCATAATTCTGTTTTATTTTTATTTTTATGAATGGAATAATCCTGATACCAGTGCTGCATTGCAGGTATCTATAGTTTTGCGGTGCAAAATGTCAGCCTTCCAGAGTGCCATTTATGACTGGATTAAATCCACTGGAACTCTTCGTCTTAATCCTGAGGAGGAGCAACATCGGATGGAAAAAAGTCCTCTCTACCAGGCAAAGCAGTATAAAACTTTAAATAACAGATGCATGGAGCTACGTAAAACATGCAACCATCCATTGCTTAATTACCCATTCTTTAGTGATTTATCTAAAGATTTTATGGTAAAATGTTGTGGGAAATTGTGGATGCTGGATAGAATTCTCATAAAACTTCAAAGAACAGGACATCGAGTTCTGCTGTTTAGTACCATGACAAAACTCCTAGACATATTGGAAGAGTACCTGCAATGGCGAAGACTTGTGTACAGAAGAATTGATGGGACAACAGCTTTGGAAGACCGCGAATCAGCTATAGTGGACTTCAATAGCCCTAATTCGGACTGTTTCATCTTCCTGCTTAGTATTCGGGCTGCTGGGAGAGGCCTTAACCTTCAGTCAGCTGACACAGTTGTCATTTATGATCCCGACCCAAACCCTAAAAATGAGGAGCAAGCTGTGGCCAGAGCTCATCGCATTGGACAAAAAAGAGAAGTCAAAGTCATCTACATGGAAGCTGTTGTTGACAAAATCTCTAGCCATCAGAAGGAGGATGAAATGAGAAGTGGAGGCGCTATTGATATGGAGGATGAGCTTGCAGGTAAGGATCGATATATAGGATCCATTGAGAGCCTCATAAGGAGCAATATTCAGCAATATAAGATAGATATGGCTGATGAGGTTATTAATGCTGGACGTTTCGATCAAAGGACAACACATGAAGAGAGACGTTTGACTTTGGAGACATTATTGCATGATGAAGAAAGGTGCCAAGAAACTGTCCACGATGTTCCTTCGTTGCAGGAGGTAAATCGCATGATTGCTAGGAATGAAGAGGAAGTTGAATTGTTTGATCAAATGGATGAAGAAGAGGATTGGCTTGAGGAGATGACTCGGTATGATCAGGTCCCTGATTGGATTCGAGCCAGTACAAGAGAAGTGAATGCTGCTATTGCTGCTTCATCAAAAAGACCATCAAAGAAGAATGCTTTGTCGGGTGGTAATGTTGTATTGGAATCCACTGAAATTGGTTCTGAAAGGAGAAGGGGACGACCAAAGGGAAAAAAGAATCCTAGTTATAAAGAGTCGGAAGATTCCTCTGAAGAAATATCTGAAGACAGAAATGAAGATTCTGCACATGATGAAGGGGAGATAGGAGAGTTTGAAGATGATGGGTATAGTGGGGCTGATATAGTGCAACCCGTGGATAAAGATAAGTTGGATGATGTTACTCCTTCTGATGCTGAATATGAATGTCCTAGGTCTTCTTCAGAAAGTGCTAGAAATAATAATGTGGTTGAAGGTGGTTCATCAGCATCATCCGCAGGCGTTCAAAGATTGACACAAGCAGTGTTGCCATCCGTTTCTTCTCAGAAATTTGCTTCCCTGTCTGCGCTGGATGCCAAGCCAAGTTCGATCTCAAAAAAGATGGTACATGGCTTCATTTTGTATTTTGAATATTTTATTCTTTTGCCAGGTGGTTTTTATTCTATTGCATTCTTATTAATATCTTCTGATAAAATTTACCAGGGAGATGAGTTAGAGGAAGGGGAAATTGCAGTATCTGGTGAATCTCACATGTATCATCAACAGTCGGGAAGTTGGATTCATGATCGTGATGAAGGTGAGGAAGAACAAGTTTTGCAGAAACCCAAGATTAAACGTAAACGTAGTCTTCGTGGTCGGCCTCGTCACACCATGGAAAAGCCTGAGGATAAGTCTGGCAGTGAGATGGCATCTCTTCAACGTGGACAATCATTTCTTTTACCAGACAAAAAATATCCATTGCAATCAAGGATCAACCAAGAATCAAAAACATTTGGAGGTTCCAGTTCCAACAAGCATGACAAGAATGAATCAATATTAAAAAATAAGCGAAATTTACCTGCAAGGAAAGTAGCTAATGCATCCAAATTACATGTCTCACCGAAGTCCAGTCGTTTGAATTGCACATCCGCTCCTTCAGAAGACAATGATGAGCACTCTAGAGAAAGGTTGAAGGGGAAGCCTAACAATTTACGTGGATCTTCAGCTCATGTCACTGATATGACTGAAATTATCCAGAGACGGGTATGCATCATTAAGTAATCAATGTTGTGTTTACTTTTTTGCAACTATCTTATTTTTTCCTGAATAGAATTGATCTTATTGAATGTTTTAAGGACTTCCAAGAGAAACCCTTACTAATCTTACAGAAAATTATAATAAATTATAAATATATTTGAAATAAGTTTTTGGGCATCTGATCACAGGTTTCTTTACCACATGGTCACGTAACCCTGACAATATTACTTAATTTGCTCTGTTTTTTCACCAAAACTTTCTGTTGGCTGGCAAATTGTAATCTCGCCTCCTTTTTGTTAACCTTTATGTTGAATAATCTATTTGGATATGTTTCCTGTCATTGTTTGTCTGCCTGCTCACTAAGTGGAAGTATACGAACTCATACAACTTTTGTACTTGCAGTGCAAAAGTGTAATTAGCAAGCTCCAAAGGAGAATAGACAAGGAAGGCCATCAAATTGTACCTTTGCTGACAGATTTATGGAAGAGGATTGAGAATTCTGGGTTCGCTGGTGGTTCTGGGAACAATCTCTTGGATTTAAGAAAGATTGTCCAGCGAATCAATAGATTGGAGTACAATGGAGTAATGGAGCTTGTGTTTGATGTACAATTCATGTTGAAGAGTGCAATGCAGTTCTATGGGTACTCACACGAGGTGAGATTTCTTGTCATTGTTCAAAGTAGCTTTTCCAGAAACATAAACTGATTAATTGTATTTTGCATGATTAAGGTGGCTGTCGAATGAAATTGATAATGACCCTAGGATTGTTTATATATGATCTCTATTTCTGCAAAGGTTAAAAGTTTGAGTGATCATTATTTACAGGTAAGAACTGAAGCAAGGAAAGTTCATGATCTCTTCTTTGACATCTTGAAAACCACATTTTCCGACATTGACTTCGGAGAAGCGAGAAGTGCACTTTCCTTTACGAGTCAAATTTCTGCCAACGCTGGAGCATCCTCAAAGCAAGCGACTGTTTTTCCAAGTAAGAGGAAGAGAGGGAAAAATGATATGGAGACTGATCCAATCCCTACACAAAAGCCGCTGCAACGTGGATCCACTTCCAACGGCGAAAGTGGTAGGATCGAAGTCCAATTGCCTCAGAAGGCATCAAGAACTGGAAGTGGTAGTGGCAGTGCCAGGGAGCAACTTCAACAGGATAGTCCTTCACTGCTTGCTCACCCAGGTGACCTAGTTGTATGCAAAAAGAAAAGAAATGAGAGGGGGGATAAATCATCGGTGAAGCCTAGGACACATACCATAGTTCATGCTATTACGAGTAGTCCAACTTCAGAGTCAGGTTCTACCCCTAGGGCTGGCCTTGCACATACATCAAATGGGTCTGGCGGGTTAGTTGGATGGGCAAATCCCGTGAAGCGGATGAGAACAGATTCTGGGAAGAGGAGACCTAGCCATATGTAGATTTTTTTTCAAGTGATACAAAGGATGGTATATAATTGGCAACATTGCTGTTAGTTTCAGGAAAGGAATTAGTGGCCCTTATTATCCATTGATAGAGTTGTTGAGCATAAACTGTTAATAATATAGAGTTAGGTCCTCCTATGTATTTTAGAGCTACCTTCAATGGGGTTATATTACAGGCGATTAAATTTTTTCATTGGGTATATGCTGCATCTGGCAGGAACTGCTTTTACCTTAGACATGTCTGCTGAATCTCTTGTGTATAGTGAGTGACTTGCTGATTCATATTGGTCCATTCAAGATTTCAAGGATTAATAATTAGTTTCTACATGGTATTGTTTTTTCCCATTGACAACAAATCCTTCCAAATTATTGTTATAGATGGTTAAAGTTATGAATTTTTCATTTGAACCAACCGAAAGTTAATTTACCATGGATTATATACTCTGAAAGTTTATTTATTTTTTATACAATTGAAAAGATAATTTATATAATTAATAGTTACGGTTACACTAAAAGTTTTATATTAATATTAAATGTACAAGTTTCAATACAAAATTTCTATTTTAAACTTCTTAACATCTGCAAAATTTACACATGATAGAAAAACTTTATCAGAATGCATCTACTTTTATTAAAGTGTGATCAATTGCATCGAGCTCGTTCTAGGTAAACTTTATCAGAATTTAGTAGAAAAAGATGATAGACTCGTCTTGCAACAACCAAGGCTTATCCTATTAAGTGTGATCGGCTACATGAGTAAAACAGCGTCGTAGTGTTCTATCAAAAACCATGTTTTTCTCCAACTCATTTATCTCTAGATCCTTAAACAATATTTTTACCGTAAACAATAATTTTTTAGGAGACTTTCTTCAATAATATCATATATAAAATTTGTACTGTTTTATCTAGTTTTCATATCATCCGCTTCAAAAACATTAAAAATGAGATTATGCTACATGGTGTGCATAATAGTACTATCTCGAGGCCTATATATTAGAAAACGTTGAATCAACAAAAAAAAAGTGTTGTATTTGAGAGTGGGAGTTTGGATGCTCAAGAGAGTTATTCCATTGGGAAAATAAGACTATTACTTTTTTCACCCTATTAATTTCTCGCACGCCCTTTTTTTTTTTCTTCTAAAAATGCCCTTGAGATTTTCGGATTTTGTAATCCAAACTGGTGTTTTCCTTTGTTATAGGGTGAAAAAAAATGAGTTTTTCACCAATTCGGATTTTGTAATCCGAAAAAATCCAAAAATCTCAAAAAATAGGGCGTGATATATGATTTTTTCGGATTATAGAATCTGAACATCCCTAAACACCATCTTTTTCATGGTGCAGATGCAGTTCGGATTACGTAATTTGGACAACACCAGCACTAATTTTGAACATGTTTGTAACATGGATAGTTATTTTAAAGACAATATTAATCTTCCTAGCTTTCATACTTGCGTTTTTATGATCAAGACTCCCTTAGAAGGAACTTCTTACAGGACTCCGCCCTCAAAATCCAAAATTTCATCGTTTAGACCCTTTTTTACATGGTGTTAATGCAATTCGGATTACGTAATCCGGACAACATCAGCACCAATTTTAAACATATTTGTAACATGGTTAGTCATTTTAAGGACAATATTAATCTTCCTAGCTTTCATCTTTGTGTTTTTATGATCAAAACTCTCTTAGAAATGACTTCTTACGGGACTCCGCCCTCAAAATCCAAAATTCCATCGTTTAGACCATTTTTTATATGATGTTAATGCAGTTTGAATTACGTAATCCGGACAACATCAGAAGTATTTTTGAAAATTTTACAGAGTGCGTGAGAAGACAGTAGGATAAGAAAAGTAATAGTCGGAAAATAATTGCTTCAACACCTTATATTTGAACAGGGAAGAGTTAGATTTAAATACAATACCTGTGATGGTTTTGTGTGGAAAGAAGGTCCATTGGGATGTTACACACTTACACTGGTAGCTCTGCTTATAAAGTTCTGACAAACAGTAACATCCTGTTGGGTGAGGATTTCAATATTAAGGTGTGGCATAATTTATTCCTGTGTGAGAAAGACAACATGGCCATTTGTTTTTTTAATGTCCTCTTTTGTTTCAAAAGTTTGGATGTGTCTCGTTGATTGTGAATAGGTGATTAATTAGCATAACATTGAAAACTCTAAACTCAATTTATTTTCGGGTTGAATTCTAGGAGGAAAAGTGTTGGAGTTGAAAAGTGAAACAATATGGTTTGCATGCTTGTGATAGTTGAAAGGTTAGAAATGCAAAAACAAAAACAAAAATCCACAGTAAAGTTGAGATCATTTTAGAAACATTTTAAAATGCTATATATCTTGAATTGGTCGTCTTCAAAACCAATATTATTTGATCTTCCTTTGGTTGGTAGGTGTTTTACTTGGTTTAGTTCAAATGGTCATTTATGAGCAAAATTGATAGGTTCTTGATATCGGAAGAGTGAAGTTAGTTGTGGCTTAATTATTCTCATATAGCGTTATTGATGGATTTCTCAGGTTACCAGGATTTTGTTAGAAATAAGCGGAGTCGCTTGAGGTCGATGGTTGAGGCATCACTAATCCTATTTAAGACTTTAAATGTTGATTGTGTGGTTGTAAAAAATCTGAAAAGACTGTCATAACCTTTTATCGTCATGTTGACCAAAAAAAGAAGATAAAAGAGTTAAGAAGTTGACAAAATATCTCAAAGCACCATAATAATTTAATTGTATCTTCTTCTCTATCCCTATTTTCTTCATTTTGATAGATGAGAAGCACTCACACACATACATTCTCTTCATGTATCAAATTCATATGGATACATACTTCATATTCAAAAATCAGAGTTCTTAAAGTTAAGAATCAATCAAAAATTCAAAAGGATCATAATTCAACCCCTCTTTCTTGTGACTTATATTTTTTACTTCAATAATTTCACTAAAAAGTTTGGTGAGCCTCCAATGCCTCTATCTCAAAGACTTTTTTTCACACTTTACTATGTTTTCTGGACCAATTGTCTTGCTATTAGACCAAGTGCAATGAGTCTCTTGAAAGTGCCTTTCAAAATATTGAACCATTGGAAGGGTGGGTTGAAAATGATAGAAAAATGAGGTGGAGGTGAGAGAGTTGAATGAATTCAACTATGTTGAAGCCTGACGCAGAGGGCCACGTGGCAAGAATTAATTGGCCAAAACCGGCGCGTGTCACGCACGCGCAGACAGGCGCGCGTCAGTGACGCGGAGAGAGAAAAAACTTTATGGATAAATGGGGACACGTGTAATCTCCTGATTGACTGTCTGGATTTTTATCATTTTAATAATTTAAACTCAATTATTTCATTGCAAATTTATTTTTTTTTTAAAATTTTTTTTTACCAAAATTCATGATTTTTTTTTGTCTATAAATAAAGACTTGGTTCATTTGATTTGGACACCGAAAAAAAACCAAGTTTTTCAGTATCTTAATCTTATTATCCTTCTATTAGCTTTTCTTTTGAAGTTTTAAACTTCTTTTTAGTGAAATGGATCCCAATAATAATTATTTCAACACACATAATTCTTCTATTATATTGCATTTTAAGTTATTTGTGTGTCGCGTACTTAGTTTGTTGTATTGCATTTTAAGTTATTTGTATGCCGCGTGTTTAGTTTGTTGTACTGCATTTTAAATTAAGAAAATAAATTATTTTACAAAATTTTGTTTTTCCAAAAAAACTAAAAAATAAATTGTTAAGTGTTTATTATTTTAATTTAATTATAGTCGATAATTGTAATTTTATGTAATAAAAAAACAAAAATATAAAATTAAATAAGAATATGAAATAAAAAGTGGTGGGGTAGAGTGTTGAAAGAAAAAACCATTAGAGAGGATAAAAATTGAATGAGTGTTGAATAAGAGAGAGAAAATGATGTGGAGTGTTGAGAATTGAAAAGTGGGTGTTGAGTGTTGTTGAATGGTTTTAACCATTGTACACGGTCTTACTCATCATTTTTAACACTTCTTTTTCCTTGTGCTATTGAATCCAATGATATTAATTATTCATTTTGTCCTAAAATAAGTGACATTGTTGATTGTTACGCACATGTCAATCCACATATTTGAACTTTAATACTCCCTCTGTTCCCTTTTAACCGTCACTTATGTAGAAAATTTTTGTTTTTAATTAACTGTGACTTTTAAAGCTCAGTACAACATTAAATGTTGTTTTACCTATATTACTCTTAGTTATTTATTACATCGAGAGAAATATATGAAATGAGATATTAAATGATGAAGGTTAATATAAGAAAAAGATAAATCGTTGTAACAAAATTAGTACAATGTACTTGTTGTTTTAGTTTGTATATAAAGTCAAAAAGTGACAATTTAAAAGGACCGAATGGAGTATCTTTAATTATGTATAGAAAAAATTATAAAAGTTTGATATTTTGAAAATATTCATGGAGACAAATCCAACATTTTATGTTACCATTTGTTTTTATATAATAGTAGGAAAATATGATCAAAGTATCTTAGGTGAATAGTACACATAGTCAAACTAGGTCACTTATTTTAAGACGGGACAAGTAAAAAAAAAATTCTAAACCAAATCTTTACATTCTTCATCTTTAATACACTTCATTTGATCCAAGTCTCCAGAAGTGGATCGTTGAGTCATTGGAAGCGAATAAGGAGTCATGATTGTGGAGAACATGGAAATATGCCACGTTAGGGTGAATATCCGATTGTTATGTTGAGAGGACGCCACAATCAGCTTGAAGGTTTTTATTGATAAGTCGATGATTAGTGCCACAACAAACCGATAAGTTAGAAATACAAATCCTAGAACCAAAAAGAACAAACTCTCCGTTTTTACTCAATAAAAATCTTCATTTTAGGAAAAGAAATGAGTCGAGTCGAACTTTTCTGAGTTCAAATCGATAAGAATTGGTTTGTCTCGAAACTCGACTCGAGTTCGAAACTAACTTTTTTTTTAACTCAAGTTCAGATCGTTTTAAATTCATGAGCAACACGGTTTGACTCATTAGGTTCAACTCGTCTACTTAGATCACATAATTAAAAAGAAAAAAAAAAATCATTTTTTATGAAAAAAGTAAAAAAATATATCTTTGACCTATATATAGATTTTTCTCCCTTCTTGATGTCTAAGGATTGGTATAACCTGTGAAAAGCTCGAGTTATTTTGCTCATCTTCTTTTTGGTCTCTTTCTTAACTCTTTTATAAATAAATAAAAAAATCAAATTTCGGTATTTTTACACTTAGGTCAATCTTTAAAACATTCCCTTTTAATTTTAACTATACTCTGAACACTTTCGTTCTATCACCAAGATTCTTTTAACTCTAGGTTCAAAACCTCTTAAATTTTTCAACATCTCTTTTGCTACTTTTCTAATCTAGTATGACATCTTGTCTCATATATCATTTACACTTCCATGTCGCTACCCGAAACCTCCCTCTAAGATCTAGTGTTGAAAAATCTTATATTTTTCATCCTTTAAATGCCATCATTCGATATGTGGAGCTTCACTATGACTTCTCTTCATGCTCCTCTTAATCATTATAGCCATAACCAATACTCGATATTTAGTTTTCAAACACTCTCGAGATAAGACTTTATAGTCCAAGTAAATCATTTTGTATGATCTCCTAATAAGGAAGAAATCTATTTGAGAACATGTCACCTCACTCTTGTATATGACAAGTTCCTCCTCTCTTTCTTTTAAAGCACCTATTAGCTATAAGATGATCAAAAGTATACTAAAAACTTTGAAATTACCATCTACATTAACCTCCTAGAGGCTATACCCCTCAAAACCTCTTGATACACTCCCTAGATGTTCATTTAGATCCCCTCCTAGAAAAATCTTTTCTCCTAGTGGTATATCCTAATACAAATATTCAAATTCTTCCAAAAACTTTACTTTAAGGCGTTCTAACCCAACTTGAGGTATGTAAACACTAATAACATTAAAGTTATCTTGTTCTGTTACAAATTTTAAAGCTATGATTCAATCTCATACCATCTTTACATCCACAATATCCTTCTTCCACTCCTTATCAACGACAATGCCTACCCATTTCTCGACCTAACTTTGCCCGTATACCAAAGCTTAAATCTTGAATTGTCCGTCTAATTCTTTTCTTTTCATCCACCCCCCGCCCGTAGGCATATAAAATTGATCCTTTTCCTAATCATAAGGTCCACTATGTCCGTAAAATAACTGATTAATTTACTTTTAATTTTGAGGGTATTATAAAAACATAAACAATTTGTCCAAACACACCAACGATCCTACAAAATACAGTTTGAGATCTCTCATTCATATTACGGATAATTTTGTTATGAAGAAAAGTATGATATTTAAGTGGGAAAACTATCCTACCCTTTCTCTTTCACCCTTCCTACTCCCCACACTCTTTATCTCCCCTTCTAAACTCTCAAACGTAGCGATGATAACCCATACCTTGTCTAAATGAATCAGCAATGATGCAAGTTAAGGTTATCAAAAGCTATCTTATTTTGGA
>Ga0099826_10002938_pt1 | contig 11317 bp, 8 predicted proteins | sample Mtrugardesep15_FD_76830 | JGI IMG/M metagenome (GOLD analysis project Ga0099826, IMG submission 76830) | Root nodule microbial communities of legume samples collected from California, USA - M. trunc garden sep15 | ecosystem: Host-associated > Plants > Roots > Nodule | place: USA: California...
ATATATATATATATATATATATATATATATATATATATATAATTTTACCAATGTAATATTATATCAATGTTGTATTGTTTAATGGCGCCTTAATTTATATAAATTTTGCAATTTGATCATTGATTAGAAGTTTATATCATTTAAATCATGATCTATAGAATTTTATACATAAATTTAAAAACATTAGATATGTTATTGAGATGTATAAAAAATAATGATGTTCAGTAAAACTTATAAAATTTTAATCTTGATGGGTCTCAATTATCAAATGATGTTAAATTTACATAAAATTTACACAAATGATTCATATGATATAAACTTATAATTCAATGATTGAATTTGTAAACTATATATCAAAGTGTAATATTGGTGTAATATCACAATCTCCATTGTTTATATGTATTGTTAGAGAAATCATTTTTTTACATATATTATATCTCGTTTTACATATTAAATACTTCTATTCTTTCTCATACATGGAAAGTGGATGATTTTGAATCATTTTTTGACCCATAAGTATAATGTCCCACTCCATAATTTTTCTCTCATTTCTTCTTGTTTAAAGAAAGTAAAAAATCTCTCATTTCATCTAAATAATCTTTTATGACTTCCTATAATTTCGTCTCGGAGTAAGACGTTGTTATGAACATGGCAGTATTAAAACTACTATAAAGGTATACAGATCTAATTTTTCATAAAAGATATTATTGATGTTGGTTTTTTGAAAAGAAAAAAAACATCATTGATAAAACTATAAAATATCATTAGTTTTTTAATTTAACTATTTAATATATTGATTAATTTATCTATAATTTTAAATTAAAGATTTCTTTTGAGAGAAAATTAAATATTAAATAGTTAAATTATTAAGTTAATGATATTTTAGGATATTTACGATAACACATCATAATAAAAAGTCAATTGAACATGTAACGTGAACTTTTATAAAAATAAAAGGACTATAACATGATAGTAAAAATTTTAAAAAGACTAAAGTTCAAAGTAATTTTTTAAGGTGGATTAAAAATGAAAATTGATATATCTAAAGAGACTAAAATATATTTAACCTTTAAATATTTATAGTTTCAATGAAACTTCCAAAAAAAAAAAAGTCCACATTATTCTTTTAGATGCTATGGACATGAATTAGGCAAAAAGAAAAACTATCATTCTCCTTGCAATTTGGATGGACTAGGGACATGGATAGTAATCTAGCCCATAATAATTAGTTCAGAGAAATGAGAATGGATCGTACAAAATAATGTCAGTTTTATTAAAACTAGCATATAAACCTTAATATTTTCCCTAAAAAATAAAACCTTAATATTTGCCATCTTTTTTTTGTTCATTTTTCATTTGATCTAGAAAGATAGAATAAAATGAAACATTCACTCATAATTTTGGGTATCTTCCAACGTGAGTTTAAAAACAGAGCAATAATTTAATTGACGTGACAATTTAAAATGTTTTGATTAGTCGTGTGTGCAAAATTGTTATGTTTTTTTTTATAATATTTTGATTGGTCGTATGTGCAAAATTGATATATCAACCCGCCACAATTAAACTCAAAATAATATTAGTTTCGCCCAAAATTAAAAAAGGAAAATATTTTATTTGTATCGTTCGAAGATATACCTTCAAACATTTTGTCCAAAACTGCATTTAGAAAAAAACGACAATTTTGTCAAAGATTATGCATATTAGCCAAACAACATTGCTTACACGTTTTGATTAAAAAAAGAAAAAAAAGAAGAGGATTACAGTTACGAACTTTTGCTCGGCTAATTTCCTAGATAGTGTGTGAACCTCCCTTGCTTATGGATCGTTGTGGCTCACATGCAACTCTAGTTTTCTTCTTCATGGCATGATCTGCGACAACATTTTTGGAGCACAACTCCACGATGATCATGCATCTCCCCTCATCTCTATTTGCAGTTGGCGATACAAATATGACATGCGGGTTTTGTGCATCGTTGTTCAGTCTCACTATGTGTTGACTCATTATGGGGCATTTGCGACCCATATACTGCACTAGTGACCTTGAAAAATAATCCGCCTCTCTCGCTTGGTTCTTCATGCAATCGACTAACATTTTCTTAGTTGGGAGGTTTTCCCCACCTAAAGCTCAATCGTTTTTTTTTTTTGTGGTGGCCGGGATTTGAACTCCGAACCTTGTATATCAATTGAGCTAAGCTCACGAGAAAAAAAAAAAAATTGTTAACTAACGACACATATATTCGGCTATATAAATGTCCTTAAAAAAAATAAATAAAATTTGTCCCTAAACAAAAAATTGAGTACAAACCAAAAAAAAAAAAAAATTGAGTATAAAATATAAAAGGGGTCAAAATCAAATATGTAGGCGGATTGACCTTCCCCAATTTGGCTGTTTCTGTTTAGTCATATCATCAGTAACAATAATTACTAATATTCCAAAAATGGCAATAAACGATCAAAATCCGTTAGTGGATATGTTGTTTTCTTCAATTTGATTGATTTAATCACAAACTACCAAAAAATGTACTGTAGCACTTATAGGGGAAGCTAAGAATAATACACATTATTGTCTTCACCACTCAAGTAAAAATCCCCATCATTGTCTTCGTCAATTAATAATACACATTATTTTAATGATTTTAAACTAAGAAAATATTTAATGAGAAAATCAAATACTTCAATTTCTAATACGCTGAATGAGAAATACTACCAACACAACTTCTAACATACATTTTTCAACACACTCTCTTTGATTGGTTAAAATTCACATAGGTCCCACCAAATTATGTGGGTCCTGTATAAATTTGGTGTGTCCCATGTGAATTTTAATCAATCAAAGAGAGTGGATTGAAAAGTGTGTGTTAGAAAGTGTGTTGCTAGCATTTATACGCTGGTTACATAGATTTATATAAACTTACTAGTGAAGGTTTTTAAAGTGTGTCAAAACACTTATTATCATTTCTATTATTTCAAACGAGGGTTTCGAGTGTGTTCTTAAAGTCTCAAATTTGATTCCCTTCAATATCAATTTTGGTGGTCTAGTCAATACAAAGTTTTGCTCTGACTTTAAATAATACCCTGATGATGGAATAAACAATGATGTTTTTAGCTATGTTTTTAGTTGTTTTCTTTGCATTTGAAGGCCAATTAGAAGTCTATTAGAGCAGTTGTCAATGGTTTGAGGAACTTTTTGTATTATTTTCATTTGAATCGTTGTAATTGACTTTTATCCTAAATCGTGCAACACCATAGGTGTTTTGAGTCTTTTTAGAGAGAAATAATGTAAATCGAAAACTACAGAATTTGCACATGACAGACTGCCTCATGCGCCCTACGCATGGACACAAGCAGGAAGTGTTGTTTGCTTGTTTTCCAAGTTGTTTTTGGTGGAAAACCCCTATTTGCACTCTCTAAACCCCTAAGTAATTATGCACTATAAATACAGACAATTGCATACTCTTTTATTCATTTAGAAAGCTAACAATACAAGACAAGGGTCAAACATCAGGAGCTTCAAGGTAGATGATCTCCATCCTCCTCTTGTTCTCTCAAAGCCTCGTGCCTCCTATTGTACGTCGGGTGTTTTAGTGCATTACTTTCCTGTTTTTCTGTAATCTTCGCATGTTGAGGTATTTTCTTCATAGTTAAGTTGTCTTGGAACTTGGGAACAAAATTCCTCCCTTTGTAAAGTCTTTTGATGCCTCTTGAATCTTCATTATTCATCTTCTGAAGGCCTAATAATCTTCAGAGGTCTTGTTTCGCCTGATTTGTTTGATTTCTTCTTAAATTACTTCAAGACCCCCCTAAAATTGCTATGTTTAGGGAAGAATAAAATTACATACTCAAATATAGAAAACATTACAAATATCCCAAAATCATAGACAGTTGATCTAATACTCCTATTATTTGCTGGTAATACCTACTAAAATATACTGAAAATTATGTTAAGAATAACGTAAGATGATCTGTCATCACAACCCCAAACTTATATTGTTGCTTGTCCTCAAGTAACGAAAAGAAAAACATAAGTTATTCGATGCATTTTTTTAGGAAAAAAAAAATACCTTTCCGGGAGTTGTGCTTAGGACATCATTCATCACATTTACAGCAGAGCAGCAACTAACTTACCACGTTACATTAAAGCGGGTCCGACCAGGAGAAAGTAAGCTACATTCTCAGCCATACTCTTTTCCATGGTACATGTATGTATCACCTAAAGCCGGTAGGGCTGGTCACGTCATTTGCCCTCTCATGTCGTCACATGAATGTATCTTACTGCAAATTTGAGACAATTCTAAACAGACAGTTAAGTTAAAATTATTTACACACTTTGAGGACTTTAAGGCTTATAACTTGACTTATGTTAAAGGTGGATATATTTGGGAAAGTAGACTAACAAAAGAACTTGGAGTTAGTTTACTAACCTAGGGATTCCTACTGAACATTGATAATCTGCCAACCTTCCTTCTTTGAATGAGACAAAATGAATAAAACAGTTAACTATTTATCTTTTTATTTTGACAGAAATAAACTTTTTTTTAAGAGACCAAATTTTTTTATGTTTTTCGCTCATGATTTTTTTTTCTTTTTTCTATTTTTTTTTGTAGATCCATGGTTATCTACATTTTTTTCATTTTTTTTTATTTTTCTGATAAATATGTTCTACTGTTACTCCATCTCAAACTTAACATGTTGCTAATTCAAAGAGCAACCTCAAACTTAGCTTCAAACCATACTCAGTCAATATAATTTCATATCTAACTCCAAGTGAAATTAAACACGATGCTTTTAAGGTTCAGGACGGTGACATGATTCGTCACTAAGTAACATGAAAAGAAAATTTCATCCGGAGCCTTAAAGTGGTTTCACAAAGGATAATAAGAATATAAAAGGGTGGCTTGAAAGGCTCAAGGTACCAAAGAAAATTTGCCTCATGTGTATAATAATATAACCGATCGTTCGTAAAGAACGACCGCAAATTCGAGCAAAAATAACAATCATATGAAACACCCATAATTGGAAATATTTAAGTATCTAACGACCTAGAATGTATATGGAAATATTTAGCTCTAAATCTCACTGATTATGCTATTTAGAAAAGAGATGGTGATCCTATAAGTACATTCAGTAGCAAGCCCCAGAAAGTATCGTGCTCTTGAATGTAAGGGTAAACTAGTCTCCACAGTAAATGCTTTGAAATGATTACCTGAGACTAAAACAAAATGTATAAAAGGAAAGGTTACAAATGTAAATACAGATAAACAAAGTTTTTCATAATGCTTGAGGATTAGTACAATTTAACTTTTTAGATCACCGAGAAAGGTCACCTCAGTTTAGCAAAAAGAAATAAAAATGCGGAAAATAAAATAATGGGTTGTCTCCCATCCAGCGCTTGTTTAACGTCTTAGCCCCGACGATCACATAAATGCAATAAAAATGGGTTGTCTCCCACTAAGCGCTTGTTTTATGTCATTAACTTGACACAAGTCTCAAACTTTAGCCATTTTTGGAAGTAGAACCAGGAAAGAATGACAGATCAAACTCGGCCCTTCTCAACAATTCCAACACCTCTCTGTCTTCCTTTTTTTCTTTTCTAGCATCTCAAACTCCGCCCTCTCACTCTCTTTCTTAGCTTCAAAAGCGACCTTATCTTGATTTTGAATGTAGTCGAACAACCATCTTTTTCCATCACAGCACTCAAAGATGTTTTTGTTTTCCACCTTAACTTTCTTCAATGCCGCTTCCAAGTCTTTATTACCTTCAAATTGCACAAAAGGAACACAAAGACAAGAGCTCAAATCAACCACCGCATTAGCCAACCTCATGGTTAATTCATCATGTCCCTAATTAGTCACCCTAGGTTCCTCATCTTCAATTTTTTTTCCTCTCTCTAATGGGGCGCACGAGTGCCTTATTAGGTGCCTCACTTGCTTTAGCTAGACATTTTGCATCCAAAACACACCATTTCTTTATCTAAAGATCATTCCATGTTCTTCCAACCTTGGCCACTTCACACAAAGCTTTAATCAATCAACAATGTCCAAAAGAAAAAGTTTTCTCAATTTCATTCGCGATCCTTTTAATGTCATCCGCGATGATTCTTCCTACATTAATTTCATCACCCTTCATGATAGCTTGCACAACAACCACTCTCATTAATCTAAATCTCAAAGCATTTCCACAACTTTCAAGAGTATGCACCACGAAGCTATCCCATGCCTTAGCCATTAGCATAATGTTTTTCATGCTAAACTTTGTTGGTAACATCCCCTTGGTTTGCTTTAGCCATGGTTCTCCCTCCACCATAGCTCATTCTTGATTTCCTCCAAAATTCCTATGTCTTCAACATCCTTGATATCTTCAAGGTCCGCTCTTCTAGTGTCTACTCCACATACAAGAGGTGCCGGAGTGCCAAGTAACTCATTAATTGAATCCTCGTAGAATCAAATCTCTTTCCCGTGCACAACGGTCATGAATGAGTCTTTCTTCTTACTCCCTTGGTATGCATTCGCTTAAAACTCTATAGCAAGAGAATGATTGCATTCCTTTTCTAACCCATTTCGTTTCAACCAATTCCTCTTTTCATGTGCTTCCTTAATTCCTTCAATCAGATGCTCCTCAAGAGAGAACGATCTCTCTTTAATAAAGTCAAGATGCTTACAATCCTCAAACTTATTCCTACTAGAGGTGCTAGTAAAGATTTTGAATCTAGCTCCTTCTCTTACCATTAATTGCACCTATCAAAGAAATTCAACAACAACAAGCAAAAAAAAAAAAATCAAGAATGAAGAAAAGGGGTTAGAAGTTGCGGTTTTGTGAAAGTGTGGAAATTTTTGAATTTGAATGAGGTTTTGGGTTGAGGGTAGGTTAGGCTAAGGTTTATGGGGAAGAATTTATGAGAAATTTTGAAGGAAAAAGAGGGTAAAAATAGAACGGGAAGGTTTGATGTTGTGGTTTAAAATTCATGGTTTTGATGAAAACTGTTGGCAAATATTCAAATGGGTAGTGTTTGTGATGATGAAAAGTGTTCGAATCTTTGGTGGGAATCAAGATTATAGGTTAATGGGTAGAGAAATCTTGAAAGATGAAGAAGAGTTTAAAGAATGGCTTACTAGTTTTGAAATAAAATAAAATGGTTTAAGAGGTTTTAAGGAATGAATTTTTAAGTGAAAAAGTGATAAAAGGGGTGTTTGGAATCATAAGCCATAAGTCAAAAAGTGATTATGAAGATTAATGAAAGTGAGTCAAGTTTGGTTTTGGTAGTTTTGGGAGAAAAGTGGCGAAAAATGAAGAAAAAGAGGGTTTTAAGAGAGGTGGCCGAAGCCACTCTCCCTCAGCCCAGACCTCACACGCTCATAAAGGCCTATCATGTGGCTTCATGTGCAGCGCTTGTAGCCCACGCACCAGATTCAAATTTTTTTATTTTTAATTTTTTGAAAAGAGAGGAATCTCTCTCCAAGGGCTCTTTTAAGGTCACAAGCCTGGCCCTACTTAAGCTAGAATTTATTTTTTCTATGATTTCCTACTGCTAATTTCCCTAATTTCTCCTTTTTATAAGGATTATCAGCACTTAAGAGAATAGGGGTTTTATAGCAGTGCTTGATGTTAGTTTTTACTGAGTTAAAGCTCTTCACCTTCCTGGTGTTATTCTTAGGTGTATTAATACTAGTCCTAATATTAACAGATTTAGATAAGTGACTAGTATTGATTGTCATTACAAAAACCGGTTTGTCAACTAATATTAGCTTTTCCTTGTCCGGTTTAGGAATTTCATCCCTTTTAGGATAAATATCCTCTTCCTTTATAGGTGAGCTATCATTAACGTTTCCTAAGTCTTGAATATCCCTAATCATTTTTTTTATCAGCTTCATGAGAGTAAGGATAAGAACTGCTAAAGTTTGTTTCCTGTGAAATTCATATCGTACAACTTTAGATTTTTTGTCAATAATCTCTTGAAGCTCATCAAATTTCTCAGCTATGGCGTTGATCGAAGAAAATTGTTCCTCTTCGGTTCTCCTGACAGTTTCCTCGTACTGGTTAGGGTGCCACTAAAATTCAGATAAAACTGCTTAAAAAGCTTCGCCCGTCCATGCAATTCTTTCTTGCTCGTACTCCCATAAGGGATCGGGTCCATCCCATCCTGGGGTTTCGTATGGGAATTCACAGTTCATAATAACAAAAACAGAAAAGAAATGACAACTAATTAATTAAAATGGTTTAGTCAAAAATATCAACAATCCCCGGCAATGGCACCAAAAAATTGATGGTCAGATTAGGCAAGTGTACGAAATCGTTTACCAAGTAATAAAGTGATAAGTAGAGTATCGTATCCACACAGATTGTTGTTTTCATCCAAACAATTCGCGTTACTTATTTTAATTTGACGATATAAAATAAAAGAGTTAAGGGTTAAAGATTGCAATTTTTATCTGTTTGCAACAGAGCAAGTTACATATTTTTGGTTGTAGAAAACTAAGTAGCGGTTAGGACTCTTTGAATCCCCCTATTTATTTTGTTGGATATTAAACAACATTAATGTCACATTTAGTTATTTTAAGTAGACTATACAAGTGATGAGACCATTGGAATGTTCTAATCTAGTCGGTTATCAAGTTGCACCTGCTGATTGCACAGTGATCCTTACGTGTGGGGTCTATACTATCTCAGTTGATCTAGGTATATCCATCCGATGACTAAATGCACATGCTGATCACACGGTGATCCTTACTTGTAGGGTCTTGCTAATTTAAAGGTAATTGAAACATAAACTTAAATTGGAGTTCCTAGGTTTCCAAAGGCAATGAAGGTCAATGTTCCCGAAGGTCTTCCCATCTGTGAATCTTATAACACTCATAACACAGTCTCCTTTCCCCCTAGATAGTTCTACAAACGGGCAGCCCTATCAGCGTCTACCTTACCTAGAGGTTGAGGACAATGGTCTTACTAGGTTTATTCCACTTGGTGCTTGTTTCCCTAATTAATAAACTAGTTACATCTTAGGTTCAACAGATTTTACTCAATATTAGTAATGCCACCTCCTAAGTACTTACTACTAGGGTCAACTCGCTTTCAGAATCTTTCATCTAGTTTACTAATCACTTATATTTCCTAAACATGTAGTTATTAGTACAAGGATATAAATATCAAGATATAAGCATCCAGATAGTAATATCAATATTAAGTCATGTCACAACCTAAGTACCTAATCTAGGGTTGCACTTCGCTAGCATAAATAAATCCTAAATAAAACTTAATAGCGAACAAAAAATAAAATAAAAATGACATTAAATAAAATAATTATCCAACAAAAATAAACAAAGGTTCATCTTAGAACCCTAACCTATAGATATCTAGTTACGCATGATAACTAAGACAAAAATACTAAAAGATAAAAACATACCTTAGAAAAGATAGGAGAAGATAGAAATCCTCCTTGACTCCTAGAATAGCCTTCCTCTTGAACTTCTCTAGTTATGAGCAAAAAATTGAGAATGAGGAATGTTGGTATTTATAAGAAAAGTTTCCACCTAACCTGGGCTAAATCATGGGCTTTCAAGGGCAAAAAAGTCACGAAAAGTGACTTTTCGCAAGTCACAAGGTCCCCTTGTGCCTGAGGTCATGCGCCTAGTGCATGTTCCTAAGACTTTGAGGCGCCTTGCGCCTCCAGGCATGCGTCAGGCGCTTTAGTGTATCACTTTGAGGCGCTTCATGCTTCTTGTTGTACGTCGGTGCGTTTTAGTGCATTGCTTTTCTGTTTTCATGTTATATTCACATGTTGAGGTGTTTTCTTCATAGTTAAGTTGTCTTTGAACTTGGGAACATAATTCCTCCCTTTCTAAAGTCTTTTGAGGCCTCTTGAATCATCATTCTTCATCTTCCCAAGGCCCAATAATCTTCGGAGGACTTGCTTTGCCTGATTTGCTTGAATTCTTCATAAATTACTTCAAGAATCCCCCTAAAATTGCTATGTTTTGAGAAAAATAGAATGACAGACTCAAATATAAAAAACATTACAAATGTTCTGAAATCATATGCAATTGATCTAATATTCCTCTATTTTGCTGGTAAAATCCTACAAATTTTTTAGATGCATCAACATGATGGACCATGAAGAACAAAACTGCAACATAAATTTGAGGGCTCATATACATCATGTCCTTAAAAGAGTATCGTCCTCAAAGCAAGAATATGGGTGTGGTAAAGATCCAACGAGTTCTAATCATGGAAACTCATGACTCTTTACCAGCAAGCAACAAACTCCTTAGTGACAAGAATGAAGCCCTAACTAAGACGTTAGAAGTGCAAAAAGTAGCAAAGTTGTCCATTAATGGTGATGAAAAGGAAAAAGAAACTTTCAAAGAAGAGTAAGAAGAGGAAAAACCAGGGGCAAAAAGAAAAGAAGAATGTTGAAATACGGGAAGCTATTGCAAAATGGAGCAACATGACCTGAAAGAATGTAAGAGTCTAAAAGAGGAAGTTGAAACCGAGAAGGTTATGGTGTGATTGCTAGAATTTGGCTAATGGAATTCAAAACCCTAATTCATCCTATCGGTTTTCAGAAAGGTTATGGTGTGATTGCTAGAATTTGGCTAATCAAGAAAATGACATAAGCATAACAAGTTCAAAAAATCATTAGTTGATGTTATCAATGAAATACCGCGAGTTCAAGTTGATAATGAAAATATTGAAAGACCTTAGACACCATAATTTACTAAAATTGTAGGCAACGACTGAAGGATTGAAAGGTAAAAGTAGTTGCTGGACTTATATGGTTAGATAAAAGGTTTAAACCATAACCATAATTTTGGAAATTATAGGATAAAAATGGATATTTAGACTTAATGGGTCACACCAATATTGAAACCATGAGAGTAGGGAACTATGTTGGTGAGACACATCTTTTATTGATAAAGATAGATTAATTGATACAATAGTGAATATCACATTCATATACTTGCATTTCTAAGGAAAAATAAATGAATAGGATTTGAAATGTTTATTGTAATGATGAGCTCCAATGATTCCAAGACATTTTTATCATTACATATTTCTAAAACAATTTCTATCATTTTCAATCATTCATTTTGTTAAAATCCAAAAACACTTTTATTTGTATATTTAGGATAAAAAGGTACCCTTGAGATTCATATGTCTATGTGGGATCAATATTTTTATTACGATGATAAAATCGTTCACTTGCGAGCTTATAAGTAGGGTGGTGAACCAAGTAAAATCATCGTTAGTTAAAGAACTTGGTTAAAAAAATAATATCCTCGAGAAAATTATGTTTGTAGAATATATGTGGAAAATTGAGAGACAA
>Ga0099826_10002939_pt1 | contig 11312 bp, 5 predicted proteins | sample Mtrugardesep15_FD_76830 | JGI IMG/M metagenome (GOLD analysis project Ga0099826, IMG submission 76830) | Root nodule microbial communities of legume samples collected from California, USA - M. trunc garden sep15 | ecosystem: Host-associated > Plants > Roots > Nodule | place: USA: California...
AATGTTTAAATTATAGCCCACACTGAAATCTATATTCAATTCTTGAGTGTAAAGAACATGTGCAGTGTGTTTACCTTTGTGCTAATAAAGATAGATTGGTTGATCCAAAAATAAAATACCAATAAAGATAGATTGAGTTTTGATATCATATTTTGAGTTTAAGTTATTTCATTTCCACTCTATTGTGTTCCATGTAAAATGTTTTTAATCGTTTTAATTTAGGAAAATATAAGATGGTTGATTTAGGGCAATGTTGAGCATGATTTTCCTCTCCCTGACCCTACAGAAAAGTAAATGTTGATCTACTCCTAAAGAGTATATCTATATATCTTGATTCTTCCGTTGACTCATTTTTTCAGTAGGCTTTTTTGAAGCTCAAGTTTTGTCCCACATAAATAGTCACATGATACTGAAATACCTGCCAGATATTCGGTGTAAATATGACTTCAATTTTTGAATTCAAAAGAACATTTAATTCTGTTTTAATACATGTTGATATATCTTTTGAAATAAAAAAATCTTTTGAATCAAGAATGAAAATAGTAACTTGAAAATTAAACATTTTAGCTCCCAACAACTCATATTTCCTTTTCTTTTGAATAAACCTATAAGTTTTGAATTGGTACATGTTATAAACTATGATAACTGCAATGATCTATATATTTCTGAAATTGAAAGTATAATTAGCAAGATGTATTCGTGATCCTTTGTCAGTGTGGAGTGCTTAGCGAGGAAGATGTCTCTTAGGATGCGTAAAATATTTCTGGTGTCCTCCATAATTGTTTGGTGTATACGATGCAATGCCTTTTGAAGTACTCATATGGGAGGATCAATTAGGATGGCCTTGATAATTATATCATGCAGCTAAGCCCTTATATTTCATAAAGAGACTATTGATCTATTCATAGTTAGTTATGAGAGAGTATATGCTAGGAAGGGCTAGGCACGTAGAAAGGGAAAGAATTCCCTGACTCATAACTAACTATTGGGCATTATCTGTGAGCTGGCAAGAGGAAAGAGAGAGAAAACAGATTTGGTGGTATAAGATAGGGAATGATCAGTAGAGTGAGGTAGACCGAATTTGGTTATTTACTTTTGGTAGATCCCCATGCTTCTCGAACTGTCCGGCCTTTACAGCTACATTTATATTTTATTCTCTTTGTAGCTCATACACTGTACCTCATCAGAATCACTTTGATGTTGGTTGATATCAATATAACAATGTTTTATTACTCTTTTCTACCAATATTTTCTGCCATTATACTGAATTGGCATCTTTCATCATTACTGATGTAACACTTAAGTTATACTGACAACCAAACAATCTGTTGAGACATGAACTCTTTGTTGTTTGGCAAAGAGCAAAATAGTCTTCATCAGTAAAATCCTCAGGTTGTAGTACTAAGCAATCTGTTAAAACAAAAATCATCTACCCTGTTTCTTTCTGAAATGTACTTAGTTCCACCATTTAAACCAATCCTCTGCATAGATGATAGATACCAATTCAGTATAATAGGGAAAATAGCAGGAAATAGTGGTAGTAAAGAGTAATAAAACACTGTTTTATTGATATCAAGCAAAATCAGAGTGATTCTGATGAGGTACAGTGTATGAGCTACAAAGAGAATAAAATATAAATGTGACTGTAATGGCCAGGCAGTTCGAGAAGTCTGGGATCTCCCAAAGGTAATTGACCAAATTCAATCTACCTCACTCTATTGATCATTCCCTCTTGCCAGCTCACAGATAAGCCAAATACGTTATGAGTCAGGGAACTCTCTCCCTCCGCACGTGCCTTGCCCTTCATAGCATATACTCTTTCATAACTATCAATTGACTGTATTGCTCTTTGCGCCAATGACTATCTTGATTCTTGCAGCGTTTAATCATGAATTCTCCTGGCAGTCCTGCTACTTGGGAGCAATATAGCATTCCCAATATAAAAATCCTAATGCTATTCCCAACCTTTTCATTTGCTGGTCTATATCTAGCTGTAATTATCCATTGTTACAACAACAGTATTTATAGGATACAAAATAATATCTGTTTAGGGTGTTCACCTGCAAGGACGTTGTTATTCGGGACTTATGGTTTTTCCTAAATATGGTCTATAATACATGCATATGAAGACATTATTGTGAATATAATCTTTACATCTGATTTGGTATGTTTTGTTTTAATTGATCTTGTTCTTTTTCTATTTTCCAGGCTGGTTGCTCCGACTCTCCGAGTTTGTTTGAGGATTTGTTTTGCAGGTATTTATGACAGCATTATTAATATATTTCTTCTCTGGAGGATTCTGCTTTAGAAGCCAGCTTGCTTAGGTTACAAATGGCATCTATGGAGTGAGCAGCAAAACACACACACTGATATTTTAGGCCTGTGATGCTGCCTATGAAATTGAATCTGAAATGATGTAACAATAGAATGTTATCACATGCTATAGATTATAGAAAGACACTTGAATATTTTATCTTGTTCTCTATTCGGGTTGATATGAAGAATGAAGATACATACATAAATTCAATACAGAAGTAATAAATTCCACCGGAAATTTATCAGGGAGTTGTGTAGCATTTTTTTTTTATAGTCATATTTGATTGAAACCAATACACCACTTCTCCATTATCTTGTTGCTGATTGATTATACATCTTTTGCTGCCATTGAAGTTTTTGTGGTGAAATGAAATATTATTTTTGGTGAAATACCCTGTGAGAAAATTTAATAATTCCGTTATACTATTTTATACCATTTTATTTGGAAAACATACAGTCTCAACAAGTAGACTATAGAAAGGAGAAATAGAATCAATAGGAAGGAAAATAAAGCTTATTCTGATCTATTGGAGAGTTAAATCAACATATTCTGCAAATATTGAAACTAAGAAAGGAAAAAAGGGAAAGAGTTGAACCAACATTCTGCAAATATTGAAACTAAGAAAGGAAAAAGGGAAATGAGTCCAAGCTGGAGCTGCTAACTACACCTATTTTTTCCTGATGAATGAAATATTATTAAAAACTCCGCCCCAAGCATCACCAACAAGACACCTCTACCCACCACCGTCTATGAAGGGCTGTAAAGGGCTCACACGATCATGTGTTCGAAGGTGGTCAATAGACCATACAAAGACATACACCAATGGCAAGGCATACAAAGATAACACCGATATTGCCCAACAAAGAGATGATGCCATACAGACCAAAAACAGGTTTCTAATTCACCAATACAAGAACCTTAAAACAACCACGGACACCCTAGGACTCAAACAGAAAAAATAGCAGCAAAGCAGAACTTTTTACTGCACCAAACCATCACCAACACCAAAAAATTAGCTGCATAGTAGAACTGTTTGCAGCATTCTTAGTTATTCGAAACAAATGTCAGAAAGCAATGACTTGAAAACCTACTGCAAACGGATCAAAACAACCCCGCAGAAAACCTAACAAAACTTAATTCTCAAACCACACCACCCCCGTCCTATCATCAAAGATCCTTACTTTGCTAGACAATTCGTCTCTTGGTTTGCTTTCCCTAGGACATGTACAAATTCAACACCTTTCATAATCAACATCGGATTATTTAATTCGTTACAGTAGAATCTCAATTGCCAAGGACTCTAGCCAAAATTCTTAATCTAAGCAATGCATTCTTTAGGCTGGATTCAATAATTAATTTATCTAATACAAGCCTCAATTGACCCAAAAGCACCTCGAGCGCAAAAACAATAGCTAGCAGTCCCACATCATTTGGTTCCCTTTATCATCATGAGGGACTCCTCCAGTACATTCACGCCCAGGTTTCCTTCTAGCAAAACCGTCAACATTCCACTTCAAAGATTTTGAGGGGGGGACCTGCCACCTTAAACACGGTCTCAAATTCACCTGTTCACGCTACCTGCTATGTTATGAGTCATGTCTCCCGGAGAGTACATACATCCTGGACACAAACTCTTCATCCAAAAGCCTAATTTAAGCTTCATAAGAAAAAGGAACTTTCTCCAATCTGTGGCACCATTATCAAACACTACTCTATTATGTTGGTTCTACATCAACCAGAATACAACATAACAAAGAGAAATCCAAAGATTCTTCCTAAAGCCACCATAAAATACTCCTATCCAACAATCAAACCAAACGCTCGATCGGCACGCAATATGCATCTCGACATTCCACGAGTGTAGTCCTCCCATCCGAATTCGACACTTTGTAGCTTCTACAAAATCACTGTGGGTCACCGTGATACGAAACATACGTGTACACATCGGAGTCCCGCATCGTATAGTCAAGCAAGCATCAGAACACATGTCTGATGTAAAAGGTGGAGATAGCAAGTTTCCAATTCATACATATCTCGATCTTTTGGCTAAGATCAAAAGTACTCCATATATCAATGTAATATTTAATATGTGAGTCATTGGCTCACACGATATTAAATTAATTTGTTAAATGAGAGAGTTCAACTACATGCTATATATTGATTCAATCTTGTGTTGCACTATTGCATTGACTTGGAGGCACCCCAGTAATTTCAGTTCAAAATTTTACTGCATTTCTTCTAAGAATAATTCTTTGGATCCAAATTTATTATCTTTATTTTCCAGTGATGGTGGTTGTTGATGGGGAACAGAACAGGTCTTCATTATAAACGTAACATTAATTCTACTCTTTTTAATGATAATTATCATGCTGGTGCATATGCGTCACGGCCTCACGGGGATTATAGTGGCTCTTTCTCCCCACTCCAAATGGAAGGGTTTTAGCCCCTTACAAGTTTTTAAATGGATTAACAATTTTGGTAAAATTAATGTATTCTTTGAGTCATGTTGTAAAACAATCGTAAATGTATTTTTTTTTTAAATGTTAACGAGTGTTCCTGAAACACTCACACTAGCGATTGTAATTTTTTTTTTCTATAAGAAACGATCGTAGATCTTTTGGATAATTGAGGTTGGAAACATAGTGACATACTTAAGGTTTTTTTTTCATGTTTTTGTTAAAAAATGGATTTTTCATTTTAATTTTGAAGTTTATAAGATCATTTTTCTATGACATAAGCAAATAGAAATGTTTACGGTATAGCTAGATCTACATTGTCGTCTTGCTTAGTTGTCACAATAGTGTTACGTTAGGTCTTTTAAATTAAAACACAAGTGAAGTACTTAATTAAAAACAAGTATTAGACGCAAAGTCACTAATTTAATTTGTGTTAGACATTATTAACGCGCTATTCGGCTCCTATCATTGTGATCAATCTTTTGGTAGGTTTGGCTTTATTATACCTTTAACTAAATGTTTGGAATAAACAGAAGAATATAATACCGGTTGTTGAGTGCAGTATAATAATAATACTAATGTAGTTGTAATCAATAATAATAAGTGGTAATCATGTTGTTCCCGGCCATGGCCAGTTCCGAAATTTCAATCTCTAATTAAGAACAAGAAATTAATACGAATGGCCACCCTGTCTCATTTCTATTGTTAGATTAGATGGTGTCCTTGTCAGAAAATTTCAATAGTGGAAATTGTAATTTATCATATATGATGGCTTAATTTTTTAAGTGAAGAATTTTAACATGTGTAATGTGTGTGCAAATTAATCTTATTTTTGACTGGGTGTGTCTAATCTTATTAAGATCGTGTTTAAAAGTAGCCTAATCATATCCAAAAAAAAAAAAGTGGCCTAATTATATGGTACACAAGTAGAATAGTGTAAGTGTGTACACATCAATAAGAATTATCATATTTCGATTGATCTAATGATAAAATTTACTGATTCAATAATAAAAACAAATTTATGCATGATACAATATCTATCTCACTTGTGCATCATAAAATTATTCTTAATAATGAATAATATTCTCTCAATAGTAACTTTATTAAGGTTGCGGCTTGGAGAAGGATTTACAAATCATTAGAAGAGGATATGGTTTTGGATTTTCAAACTGGTTTGATAAATAATGGGGAGAAAACTTTCTATTGGGATGATCCTAGGATTGATTGTGTGTGTCCCAATATTTTTAACATAAGTAAAATTGAAGTGAATTTTCAACACTTTGTGATTTAATTGCATTTTAGGCAAATCAATCAATCAAACTAAACCAAATTTGATATGATGGATTTAGTTTCGCTTTGTTCCACTTTTGAAAATTAACTAAATCAAATCGATATATTTGGTTGATTTGATTTTTTTTTTACTGAAAGCCGAACCAAAACGAATTGTTACACCCATATCCCCATAAACACTAATACCAACATTAACAAAGTTAAAATTATTTATTACCCATATATGGTGCCTTTGGTGGAGGCCCATATATGAGCCACATCTGAAGGTGGATGAGCAGAAGTGGGTTCCTTCAAAATTGTCCATTTTTTTTCGTCAAATAGTTGGCCAGTTGAGTCAGGTTTAGATTTGAGTGCGCAACAAAAAGCTTGATTTGCGAAAGAAGATCACATGGTGGTTGATGACGGAGGAAGAGAAGCCATGATGGAGGTTGGTGGCATTGATGGGGAATGAAAATAATAGAGGTGGAGACTTAATATATGTTAATATATGAAAAGAAAGAAAAAAAGATGAAAACCGAAAGATATAAAGAAGCAAGCCTCCATAAGGGAGGGGGCACTTTTTGATTACAGAAGTGGGGAAGCTCAGATTATGTAGTAGAGACCCCTAAAGAAGACGGGTCGAAGCTCAACAAATGGAATACAAGCCTAATGTTTGTGTCAGAGAGAGAGAGAGAGGTCAACATCTCTTTAACACTCTAATTCATCATTGGTAATAACTTGACATGTTGGTAGCATGCATGAACAATTCTTAAATTACGTTGTGCCATCTACTTAAAAAGATGATTGTTAGGAGTCTTATATTGAATACATAAAATTTCTCAATGTGGTATTTAGGTCTTGAGCCTCTCCTATTTAATGTACTATTCTTTGGGTGTGTTGAGTTTTTCTCATAAGCTTAAGTTTTAACAATATGTGCGTTCATTAAGAGTAGGCCGCATAAGGGTTGTCTATAAATTGGATTAAGGTGCTCTATTGAATAGCAATATGTGAGTTAAGTCTCGAAAAAGAAAATAACTACCTTCAATCGTTAATGTTGATAGAGTGAAAGTCTATGTAGACGTTGAGAACTTAATGGACGTGACAATATTAGAAACTCTACATTAAATAATATAAAAGTGTTCAATACAATACTTAAATCATTAAACTCTCTCGTCTAATCAACTAATATTTTGGGTTTAGTGTCATCATGCGCTTAAGTCATAGCAAGGTTGAAGTTCAAAGATGTGCACTTCACACATTGTTGTTGGTATATGGTATGACTACAAATTACTAGTTTATAAATTATGTTTTAATTAAAATAGTGTGTTCGACAAGTAACCATGTATTGAAACTTTTAGGTTTTACATCGATGATATTTAGTGAAAGGCAAAAGTAAAGTTGCAAGAAATTCCTTTGTTACGTGATCAAAAGAAAAGTGAAAAGCATTAATCTATGCATGAAATAATTAGCAAGAATAAAAAGAAGGAAACACATACGGGACCGATTTGTTTGTGTTATCCAAACAGAATTTTCGGCAAGATTCACAAAAGTGCTTTCTCAAGTCTATTTAAAAGAAAAAGAACCCAATATTTATTAAATGACCGTAATGGTAATTTTTCAAATGACTATTTGGAAAAGAAAGTGACATTAGTTTTTTTTTTGTTGTCAATATTTATTAATTTTTTTAATAAAGAAAGTCAATATTTATTAAATGAAACTCACTTGCATATGAACGATGAATTTTTAAGTAAAATAAAGTATTAAAAAAACAAATTTATTCGTAAAAAGAATAATATCTAATGCATTTAAAAAATGAATGTACTAACTATATGGTTCTCATATTTAAGACCAAAAATAAAATAAAATTGTGTGGCACTACATTCGTCTCTTTAGGTAAGACCCTCTTAGAGTCTTAGTAAATTCACAAAAATTATAAAAAAAACTATTTTTCATTAGAATTGTCAACAACTGCATTATCTTTTTAAATTTTAACCTTCAATTATTGAGAGAGGTTGTTAGTCTTTAATTAAGTGTACTTTAGTTGTAATTGATTAAAAAAAATTAAACTGTGGATACTAATATATCAAAAAGATTTTCATTAAGGTGTATTATTTTTTAAAAAATTACACCTACATTAGATCACAGAGGATACATTGAATCACTTCTGAATATGTAATATTTGTGGAGGTATTTTGTGAGTAAATATAATGCTAATGATCTTGCTATTTTTTAAATGAACAATTTTTAAAGTTTTTAAAAATTTGACACGTATTTTCCACTAATATGTTTTTATTTTTAGCTTTTTAACATTTGTCCTAAAAGACATGATAGTATTCATCTTTCATTAATTTTTTGATAAGACAAACTCACAAAATTTCGAATAAGATTATAGTCAAAAGAAACCTTAAATAAAAAAGTAAAGTGCAAAATGCCGTGGTAAATATTCTCCTATTTTGAGAAAAGAAAAAATTCGCATAGCGGCGAAAAATGAGTAAACCATTTAATTTGTCTAACTTTATAGAAGTCTTTTAAATAATTAACAAAGTTATGAATATTTTAAAAAGTTTTTAACTTCGTCAAATTTGGTTTATATTAGTCACTCTGAGAGTCAAAGACCGAATTTGATAGTAATGTTAATCAATAATAAGTGGTTAAATACATGTATCAAATTGACAGAAAATAGAAACTTAATCGATATTAAGTGGTTAAATATGAAGACTAACTTGACGATCTAATAAATTTAAAGACTTTTTCAAAATATTTAATCTTAGAGATTTATTTGAGAATTTCTTTTTAGAGATTTATTTGAGGGTAACATACAAATTCGAGTACCAACTTTGTGGTTTCCCCAATATATGCAACAATCGATAAGGTATGCCATGGAAAATAGTTGAATAATACCAGATAAATGCTAACAAGTGCCCAAACGATATTTGTTAATGATACCGGATAAATGCGAACATGTGCCTAAACAACACTTGTTAATGAATTCATTATAAATTTTTTGTATTATAAGATGTGTATTCAATTCTTTTAAAGTTGAAAGTTTGTGTTTTTCAATGCAAAATTGCTAATTTTGAATTTCTTAATATGTGTTCCTAGATCACAAGTTAACAAAATCATAATAATTTAAAAGTGAGAGAAGAGAAAATAAGAAAACAGATGAATAACGACAACAAGAATGAGAATGAAGTGAAAGATCTTTCATTCACTCCTGCAGTTACTCGCCTTAAAATGTGACACATTTCTAAAAAAATAAAAAAGCAGCCTCACACGAATGTCTTTTGATTTTCAAGGGAATATTAACTATTTTTATTTCCTCCAATTCTAATGTCTAATTAATATTCTTTTTTCCCAAATAAATATTTCATTGTGTATTTATGTTAATGGTGATTACAACCGTGCATATTAAAGATGGTGGTAAGTGTTGAACAAGATAACACAAGGTTGATAAGTTATCTTCCAACAAAATGACACTTGGCAATATATCTTGTTAGACACTTGGCAAAATTGAGAAGTTATCTTCTAATTATATCTCTTTTTTATTTTACTTTTACATACACATATATATGTTTCAAAATAATTAACTTAATTAATTATTTCACATTAAAATTGTAATTATTTATTAATAAAATTTATAAAAAATTGAATTTTTTTGAAAATATAGATTGAAATAAATTCAACATTATATATGCTACAATTAATCTTTAAATAATAGTAATCTTTAAATATATGACAATATATATTATATAAATAGTTTCTACATTAAAAAGATCAATTATTTAGGACAAAGGATGAAATTTAGTAAACATATCACTTTTATAGTCATGATACGAACAAAGTTGCGAGGGGTGAGCTAGAGGGCGTAGAGCAGCATTCAGTCATTTCTTCGGTTAAACAAAATGCTTCAGATGTCAGTAGTATTATCGTTGTACCTGGCGCACCGGTGGACCCTACGCTACAAAAGAAAATGGATATTCTGAAAACTTGGCCAACTTATAGTGAAGTGGCAGAAGTTTGCTTTGCGACGTATCTGTCGAAATCTCAAAAGAAGAAAATCAGTAAGTATCAAACTCGATCGCAAGGTCCTCCATCATCTTCTAAATGAATATTAGTTTTTGGGTTAAGGCTAATACAAATGGTTCTATTATTACTTCTCGTGCATCTTGTGGTGGGATACTCTGTGATTACCGTAGCACCTTTTTGGGATGTTTCTCTAGTAACCTTGGTCGTCTTTTTGTGTTTGAGGCCGAGCTAATGGGGTTAATCTTGACTATGAAATTTGCGGCGCAAAATAAATACCATATGATATTGTTCCTTTTCGTTTACAGAATTGGTAGTCCAACTGCTTTCATCTTCGCCTTCTGGTGGTTTGTTCTCATATCTTCCATGAAGAGAATTGTTGTGCGGATATGTTAGCGGCGATATCACATACGCTTACTGCTACTACTTGGTTTCGCACCTTGCCTACTCCCCTGTCGGCGGATTTTTCTAGAGACCGGAATGACTTACCGCATTACAGATTTCCTTAGCTTTTTCTTGACTTTTTTAATGTTTCTTTTTTGGCCTATTCCCACACTATTAAATACTTTTTCTCTTTTTTTTTTCTTTTCAATAATACGTATTAAGAAGGTGACAGAGAAAGAGAATTTCCGTTGAGTACCAACTTAGTTAATGGGTCTTGTTAACCTTTTTCTTGGCTTATCGAACCTTTTTCTTGGCTTATCGAAAAAAAGGATACTACTATTTTTTTGATGGGTCTTGTTAACAAGTGTCTTTAGGACACTAGTTAAAAATAAAAATAATTGATGAATTTATGTAAAAAAAATTACTTTTTAAAATTTTAATACGTTGAATGCATCATTCCCAAGACAAAGTTACTTATTTAAACTTCCTAACTAGTGCTCTAATGACATTTGTTAGCATTTTTTTTCATCTATGTAAAATTTCCAAATATATCGATATTTTAAAAGCTAGGAAGTAAAAAAAAAAAGCGATTGGCAATGATTTACCAACCACCGCCGTTTGTGGGACCAATATCAATATCCATTTTAGACACACTCACCGTTTAACAACAACCACATTGCCCATGATAATTGGACCGGTCCCACACTGCTCATCACAGAACAGAACCAGTAACCACCACCTCACCTAGGTAGTTGGCCCCACTTATTTCTCTCTCTTCTTATCATTCATCAATAGAAAAATAACAGAATACTAGAAAGAAACCACTTTGTCTCTTCCCAAGATCTAATCTAATCACATTTCCC
>Ga0099826_10002940_pt1 | contig 11308 bp, 9 predicted proteins | sample Mtrugardesep15_FD_76830 | JGI IMG/M metagenome (GOLD analysis project Ga0099826, IMG submission 76830) | Root nodule microbial communities of legume samples collected from California, USA - M. trunc garden sep15 | ecosystem: Host-associated > Plants > Roots > Nodule | place: USA: California...
ATATATATATATATATATATATATATATATATATATATATATATATATATATATATATCTTCATGAAAATAATATGACCCCATTCAATGGTTGGATAATGCCACATTCTATAGGAAACAATTAAGTGATGTAAGTATGACACTTAATGTCTATTGATCCTATCCCAGAACTTTTTGTAAAATGTGAAACTAACCAATCCAACTTTTTCAATATTTGATATTATCTAAATGATCATATATATATCAGATAGATAATTTGGCCCTTGAAATGTATGTAATATAAATCTAAATACTATTAGATATTTATTTTTTCAATATAGCACATTATATTTTTAAATAAAATGGTGCTAAGAAGTACCAAATAATCAATCCTACCAAGCGGGGAAAAAGAGTATGTTTGTTGCAAGGTTTGTAGTCCACTGTCTACTATGTTGAAAATGAAAATATAAAAATTGAAAAACATGAAAGTTCACAACTGTGCATTATAGAAAGTTGTATGCCCACACCAATAGATCCACAAGTAGCACTACAGCAAAGAAACAAGGGCATCACGGCAGTTACAACAAGATCAGGCATCACCACCTCACATTTGACCAATCCACAGCCAGATACATATCAGATTTTAATAGCACATTTCAGTTACAAAAAGGTCACGGCAGTGATTGGGAAGATGTTTTTTTTAAGATAGTTTCCGGTTGGTTCTTCTGATTTTGGCATGAGTAATTTCTGAATTTTAGCCCTCAAGAGCATTTTGAGGCTAAGCTGGATTTGCCTAGATCCTAAGAACTTTCTGAGCCTACATGCCAGCAAAGATCCAAGCAGAAATAAGTTTTCCCTGGGACTGGGGTTGCTCCAAACCTCCACACTCATACAATCACAATTTTGAAAACCATGTCCATTCTAACCCCTCCAAATCGACAATTAGCTTTACGCCTACTCCTTAAGATCCATCTAATAAAACTTCATTTTCCAAAATAAAGAAAACTATTTTGAAAAACAATTTACCTCTTCAGCAACTTTGGGTAATAGTAGCAGCCATTTATCTTCAAATTTTTCCATCAAGGTCTTTGCCATTACATGGACATCATGTTTTTCATTGTTGTACTTCATGGCATTCTTAAATATCAATCTCACATCCGCATAAATCTCCCGGACATTCTTGTATCCAGTGCCATCCTTAGCTTCCATTTTATTTTTTATCGTACCGAAGTCCATGGGCCTATCAATAATCTAGGGATAGAATATCAAACAAATTACTTTTGAGATACAATCAAAGCGAAACAGTATACAAATAACTCTTATAAAAGATAGATGGTTAACCAAATACCATAATTTGTAGAAACAGATATCAAACCGGCATTTAAACCTTTTTACAAATAAGTGTGTTTGAGCATATTTGGTCATAGGTAGAAAAAAAATATTTAAAGTTTAGGCAAAATTACACTGGGAGTCTTTTATCTTATTTATTTGTAACACTTTGATCCTTTATCTTTTTTATTTCCCATTTAGGTCCTTTATCTCTCATAAAAGCACATATAAATCCTTTTTCTCATGTTTTATTATAAAAATGCATAATTTTATTTTTTAAAATATATTTTTATTAAAAATGAAAAAAATCCAGAAATAAGATGAACATGTTCATCATCTTCATCTTCTTCCTTTGAATCTTCATCTTCTTCATTTGGATCTTTATCCTCTTCCTTGAATCAAAAAATTTTCTACACAAATATATCTCCAAATATCATGAATTTTTGTTATTTTCACCTCAAATCTTCTTTTAAACACGAAAATCAAAACCCCAAATTATCAATAATTAAATTAGGAACAGAACAACAACATCAATAAAAGAAGATTAGAGGTGTTATTGATGTTGTTGTTACTAATTTAATTATTGATAAGTTGAGGATTTAATTTGTGTTTAAAAGAAGACTAGAAGTGAACATAACAAAAATTTATGATATTTAGAGATATATTTGTGTCGAATTTTTTTTTTATTCAAGGAAGATGGTGAATATCCAAATTAAGAAGATGAAGATTCAAAGGAAGAAGATGAAGATGATGAACATGTTCATCTTATTTCTGGATTTTTTTCATTTTTAATAAAAATATATTTTAAAAAATAAAATTATGCATGTTTTTAATAAAAAATGAGAAAAAGGATTTATATGTGCTTTTATGAGATAAAGGACCTAAACGGAAAATAAAAAAGATAAAGGACCCCTAATGTAATTTTGCCTAAAGTTTATATTACGATAAATGACAACTATAGTCTATGCCAAGACAAAAGTTTCAAAATGAAGAAAAGGCATTACCTCATAATAGTCGTGAAGCCCGAGACCTTCTACATCTACAGGTTCAAGAAAGGGCCAGGCCCACTTGTGCTGAGTGATCTGAAAAGCTTCAAATGCATTACTATTGGTTTTCACAAGATACATGATAGGGTCAACAAAAAGACCACTTATTTAACAACGGGAAAAAGATTGATCTTAAGAATTATTTAAGGATGACTCCTGAAGGAAGAAAAATTCTCACTAGATAGGGTCTGCTACATTGATCATGGAATAAAAAATAGACACTGTAGATGATTATAAAAATTAAACTGCATTAAACGAAAATAATAACATGCCTACAAAAAGGTAAGTAAAAGACAAAGCTAAGTGATTATTTTGTTTTAAAGCAAAAATTTGGGTGCAAAAGCATCACATGGCAGCTTTGACATCTCAACGATGTTAGCACCCCCAAAACTACCAAATAAGAAAATGATGAAACAAACACTTGGGGGGGGGACTAGTACAAAACTCAAGATAACAACAATCAAGAGATTATACAGCAACTACCTTGTTATAAACCTTACCACGAAAATCCTGTGGGATAAAACCACGGTAAAGGGAAAAAGAGAGATATTGATAACCATTCAAAGTGCTAGCTTCTGTTCTTTTCAAAGAGAAATAATCTATGATTAAATAAAAACTAACCAAGGCTTCTAGTAATATCCTTGCAATTCAAAAGTGAATATATTGATTTACATGTATGTAGTCAATGACGGGTAGTAGAGCAAATCGGCTGCTGACCAGGAAAACGCTAAACCAGTACGGCAGATAGCGGTATGGCCGCTACATCAAAGTTTATGGGGGGAGGGAAATGAGGGTTGAAGTGATTAGGAGCAGTATGATATGATTGAGATGTGATTAGGTGTGATTGTATTTTCATTTTAAGTCTTGTACAATGACTATATATGACTGTACCATTAACATTCTGAAACGCAAAAATTATTCCAGCAACTACTCCTAAAACCCTAGCCTCCTTTTTCTGCGAAAAGTATATCATTAAATAAAAACAAAGTTGCAAAGTATTCACACTTGCCTGACGTAATATTGTGGAAAACTGACGCATCAGCTCCTGCATCCTCTTCCCAGCAGCGGTTTCCGTACGCGATGCATCTTGCAGCGGTGTTTTAGTGCCAGCAAGAGTTTTCTCCCGGCCCTTCTCTTTTACAACTGAACCGCCTCTAGAACTGTTGCCTTGAAAAATACCAGAGGATTCGTAGTACTGCTCAACTTCAATCACTTGCTTCTGAAGCTGTAAAAGATTTCACAGGTGTTAAATTTCCACAGTTCAAAACTTACTACAATACAAGCTTATGCTTTCAGATGTTTTACAAGATAATTCATATGTTAGTTACGTCACATGTTGTGCCTGCACACACAGCCTATCTTATTTATATTATGCATTCAATCATAGCATATCTAAGCACCGAGTAATGATTGCACTTAACTACAGTAAAGTAACATTTTAAAATTCAAAAACAGATCTCGACCAGCACTTTAACAAGAATAATTTTGAAACCCTAAAAATCTCTACAGAGAATGAAATAAGCTTAAACCATAATTGCTTTTCCATCAAACACGAATCCATACTCGCTAATAAAAAGTGATGCAGCCACTATAGCAAGCAAATCAAAGCTAATGAATGAAAATCAACCACAAAATATGTTAAAAGTCACACATTGACCAGAGATATAGTCTAGATAGCGTTACCAATTAATTCTCATCTTACAAAGCAGTTATGTTATGCCGTAAACCTAAACTCATTCTTTGAAGAGTATGAATATTATTATGTATTTATTATGCAATCCATCAACTCTATTTTGCTTACTGCAGTGACTTCAAAATTACCCAAGCATTAGTTGTTTTGGACTAAACTTAGGTGCATTTCGCATGGTTCTTCACATAAAATTCACTTTTTATGGTTATAACAAACTGTGAGAAAATTGTGGATTTGAGAAATCATTGGTAGTTATGAGTATTTTATGTGAAGAACCATCAGAAAAGCACCTAGGTTTTTCCATTATTTTGTTTTTGAAAAAATTTCAGTCAAATCAAATGCCTTAATTGATTTTTTTTGTTTGATAAAACAACTAATCGCAGAAAATCCAGTAATAAAAACTCAAATTTGCTAAATTGATTAAATTTGGGGTTAAGTTTGTGAGGCAAAATCATCATAAAGAAAAACAATCCAAAACCTAATTGATAAGACAAAAGACCTAAATAAATGCTGAAAATCAAAGCAAATGAATGAAAATCAACCACAATATATGTTGAAAGTAACAAATCAACCAGATAAATGATCTAGATATTGTTACAATTCTCACCTAACAAGACAATTATGCTATGCCATAAACCCAATTTCTTCTAAGATTATTATATATTAATTATGCAATCCATCAACTCAATTTTGCATAAAAAACTACCCAAGCATAATTTTTTATAGATTTTCATAAATACCCTAATTGATAAAACAGCAAAAAACATAGAATCAAATAATAAAAACTCAAATTTGCAAGATGGATCAAATTTAGAGCTAAATTATTGAGGCAAAATCATCATCAATTACATACCCCAAAACCCAATTGAGCAAACAAAAGAGCTAAAAATAAGCAGAAAATGAAATAATAATGAATTGATAGAAAAAGGTGAAAGGTGAGTGGTGACTGACATTGTCAACTTGGGTACGAAATTCGTCAACAGAATTCCTGAAACCTTCCAACTGATCAGCATTGGCAGAGGGTCGTTGTGGGTATGGCTCCATTGTTATTGTTATCAAATTCGAATCTTCTTCGGCGCCGCGAAACACCTTCTTCAGCTACTGTGTTTGTGTTGTGTTTTGTTTCTTACAGCATGGCTTATGTTTCGGGTCTTGTATTGATCCATTTTAAATAAAGGATTAAAAGCACTTTCGAACGGAAGCATGTTTCCTGCTGTTCCAGCAGGATGTCGTAAAGCATGTGAGCCGTCCGATCAATATTGTGCGGCCGAGATCATTTTATTAAAAAGACACGGTTTCCAATCTTAATCGTTCAATCTCAAATGAACCGTTGAGATAAAAAAAACTGTGTGTATTTATTACAGCACCAAATTTGGGTCTTCTTAAAACCCTATCTTTTCGAGGAACAACGTTTGACCAGTGCGATGCGCATGCCTCTACGCACAAGTTAGATTAGTCGTCCATTATTGTTGGGTCAGAAATTTGTGTGAAAGCTAAAAAAAATAACTATATTTTCTAAAATTATGATTTTAACCCTCTATAAAAAATAATAACAATTTTGCCCTTTATATTTAACCAATTTTACGCCTTTGGTCAACGAATATGTGACGTCTCACTTGAGTGGGTTGCGACGTGTGTTAAGTTCGACTTAAAATTAATTTAAAAGCCATGTGTGTATTTAATTAGTTGCAAAATAAAATGGAGAAGGAAAACACATGACCTTCCAAGACCCTTTAACAATTATGTTATGTTGTGTTGTTTCTTGCTTACAACATGGGCATATGTTACGGGTCTTGTCTTTACTCGACCACATTTGTAATAATTCATTTTGAAATAATGATTTAAATTCACTTTTGCCTCATATCTTTTCCAAACTTTAGAGTTTAAGGTTTAGGGTATAAAAAAATAATAATAACAATTTTGCATCTTTTTTTTGAGAAAAACAATTTTGCATATTTTGTTTAGCCTTTTTTTTTACACTTTTGATCAATTTCTCTGATTTTGACATAGTCAATGAACATGTGGCACCTCCCTCGAGTAGGATACCACATGTGTTATTTCAATTTAAAATTAATTTAAAACCCACATATGTGTATTTAGTTAGTTGCTACTTGATGCAGTTTGATGGTTATGGTTGTTGGTAACACCGTGTTTGTTCTGCTCCAGCATTGCATCTGATTTGCTTTAAGATGTTGTTGTTGACTGCAGCATGATGATGACGATGATTATTGCGTGCATTTTTCATGAGCATTTGGATACTCTTAAGTTGTTGTGTTGGTTCTAGTATGATTCTAGTGTTTTTCTGGTTATTGATGATTGATGCTGCAATTTTTATAATTTGTTGATGGTTTTTTGACAAAATTTTTTGTTTGGCATTCTCTCTTTATGCCTCTTGTTGCCACGTGTTTCTTTGAAGTGTAGTTACTCATACAATAAGGAATAATTGTGTGGGAATTGCTAGTTATTGGAATTACTCTATCGAGATATCTTTTGGTGATTCTAGTTGAGCACGTTGCACATGTAATTTTATTGTTTGTTTCTCGATAATGCTTGTGAGTCCATGCATTGTTTCAGACCTCATTGCTATTGTTGTTGGAATTACATTTTATTTTATGTTTTTTGGTTTACCGTCAAAGCAATGTATTAAAAGTATTGGTTCTGTTTGTGTTTCTATTGGATAAGGTGATTCATCAAGCTGAGAGAGTAACTAACATTGGTTATTCAATAATTATGTTCAAATGATTATGAATCACATTTAGTCCCTTGACTCATGCTTGATTCTAGTATGTTTACAACTGTCAAGTCCCATGATTTCGTTGCTGAGTTTGACCTCATTCCATTGTAGATTTGGTCCAATAAGTTCTAATAGATAAAAATATAAATAGCTTGTGGCCACTCAATTAGTGGGTAGCTTTGACTCATTTGCAACACTCCATTCTTCATCATCGATAGAAAGAATTTGTTAGTTTTCTCTCATTCCTTCTATGAATGTCATGTTTTATAAGAGAACACTTTTCAAAATCATAGGATTAATAAACTCATTGAATTTTTTATTTGATTTGGTTTACTTGTTCTTAAACTAAATTTTAAATTGATTATTAATTTTTCAAGGGAACATTTTAACCATATATTATTATGCATTGTCGTTATCAACTTAATTATATTCACGAAAACATTTTAACAATTGTTGATTATCAGGGGAACATATTATTATTGATTTTTCTCTTTCAAGTAAAGAAATCGAAACACATCATATATTTAATTAATTTTAAGGTTAAAATAGTAAATTTATATTTAGATCTCTCATCTTCCCTTCTAAATCAAACATATTCTTATTTTTTTTCTAAAATAAAAATCATATTTTATCATCTTCATTAAAATACATTTTCTTTCTTCAATAGTTGAAACATTTTTATTTTTGTTTTTTATTCTATCTAAATTATATAAATCAAATAAAAAACAAAGATAAACAAAATTGTGAAGAGAGAGTTAAAGAAAGAAAGAAAGATGATAGGATAGAAAAAGGCTGTTTAGCAATGGCAGTGGCATCATCATCACAACCGTTGCCATTAACACTTCCTTCAATTTCATCTTCACAATCACATCATTCTCTTCCTTCATCCTTTCGCTATTCTCACTCTCTCTTTACCAACGGAACACAATTCACAAAGCTTACCACCACTCATCGCCGAATTCTTTCCTTCGTTCCCTCTGCTGGAAATGAAGATGCTGACTTGAGTGTTTCCTCTACACAGCAACTTGATGATGATGATGATGAAGAAGAACCAACCCCTCAAGACCTTGAAAATGTTGCTGAAATCAAAAGGGTATCTTTACCTTTTCTTATTTTTTCATAAAAAATGTTTTTTTTTCTTTCCATTTTGTAATGCACTTTGATGCCCTTTTACAGGTTTTGGAGCTTCTAAAGAAAAACAGGGACATGCTCTTTGGGGAGGTATACCATTTTCACTTTTTTTCTTTCTTTCTAATAATTTATCCAATTTTGCTATGCTAATTAGCTTTATTTGGTGAATTGCTGGTAAGTTAGTTTATAGTGAATGAGCTTGTAGAAGTTAACTGATAAGCTAGTTGATTGAATCTGTAGTGTTTGGTAAAATTGATTGAATTTGTGGTGTTTGGTAAAATTACATGTAGAATTAGCTTTTAAATATCAAATGACGTAAAAAGGATATATTTAATTAATATTTAATTTTTTTCAATTAAGATTACAAGGGTAAAATTGAGAAAAAAATGATAAGGTATAAGCTACTTGAATTAGCGTATCAAAATAAGCTATGAACTAGTAAAAATAAGCTATACGAGCATGAGGAAATGACGGTTATCAAACGTTTGTTTTAGTCATATGAGCTTATACTCTATATAAGCTCAGAAATATATCTTGTCAAAAAGTCCTTTTATGAAAAAAAATAAATTGTTGTTCTTGAGAAATTCATGATCGAAGGTGTCAAAATTAACATAGTTACACCATTAATAATTCTTATGTAGAATGTGAATTTTACAAATCTAGTCATTGAATAGGAAGTTATCATTTAATAGTTTAAGTGTAGAGAATTAATTTGATACAACATTAAAATTATTTTATACTTCATCATATCAGTTTATTTTAACAAATATTATGTTATTTAAAGTATAAGTAAATATATACTGCTATTTACGACAACAATCGAGTTTTATCTCACTAGGTGGGGTCAACTATATGGATCAGACAATACATTGATATAATGTTCTATCATAAACCATGTCTATAGTCAAACCAGTGACCTCTAAATCTTTTTAATAGTTTCGTCTATGGTTTTTCTTGGCCTTTCTTTATCTTTAGCAATTGAATTTCGCTCCATTTAATCTACTCTAGTTGCCATGGAATCTATAGGTCACCTCCACACATGTTCAAACCACCTAAGTGGAGATTTAACCATCATTTCTGCAATCGACGTTACCCCAACTCTCTCCAGTGCGAGCAGTCCTAATCCTATTTTGTCTGGTGTTTCCACTCATCCGGCGCAACATACTCATCTCTGGCTCTGCTGCATTGTATTGATTCTTGTGTTGGGTTCTTACCTCCCAACGCCCCATCCTATACAACATTGGTGGTCTTATAGATGTACGATAACAAATTCCCCTTTAGCTTGAGCAAAACATTTTTATCACATAAAACACCCAAGACCCTCCTCCACTTCAGCCACCCCGCTTGAATATGATGGTTTACATCTCCCTGCAAATCTCTGTTGTTTTGAACTATTCACCTAAGATATTTAAATCACGTGACTTGTGGTGTACTTTTCCTTTTGCAAAACTTACATTCCACATCATTCGTCCGACTTCCACTCAATCGAGGTCATGTGCTTCTAAAACTTGTTTCCAAGCCTCTAACCTCATTTATTTCCTCTCTCGACTTACCAACCAATAATAATATATCCTCAACAAAAAGTACGTATGGCAGTGTTTGTTATTGAATGTGCTTTGTAAGTTCATCCAATAGTGATGTAAAAAGATAGCGGGCTTAAAATTGACCCTGTAAGCAAATCCTATTGTTATTTACTATTATCGCAAATTACATACATACAAAAGTCTAATTGGTTTAGAACTTTGTACATATAATTTTTAAAATAGTATAATTCAATGGTTGGATTGATTAAATTCAAATTCTACAGAACGTTATTGAAGGTGTAATTATGGTAATTATATATTTCCATCAAGATTTGAAAAGCTCCAGGTTTTACTGTGCATCTCTTCTTGCCCATGATGATCTAATGATTCTTTCTTTATCCTATTTCCAGGTCAAACTAACCATAATGATTGAGGATCCCAGAGATGTTGAGAGAAAAAGATTACTTGGTATTGAAGATCTTGATGCCCCAACAAGAGAAGACCTAGTTGCTGCTTTGGAAGAAGTGAGTTTTTTCTTCCATATTCCTGATTATCTAAATTATGCTTTAATTTGTAGAAGCATCGACACTTTGACTTATACCAGAAGCTTTAGAGTTTATTTAAAATCTTGTTTGGGATGAACATTTGGTCATTTTTTAGGGTACAGACCTTTGGCTTATTGTCCAAATCTATTTGTCAGGGTACATTTTTTAGGGTAAGTATTGTTGCACTATTGTCCAAACCTTCAAATTTTCAAATCTTTTGTGATAATCTAACAAATGCTCTGTCTCAATCCATTTTTGTGTGCTTGAATCAAACACAATGAGTTGGATCTATTTTTTTCGTTTGAGAAAACGTTCTAAATAAATCTCACCAAGTGCAGCACATTCCAGTCTACTTTCCGGTTGCGAAAATACCTTTCTGTTAGTGTTATTGACTTCTAGTTCTAGCTGCCCTTCTACACGTTTCTAAAGTGAAAATGATAGCAATTATAGAGTAATCAGCAATTTGTTGTCTGAAAATCTGTCTTGTATATACGTGTTGGATTTTAAACTCAATATAATGCCAAAAGCTGATTTCAGATTGAAAATAAATGACTTGGTATTTACTAGGTGAATGAGGGGAAAATTCCAAAGGATAGAGCTGTTCTCCAGATGCTTGCTGAGGAAATGACTGCATGGCCTAATTTAGAGGTATGGTTGAATTTGGGCTTGTTTCAATCTATAGTTTGATGTGCATGATGTCTTGAACATGTGAGTGAGGCAGTTGATTGCATTGTGTCCACACAATTTGGCCTTTACTATATCAGGTTTCTTGTGTTGTTTTAAGGAGGTACTATTTTCTCAATATACTTTTAAGTGTGTAAAAACAGTAATAGTAATAATAGTATTTTAAGTTTGAACTTGTACTCTAACCAAACTTTTTTTTTAGATACTACTCTGTCTCTTTATATTGCTTCATATATTAAATTGTAACCTAGATACCAATTTTATTAAGAGTTGTGTTATTTTGACACACAAGTTTGACGTCAAATTTCGACATTAACGTGGATGGTAACACAGTTAAAATATATTTATATTCAGTAGATGGTTAATGAATATATGGTGTCACAAATCATTACTAATCCACTGAACACAATTAGCAATGATTTTGAACATCATTTATCACAATTTCAAGCGTAATTAGCAATGATTTTGAACATCATTTATCACAATTTCAAGTGTGTATTTGAACACAATCTGGATGGTTAATTAATGGATATCTGTCAATTTGAACACCTAAAAATTGTGGTTAATGACGTTCAAAATCATGGTTAGTTGTGTTCAGTAGATGGTTAATGAGTTGCGCACCTTGTTATATTCATTTAACTATCGACG
>Ga0099826_10002941_pt1 | contig 11307 bp, 6 predicted proteins | sample Mtrugardesep15_FD_76830 | JGI IMG/M metagenome (GOLD analysis project Ga0099826, IMG submission 76830) | Root nodule microbial communities of legume samples collected from California, USA - M. trunc garden sep15 | ecosystem: Host-associated > Plants > Roots > Nodule | place: USA: California...
ATGCTTTACTGTGAGCATTATAAGCCTATGGTTTTAGAGGGATGGCAGAATTTATAATTCTTAAGGATATTAATTTTATGTTGTTTCTTTTATGAGAAAGTCATACTCTTTTATTTTGTTCTTTTTCCTTTTATCCTTCATTACAAAGACTCAATGGAGGTCTTATTTATTTCTCTGCTATGTATTTTTTCTTTCTATCTACTTAACACCTTTTCTTTCTGTTTTTCATTCAAATTTTAAACATGTGATGTCTCTTTAAACATTGCTTATTTCCTCGAAATACAGTTGAACATGTTGAGATCCCATTGTTTTTACTGAATGTATCTTATGATATGTGACAGGTAAAATGAATGAAGACAATTTCTGAATGCATGTTAATATTAGTTTGTCACTAGGGAGAGTTTGGTAGCTCAATTGGTTTTGGTTTGAGCCAAGAGTTAAAAGGGTTAAAGGAGTTGGAGGTGTTCAAACTCAAACGAAGGAGTAAATATTAATCTAATAACTAACATTTGTCATTATTATTATTTTAGTTCGTCAGTAAATACCTTAGCATACTCGCTACACATTTCTTTCTCCATTCCACGTTTCTATACTGGTTTTGAGCAAGCTCATGTTAATGATCGTGTGTTCATGTTCATCTAAAAGGAAGCACACATATATTTACCAAGAAAAAAAGGCACACATCTCTCCCTATATCTAGAAGTAAAAATGCCACTATATTGATGCTAAAATGGCATTGTCTCTTAAAATAACATATTTTCACCGTACAAAATGTGGCTGGCAAATCACAATTGTCTTCTGTTTGCAGTGAAAACTTTGTTTAATCATCGTTTCCATAATTTCCTTCCTGTGCATGAAGATAAAACCTACATACAATTGACTTCGGTCTTATTTTATTTTTTCTATGATTTTTTTTTTTGTTCTTGTGTATTTTTAATAGAGAATATGATTTATGTAAAGTATAATAAGGAACCATAAGTAAGTTTTATTTTAAATAAAGTAACACAACAAGTTAGTTATTTAGAACAAGATGGCAGAATGAAATAACAGGTTCTTGTGCTTTTTAGAACAGAGGGTCAAAACCCAAAATAGAAAACTAATTTGTAATTAAACGAGGTGTATAGAAACACCAGCATTAGCAGCTAAGAATAATAAACTAACTCGAGTAACACATTGCTCATAGGCAATCGAGGAGGAACCATATTAGCAACACATTGCTTTCACAGTATGCAGTATGCATGGCAAATACTAAATTACCAATCATCTCTAGTTACTTTTGAATGTTCATCAGCAAGCTCCAACACATTACAATCCCAGTGTAGACACCACAACCTGTGCATCAAAATGAAGTTAAACTCTACTCGTCTCTCAACGCCTCGCCAAATGCAAACCTTCAAAAACACCCCAAAGCTTCACAACAAAAACACTACATACAAGCATTGTCATCATGCAAAACGCCACCATAACCAGAAATAGAAGGCCAAAGTGGCTTGGATCACCAAACGCCGCCACAACCAAAAGATTAATGATTTTTTTTTTTTTTTTGTCGAGTAATATAGTGGCTCACCTTTTTTAAAGGTAAATAAATAGAGTGTTTGTGGTTTAAATCATGTCGCCCACATATTCAAACTAATTGAGCAAAACTAATAATGATAGATCAGGCGTGATTCTAATTTTAACTCGGTATTTTTTAAATAATAAAATTAAATCAGCTTTTTTTTAAGAGAGGGAAAAGGCCGACTGCATAAAATAAAACTTTGTTAAGGTTATTAAGAGAGATAAAAAACAAAAATATGATGAGTGTGATGATGCAGAATAGATAATAAAAAGTGTGAAAATTTGATTTATTGATTCATTCACCGCGTTAACATGAAGGTTTGTGAACAGATCTGAATAAAAAAGCTAATATCAGCCGTTGACGTGCGTGCAACTGCAATTGCAAGTAAATTGTATTGATGGAGGATGAAGTGGTAAGTGATGATGCCAAATCAAAATCAAATCCAAAACTAACCTTATTACCTCTGATTGCTCTAATCTTCTACGAAGTCTCCGGCGGTCCATTCGGAGTTGAGGATTCTGTTAGAACTGGCGGCGGTCCTCTTCTATCCTTACTCGGTTTCTTGTTTTTCCCTCTCATTTGGAGCGTTCCAGAAGCTCTCATCACCGCCGAACTTGCCACTGCTTTCCCTCACAACGGTGGCTATGTTCTTTGGATATCCTCTGCTTTTGGTCCCTTTTGGGGTTTTCAAGAAGGTTTTTGGAAATGGTTTAGTGGTGTTATGGACAATGCTCTTTATCCTGTTTTGTTTCTTGATTACTTGAAACATTCTTTTCCTATTTTTAACCGTATGCTAGCTCGAATTCCTGCTCTCTTAGGGATCACGTTTTCGCTTACTTATTTGAATTACAGAGGTCTTCACATTGTTGGTTTCTCTGCTGTTCTTTTAACCATTTTTTCACTTTTACCTTTTCTTGCTATCTTTCTTCTTTCTGTTCCCAAAATCAGACTAAGGCGATGGTTTGTTGTCGATTTTAATAAGGTCAATTGGCGTGGTTACTTCAATAACATGTTCTGGAATTTGAATTATTGGGATAAGGCTAGTACTCTTGCTGGGGAGGTTGAGAATCCAAGTCAAACGTTTCCGAAAGCACTTTTTTGGGGGATGCTTTTGGTGGTCTGTTCGTATTTGATTCCGTTGCTAGCAGGAACAGGTGCTTTGAGTTCCCCTCCAACTGAATGGGCTGATGGTTATTTTGCTGAAGTTGGGATGTTGATTGGTGGTTTTTGGCTTAAACTGTGGATTCAAGCCTCCGCTGCCATGTCTAACCTTGGATTGTTTGAAGCAGAAATGAGCAGTGATGCTTTTCAACTTCTTGGAATGAGCAAGATGGGATTGCTTCCAGCTGTATTCTCATCAAGGTCAGTAATGTTTTATGTCATGTCTGTCTCAATACACCCTCTTTCTCTTTCCCAGGTAGAAATTGATGATACCCTCTCCTTGTATGGTATCTTTCTTTTAATTAGATTGTATATAAGCAATAAGGTTATCTGTTTTGAAAAATAGATGGAAGATTTGAACTTCATCCTTAAAGGGGATTTGTAGTGGATGTAGTACCTACCATTTAGTCTTAAGTGAGTGCTAGATGAGTACTTTCAAATTTGATATTAATTGCTTGAACAAAAAGGTAACAGTGATCTAACATTGATGTGGTACTATAAACTTTCTAGGTCTAAGTATGGAACGCCGACTATTAGCATTTTGTTCTCTGCAACTGGAGTTATCTTTCTGTCATGGATGAGCTTTCAGCAAATACTGGAGTTCCTCAATTTCTTATATGCTATAGGAATGCTTCTTGAGTTTGCAGCTTTTTTAACTTTGAGATTGAAGAAGCCAAATCTGTATAGACCTTTCAGAGTTCCGTTCCAAACATTTGGGGCGGCCATGCTTTGTTTGCCTCCTGCTTTGTTACTTATTCTTGTTATGTGTCTGGCTTCTTTGAGAACGTTCTTTGTAAGTGGAGCAGTAGTAATCGTTGGATTTATCTTGTACCCTATCTTGGTTCAAGCCAAGAATAAAAATTGGTTACTGTTTGAAGCGGAACAACTGTCATCACCTTCCAATGGCTGGCATTCAATTGATTCAGAACTGGTTGGCCATGAAAACAAGGACACAGAATTGCCTATGGTGGAAGAAGAATTGTCTTTAATGCAAAGTGATTCTAATCCAAAGTAGAGGGCCTTGTCTTGACGTATTTTTCATAGAAAATTCACATTAGATTGTTACATATTCCGGTCTTCATTGACTTTATTAAGGTAGCAAGAAATGGACACGGTTTTCCATTATACTGTTGATTCAAGTATTGAGAGGGGCCACTGTAAAACAGATATTCAAAGAGTAGGAGCAGAGTTCTGTAGGATAGCTGAATGGTGAACAGAACATGACCAAATCTTGTTTGTTGTACCTTGCTTATATTTTACATTTGTTATTACAATCAATTTAACAAAAAATTATAGTAATTATTTTCGATCAATGAAACTTCTTATCAGTTACAACATGTTTGTTCTGCATCATAGGCCCTCTCAATGCATGTCCAATACTCTCCTCAAAGGATAATATTTGGTTCAATTCATGGTGTCACTGCAACTTTATACATTTCCAAACACAATATTTTAGACAGGTTTTATTTTCATTCACATTTACACAACTCCCAATTGTACATTACTTATTTTGCATCGAACACAGTGATTGATTGTGCAAAGAATTGCCTAAAAGACTATGCTGATGATTATTGATCAAAAGATGTAGTCATGATTCAGTTGAGCAAATTTAAACTTTAATGGTATTAACTATGGAGAATGTTTTGCAGGAACAAATTTGTCGTTGTTACAATAATGTACAAGATTTATCATATATGAAAATTGTGTCAAAATAAACCAAACAATCAAGTTCAAGTGGTTATTGAGTTTCATCGAAGACAAGTCGTTCGAACATTACAAAAAAAAATGGTGTCAGAATAACTCGTCCTGAGCTGGATCATGAATTTGGCCAAACTTCATATGGACTACCAAATTAAACAGAAGAATTAGGCAGCAAATCACTTTGACCCTCTTGAGTTTGAAGGAGCATAGAAGCCCCACTTTCAATCGTTTTCTAAGCATTTTAATTTTTAGACAAATGTGTTTCTACGGTTGTGAAACAAATCAAAGTATCAACTTGGAATGGGTTGTCGGAATAATATTCAGGAATCAAAAACAAAATATTAAAGCCTTTTGCTTTATGTAAGTATATAAAAGCAAAAATAATTACCACGATACACTGTTACTTAACAATTAACACGATCCTAGTCTTGCTATGCAATCTGCAACCAGAGACAGATGCTAGTATCATCTTATTTACTAATACATATATTTGGACGTACATGTGTGTCCTACTTGGATTCATAGATTCATTTTGCAGCAATTATACATCTCTGATACTGCTAACAACCCAATTAAAGAAGCCTCTTCATGGCAATCTGAGGAGGCCAGTTGTCTAATTCTTCTGCCTTTCTTAGCATCCAAAATCATAAGGAACTAGTCCTTTCAGTTCTGGACCGTTGAGTCTGTTATTTTCAAAACTGAAACACAAGTAGTAAACATATACTTCAGCTTCAAATGTTATGAATACAAGTTTGGGCTACTATTCTAAGAAGTGAGACACTTTGCAAAAGTATTTGGTGTATCTCATCTTTAAATATTTTAATTCAAATCAATTATTATATCATGCATGTTAAATATGGTCATTTTATCTTAGTTTAGTAATGATAACAAGCTAGACAGTGAAGTAGTACACAAACATTCCAGATGCCTCATACAAATGAGACCTGCTAGGATGCCTGATAAGGTAACACAGTAACTGAAAGTGATGCAGTCGTATATTAAGTGAAGATGCTTGATAGTTTCAGCAGGGTTCATATTGGAATTAATTCAACAGATGATTTTCAGAACCGTGGTGTGGTGTATGATGGTAATGGATCTTGGTTTTATTCTACCAGCTGAAACTAACAATTTCACGTGCTACTATGCTAGTTGTATAATATGAATAACTGTATTGTAAATTCTGAATAGTTAAACTAGTAGACTAAGAGTTGTTAAATTGATATGTGGTTAAACTAGTAGATTTATGTATCAGCTAATTTGACATAAAATTTTGCCCATAAATTAGACGGTCATCACATTTCAAATATATGGTTAAGGTAGTTAAATTGACTGTTAACAAATATAATAAGGTGACACAACTTATTAACACATAGTGCCTGCAAACTGAAACAGTTAGTGGTATTGTATTACCTTTGTGGTGGGAAAGATCCAAAGTTGCCATCTACTGGTATTGTTCCACAGAGGTCATTATTGGAAACATCACTGCACAATCACGATCATAACCCATGAATAAATTAGCAAAATAGAAATCTGAAATGAAATTGAAGAGAAACTTACAAGAATTTGAGATTTTGAAGGTGAGTGAGTTGTCTTGGAATGGGTCCTGTAAGCTTGTTGTTGTTTAAGCGTCTACAAATATATGATGAATGCAGAAATGGTGAACAAAATTGAAGAATATATATATTCATGTATGAAGAAGAGATGATTTGGGGGGACTTACAGGAATTTAAGTGAGTTCAAGTTGGCAAAGGAGTTGGGGATAACACCTTGAAATTTGTTATTATACAAATCCATACTGATAAGGTTCTTTAAGTTACCAAGTTCGTTTGGAATCTTGCCATATATGTTATTGTTATAAAGCTCCCTGCAAATGCAAAATAACTAATAATTGAGGGAAGGAAGGACAATACAATACAAGACATGATTTAGTTAGCAGTATGTATGTACGTACAGGTATTGGAGGTGGGTTAGTTGCGCCAATTCAGGTACCAAAGTACCAGAGATGTTAGAATTGCCCAAGTCTCTGAAATTCAATTCAAACAAAAAAGGGAAGGGATTATTAGAAGAAGCATAAATGAATGAAATGGATCTATCTAGTTAGTAACTTACAAGCGAATAACATGATTGTTGGAGTCGCAGGTAACATGGAACCAAGTACAAGAGTTAACAAGAGTAGGGTCCCAGCTTTGAAGGACGTTGTTGGGATCAGAAAGTCTGGTTCTGAAAGCATGAAGTGCGTTACCTTCAGAGTTTGTTGAAAGAGATGGGAGAGGACATTGAAGGAGAACAACAAGTAACACAGAAAGATAAATCAAACTCCACATATTCATTCTTTCTTTCTTTCTTTCTTTGTGTGAGTTAAGAAAGAGAGAACAAGGGAACTAAAGAGAAAGACAACATTGGAAGGAAGTCAAAAGAGAGGGGTTGAAACGGTTCCAATACGACAGACACAAACAACATTGACTAAGACTCCCTCACTCACGCGTTTCTACTACTGTGCTCTGGTCCCACCATTAATAACTCAAACATCACAAACTTTGACTCAATATTTCTTGTTACTTTTACCAACATACATGATTGTCCAGACAAATCAACCATTTAAATGTGCACATAAACATCTTAATTTACAAAATTAAATTAAATACGTGTTTTACAAATTTAAAATTGCAGTTTGCTTTTCAACTCTATTCTCAACATCTTTGTACTCTTTCCAAAAGTGAGAATTTATAAAACCTTTAATAAAGCCATACAAGATAAATATTGATAATGAGAATTAATGTTGATTACATTAAGGTACAATAAGACATATAATCATTGAGAACAACTAACTTGTCTAACTAATTTTCTTTTTCTTCAAATGAGGGGAGTGTAACTAAATTTTACATCTAACACTTTCTATAACAACATTTTAGGCAAACAAAATATTGTTTTATCATACATAGTAAGCTAACATAATTAATGCATTTTCAAAATTGATATACAAAATTTAAAGGGCTAATAATAATATGAGACCGTGGAATATGATATCAGAATAGAGTAAGCTACTATGTATGATAATTGATGTGCTACTTTGTTTCAAGCAAAAGAAGAAAGAGATAACATTACTTTGAGACTATATCCACGGTGTTTAATTATTGATCGATCCATGCATGGTGCTTATTTGTACACGCATTTTACTCGGGGAAGAACAGACACTATTTCCACCCACGACTGAAATGAAGTATGAAAAGTAGCAAGACATGACAATGTGCTGATGTTATTATATTCGCCTAATAAACAAATATTTAGACAGAGCACAACAAAATTGTACTACAATTTAATAGACGTTAACATTCATTTTATGTTTTTGGTAACAAAATTGATATTCGTTTTTAAAAAAAAAAGTATATAAATAAAAAGACATTCGTTTAATCCACATTGAATTAGTTGGAGAAAGGAGTAGGAAAAGCAAGGGTTTATAATGAAAGCGCAGATTGATTTTCCTCAAAAGAACATGAGTATCATTATGCTATTGCATTCTCATGTGCAAAAGAATTTATTCTTCTTTATTGGACCTGTACTGTACTTGCGAGATTTACATACTAGTCCATTACATTATAAATAACCATCACTTCACCATGTGAATTGGCAGGTTAATTTCAATATTAGCAGCTTCCAATACGTACGTACGTACGTAGGTATTATTGATTCATGGGAAGATCAAACATGTTCATGCATCTCCGGTAATGTATAGTATCTTTAAATTATATAATACTGTAGTAACTTACTCCTTAAATTTAATGAATTAATGATGAAATTAATCAATATTGGTGTAACACAACTGTGAGTGAATGAAACTTACTACTATAATACCGGGTGCAGGAGAACAGCAAAGGGAGCGGAGAGTACTACTGGGCTCAGCAGATACTTAGGAAGAGAAGCTGGGTCGAAGCAGCTGCTGGTTGATCAAAAGGCAGTAGTGGATTCAACATCATCATCATCATATTCAAATTGCTGGGTTCCACACCCAAGGACTGGAATTTACTTCCCTGTTGGGCATGAATGGGTAATGGAAGATGTTCCTGATGGTGCTGCCACCTTCTCCGAGACCTGTTACTTCAGGAACTAATCATGTTCACTAATTCATGCTACTATGGTCGGAGTGGATGGCATTCAAAATGAACTAATGTAATATCATATGTATACCTCCATCACCACCACAAAATAAATACACTACGTTTACTATATTATTATATGTAGAGCTTTTAGAGCTCTGGCATCCACCACCACCACCATCTACAGTAATAATAATGGCAAGAAAAATGTACTCTGCTACCAAGATGAGACCTGAAAGCTAAAGCTAAGTGAGGTATCCAATTGAACAAATTAATTCAATGAAGAGATCTTATGTGTGCAATATTTTTAGGTATTAAAAAATTGTGATGCTATAAAATAAATGGTAAGAAATCATGGGAGGGATCTTACATGTGTAATTTTTGTTAAGTTTAAAAATGGCGAGGCCAAAAAATTAATGGAGACAAATTAATTGTGAGAGGAAACCATAAAATTAGTGCGTTGAACAACGTATTTATTTATTGGAGTGGAATTGAGGTCTAAAACAATGACTTTAGTGGCATATAATTGATAGAATTCAACGGGAAAATTAAAACTCTCTTTCTATCCGGTGAAAAGATCAAAACTAGGGATGATTTCAATTTTTGTAAGTCATTATTAGAAACTTATGAAAATTGCCTCTTCAGACATTGTTCAAGTTCTAGCAATATAAGTTTCAAACAACGAATACACTGTTGTGTAGGAGTGTCAAGTATAAGAAGTCTTAAATTAGATGGAAATAAGATATTGAGTAACATAAAAATGAGATGATCTATATGATTAATGTTTTAAGATTTTAATTGAAAAAATAGTGTCTAAATCATTTGTACCATTACTCTTAACCTCCGATGTAATGTCTCCTCGGTGGTTTAAGCCCCCTTCAAGACCCAACACATGGTTCATCATTCATCAATTAAGAGATTGGTGATCATTCTTTTCTTGTTACTTTGTCGAACCTTTGTCGTTACTTATTAGATAAGTTACCAAAGGAAGAAGTTCCTACATCATCCCTATATTTTAAGCAAGTATCTACGTCATTTCATACAACTATTAAGTTTCTGCCAAATATCACGTAGAATGAACAAGTTGTGCACATAATTAAGCAATGCGTTTTTTTAGTTAAATTGCAAAGCAAAAAGAATGTTTATCCTGAATCATGTCTTCGATGGCAATTTTTTATCCTTTGTTGAATCCTTGAACTTGAAGAGATAGTGGTGAGAGGTTCAAGTCCAAAATTAATAATAAATATCATAAATGGTTGAAAAGCTAGCAAGTCATGGAATAAAATTAACGAATGAAGTGGCAAATTATTATTAGAGTGTATTAGAAGACGGACCTTAACATTTCTCTTTAAACTTGGGTAAAAACACGTAGGAATTTCTAGCCTTAGTTGAAAAGTTTGGACGTTACTAGCAATATTTTCACGTTCAGGAATTTCTAACCTTAGTGCTTGTAAATGCTAGTTTAATCAATTAGTTATTAAATAAGATAAGATACCCTTAAATCATGGCACAAGAATGTTTCATCATCAGCCCATTGCACGGAATTACTCGTAATTAAATAATCAACTCACTCTCCTTCACCGGAGTGGTTTGACCAACAATCATGCGCAGAACAATAAATAATGATAAGCAGAACATATAGCAGCAACATATTTAACATGTCCAATAAAAACCTAATAATTAAAAGGAGTGCACACTATCGCATGTTGAAGAAATGACATGATTCAAAACGAAATCTTCAACAGTACTAACAAAAACTAAAAACTAAGGCTACTACTATGTTGCAGGACACGATACTTGGAAATATAACAGTTCCATACACCAAAACGTGGCCTTGATATAAAAAAGCACGAAACTCTTGGCTTCAATTAAGGAAATGAGGGCTAATCAAGCCCGCAATCTCAAGCATATCAACTTCATCTCTCCCTGCAAATACCTTCTTCAGCTTCTCGTCACAGCGAATAAGCCTCTTTTTCTCAGGGTTCTGTGTTCAAAGAAAATTTCAGTTAAAACCAATATGTATTTGTGAGTGAATGCAGGATAGCATTGGATTAATGGATAACTATGTCAAAATAATAATTGTACTCTGTACAAGAGTAGTTGTAGAAATCTAGACAATAATTGTAATCATATCAAACATGTACTTTAGATTAGATTGCTCCAAAATTGACAATAGAATCCATTTGCATCAAACATTACAAAATCAGCTGAACAGAATTGCATATGCAAGAAATTCAGAAAATTTGTGCAATTGAAACGTGGAATGGCCAGACAGATGTAGAACAATTGCAAACAAGGTTAAAAATACAGGGTTGGATATCATATCACAGTCAAAAGTTGGATTCGCTTTGTTAAAAATAAAAGAAGGAATACTAGATTTGGTTTCTCTGCCGCCCAATTCCAATTGAATTTAGTCCCCCACAATAACCGATTCCCAAATTAGTGCCTAATATATTCATATTGTGAGAGGTTCAATGGAGAGTTAGTTGAACAAGTCTTATTTGGCACAACAAACTCAAGGAACTGAACATTAAAAAATCTTATCCTCAAGAGAAAGAGAAAGAGAAAGGAGAGACCTGAAGATTGTGTTCCTTAATGTGGGCCCAAATGCTCTTGAGGGCTTGGGTTCGGGAAATCTCGGGTTGGCCGACGAGGTCTTGCATCTCGGGGGAGATTTTTTGGGGTTTCATAATACCGCGAATTTTGCCTCCGGTGGGTGGTGGCTGAGAGACGGTGGCGGAAATAACTGTTCGGAGTGGAGCCATACGCAAAGAAGAAGAAGACGATGCAAAC
>Ga0099826_10002942_pt1 | contig 11306 bp, 6 predicted proteins | sample Mtrugardesep15_FD_76830 | JGI IMG/M metagenome (GOLD analysis project Ga0099826, IMG submission 76830) | Root nodule microbial communities of legume samples collected from California, USA - M. trunc garden sep15 | ecosystem: Host-associated > Plants > Roots > Nodule | place: USA: California...
GAAAAGGATTTTACCTTACGTCATTGCAGGTACCATAAGCATCTGACCGGATGTATGTTTCCAACTCTAACTCATCGTTGTATACAATACTAACATGCTGCATATAGGAACCAAATTTTAATTTGATAGGTTCAATGACAGCTCATTCAGAAGATGAATCGAGAAGACATTTAGATCTGCTTAATGTACAAATTTCAAAGCATGAAGGTTCTAAGGTACTTGCTCGATTGAAAACGCATTTCGATACATGAAGGCCCTCCCAAATGGAGGAAGAGGAGCAGAGACGATGAATTTTGTTTATATGCAGTGAACAAAAACAACCATTGATATTTTTGTCATATTTCAACTCCTCTTTAAAACAAAATACAATAAAACTTTTGATTTGACATGAGAAACAAAACTAATATAAGAAAAACAGCGAGCATTAGTTAACTTGCTTCAATACCAAGTTTTTTTCCACCTTAAGACTTGTTTGAAATGAAATATTGTCCAATATAACTTGTACTTTATGATAGATTTTCCAAATGGTCATTATCTGAAAATTTAAACTATTTTCCCCAAAAATTATTTGCTTGAATCAAAGCGCTTGAATATCCATGTAAAAACAAAATTTGTTGTTGAATTTTGTATTCCAGAAAATCAAGTGAAAGGAAACTGAGCAGTATATGCCTATTGCTATTACAAACAACTAGAAATGGGGGAAATGGAACAAAAGCATGGATAGAGATAGACATGATAAAAAAGCCAAAGACGCGTACAAGGAAAAGAGAAACCAAAGAAGAGGTTTAAACATGCAAGACCCACAGAAAAATCCACATTCAAGTCCTAAGCCCGAGGAATACAGTTCATAAATTTGGAGGAAGCAAAGCCAAATAATTCACAACATTTCAAGAATAAATTAAGCACAGAATACCGCATACTAAAATAAAATGAACCACAAATGAGTATGTACCTTCAAAATCGGGAATTTGATGGACACCACGTCTATCATCATCCTTGTTTCATTGGTGTCTGGTACAAAAGCTAAATACTCTCTCTTATCCAATAAGGATTCCAAAACTTGTTGAAAGTTAGGGGATACACCTTTCCCGACTTCTACAAACATATCTTTCTGAATGTGCCTGCTCCATTTCCACATTCACATTAATCCTCACAAAATATATTAAGCATAAAAGAAATTCAGAACAAAACAGCATTTGCTTCCATTACCCTCGTAACCCAATTCCATTTACATTCACTCTCAATACAACAACAACAACAACAACTAAGCCTTATCCTACTAAGTGGGTTCAGCTACATGGATCATGTTATGTCATAAAGTTCTATTATAAACCATATTATGATCCTACTCATTAATCTCTAAATCTTTCATAATAATTTTTCTAGGTCTTCCCCTGCCTCTAGTGATCTGACTATTCTCCATATGATCTACTCTCCTTGTTACAAAATCTACATGTCTTCTCTCTAGATCCCCAAACCACCTAAGCCTATTTTCCAACATCTTTTCAATTATAGGTGCTACTTCCACACTTCCTCAAATGTTGTCATTTCTAATCTTATCCCATCTAGTCTTACCACACATCGAACTCAACATTTTCATCTCTGCTACGCTTAATTTATTGAAAACATAAATAAAAATAAATAAAACCCCTGCATTTCACTCTCTTTGTTAGTTCTACATACACCATAGCATTGAAAACAGAGCAAAATAGGAAAACAAACACAAAAATCAAAACAGATAGAAAGTGAAGAATAGAAAACTGACGATTGAGCTGGATGAATTTGTGTATCCACTTGTGTTCTTACAGCTGCTAATAGCATCAACACAATCGCAGGAAGCAAAATCTGCCACAGATTCATTAACAACCATCAGAACTTCAGCATTCACGAATTTCGCGTAATTGAAATGCAATCAAGAGAAACCACCAACAAACACACAAACAAAACCCTAAGATATAAATTATTAACAAAATTACACTTATTCATAAATTCATAATGCATGCACCATATATAAAAGAAACAAATAACAGTTATTAAAATCAAAACAATCATAGAAACTTACTTAAAACAGAAATCAAATTGAATGCTAAAAAAAAGCAACAGTTGAATTGCAATCAAACCAAGAAAAAAACAAAAATAGTAATAAAACAAAGCAAATATCATCGAAAATGAACAACGACGTTGAATCGGTCAACTATACAGAGAATCGGAGAAGAAAAACAAAAATTAAACGGAAAATTGAAAAATGAAAATAGGAAGAGAAGAGTGAAGGAAGAATAACCTCAGCAGCAGTAACGAAAGGATGACGAATTTTGAGGAGGTAGTTTTTTCTGAGCATAACCTTTAACTGGCGTGAAGCGGTTCCCATGGTGGAAGAAACCCTAAGAAATGGAAGCGATGGAAGAAAGTGAAAGAGGAAAAGAGAAAATCGTAATGTTCACGCTGTTGAACTCATGTCAAAGTGTTTGCGTTTGGTGGAGAGTGAGGGAAGGTGGTGAAATGGAAAATGACAAAAGCTAAAAGCTACTTGCCTTCATAAATCAACGCATCTTCTTTTTTAGACAAGTGGTTTTAATTTTTTTTTATTTATGTATGTAAAAATTGCGGAAAAACGAATCAGGAAATTTGTTACTATTTTATTTTATCATTTTAAACGTAACTACTCTGTTCGGTGCTACATTGAAAATTGCAAGAAAGGATATAATATGAGGGATGTTATTTATAGTAGGAAAAAACTAAGTGTTTGGGTGGGGTCGGCCTTGTCGTTACTTATCTATCTATGATGTTTCAGTTAGGACTTGGCGCCCCCCCAAGCATCCTTTTAAGATACTAGGAATAATCAATTGATTCTCCAAAATAAATACGTAGTATTATTTATCCAAGAAAATGTGTTTTTAATATAAAAAAATGAAAGTCCTTCAAAAATATATAAAATAAAAATGAAAAAACATCAAAATTAATGCAATCATTTATTAATATAATTTTTCAATTATTTTTATAAATATGTCATCATGAAAATTTGTGATAACATTAAACACATTCACTAAACCATTAAAAAGACGAGCAGTAAAAAATGAGTAGAAAAGTCTGTAAGCAATAAATAAACCTTAAAAATTATGATATTTTTTTTATAAATATGACCAAAAATTAAAAAATAATAATAATCTTATATTGAGTAGCATAGGGAGTAGTTAATAACACATAAGAGACATGGAGTAAATATTGAAAGAATTCAATCTCATTCTTTTTACCGATGAGATTCTAAGCATGTGTTTGGAAGCTTACAATATCATGGTGAAGTCGTGTTGGGTAAGAAGCTATAGCTACTAGCTTTTTTAAATCACGGTTGAAATAGACCTAAACGCGCGGTAGCGGTGGGTCACGGCATAAACAAACAGGCACTAAGTAATTAATCATGTAATGCATGAATTAACCAAATATTTGTATGTCAATAACCACTCACTTTTTACCGACCTCTTCTAAAGTAGGTATCAATTGTGTCTAAAGTCTCTTTTAGAGTATATATATCCTTGTTTCTTGTTCGAGAAGTTTTATCTTTAGAGTTGGCCACACTTCAAGTGTGACTAAGACTCATTTTTAATACTAGCTTGTTTAACAAGAACATTCATTTTGATTAAAGCATAAATAGTTGATATATATTAGTTAGTTAAACCGTTTGAATCAATGAATACATTTGGTAATTAGTTTGTTAGGTTCTACACATAAATGAATGGTCTTTTGAACTTCTAATTCACATTATTTAATTCGAGGATAGTCTCTTTTTTCCAATTGTTTGTCTTTTCCCCTAATATTGAATAATTTTATTCATTATAATGACATTTAGCAAATCAAATTGTAAATAAATCGCATGTTGCTGATTCAAGATATATACTTCATAATATAAGAAGATTCACATCAAAAATATATTTCAATATTTCCTTAGGATCTATCTTAGTACGCTACACCAAAACTCAATTTTAAAGAAGTGTTAGGATAGTTTTTCAGGATGATGCCAATCAATGTTGCAACATGCAAAATAGCATGTCATCAAGTAGAAATTAGAAGTTTGCATCTTCTAAACATCAGTCTTATAATTAACTTTAAACGTTTAATGAATAATCATGTTATGCATGTCCACTTTGTATGAACATGTGATACATGATTTTCGATATCAATTATATTAAACATACACTACACATTAAATGCTTGCACAAGACGGAAAAATAAGTTTTTATTCGAATTAGTTGAACAAACAAACTCTCAAACATTTGTTGCAAGTTAAGGATAAATAAACATGCGACCATTTAATTGATCCATCAATTAAAATCATAAAGTAGATCTACGGTCCACGTGATGGGTGTATGTGTCTACAAATATGTTTATGTATAAGTTCTAAAAAATTGAGATATTTACTTTCCTATCTTTCTTTCATTATTAAAAAAAAAATATTAGGACTTCACAAACATTATCTATACATAAGTGATTGAGCTTAACTGAACAATGAGATAGATAAATTATTCAAAAAACTTGAATTTGTTTTGATTTATGTGTAGAATAGTTTTTGATCAGAATTTACTTATCTATCGTCGAAACTCCAAATTATTATTCCTTAAAAAAAAACTCCAAATTATTATGGCTTCATTTCTCAATTTAAAAAAATTACCTAAACTTTATTTTCACAACTTTAACCTCCATACCAAAACTTACAATATTATCACTTAAAAAATGTGTGTCACAGTATGGTGGGGGTTGTGGCATGCTTTATCCGCCATATTGGAATTTGAGGCGAGTCAAAATTGGCCGTCTCCGTGTGGCAATTGGTACTTGCATGCATTTGTCATGATTTATTCTCAAGCCACCGACGGCACGGTGCAAGATAACGTAAAATACTGGCAACTTGAAGAGATATTTTTACATTGGTTAAATAAATCATTGCACATTATTTTATTTTTTTACTATTTTCAGTTTCTCATTTAATATTTTGAGTTTTTTATGAGACCAAATGGCGCAACAATTACGGTAGTGTCACTTGCACGAAAGGAGAAAGGGTAGTGGTAGAAACACTTTCTCTTGAACAGTCACTCTAACACATGTTTATAGAATATACCATAATTTCATTCAATAAAAAAATGAGTATTATAAAAAGTGTTTAAAAAAGAGTTTTGCTAGCATCTATCGTTAAAATATGTAAATATTTGTCTATTTCCAATCTCTCTAGCAAAACTTTATATCCAGTCCCACTTTCCTCATGTCCTTTGCCGTGCTTTACTTGACGTTCTTATCTTTTAAAACTTGAACATTTAAGACGTTAATAGAAGAGCAAGACAATATCATCTTAAAAAGACAGCGAAGTTTCAAAAACAATACAAAAGAGCACGAATGCATTTACTACTTCAAATGTTCATTGAACATATCACAAAAAGCAAAGCCTTTTTTTGGATGAATATGTCTTCCGAAAGCTTGATATTTTGAAGTAGTGTATTTTCAAACTCAACTTGCATCCAAAAGTACTTTCAAACTCAACTTGCATCCAAAAGTAAACTTCAGAACAATTTTTTTTACCGTTTCAAGAAGAGGGGAGGGGAAGACTTGCAAAAAAAATGAAGGAATAAGCGAAAAGAATAGAGAGTTACGGGAGGGAGGGGTTTTGAGAGTTTAGTTTTCTTCGTAATACAAAATTCTCTTAAATTTAAGGAACTACATGTATCAGAGGTATTTAAGGAACTACATGTATTAGAGGTGGAGTTTGGAGTGTTTTGGGGGGGTTTGAGTAAGTTTTTTAAATCCTACATTTTTTTTTACAAATCCTACTAATATTAAAGTTCTAGTAACTAATAATAAAATATATTAGCTTTTCCAAAAAAAAAAAATGATGAAATATATTAACGCCTTGAAAAAAGAAAGGAAAAAAAAATATATGCAAGTCAATTGACGACCTTGTTCTTGCATAATTTCATTCCACCTCTTATCCTGTACAGAATATTCCGCAGAAAATCAAAATTTGTTTAACGCTGACTGCATATACATGATAGAGATATCAACTGATACATATCTGACTTGAAATGTAAATATTTGTGCTATAATTCTATTACTATATATCTATCTCACAATGTAAAACTATGATACTTTCTTTTCTTCCACCTCAGCAACCCATGTGATATAGGAAAAAGCCATGGAGGAGAGTTTAGAACTTTACACTGTTGTTTGTTTGGTACAAGCTCAGCTTTCAGGCTCTTGGGTTTCTTCAATTAGAAATTTGGATGTCCAATCACTCCTGTGGCTGAAACATAGTGTAGGTTGAGTCGGGCTCCGTCTTTGTAACCTGCACATTAATCCAAATGTTCTTGTGAAAAAATAAGTATCAAAAGAATCTAAAAAAACTGAACTCGTGAAACAATAGTTTTTTGTATATGTTGAAATTAACTTATGCATCTCAATTTTTTGAGAAGCTCTCTCGTATAACTTCTCCACTAGCATCTATAAAATTAAAGGAAGTGTTTCACAAGTAAAGAACCATAATATAAATGAGAAGCTCCCATAATAAACCAATTTAAATATTGACTGAATAAATTTACTGACAGTAGTAACACTATCATGTTGGTCTAATGGCAAAAGAAAACATATCTTCATAAACATGTTAACATAATATGTAATCACCAGACTCATAAAAGTAAAAATAAAAGCTATATTATGTAACACTTCAAAGAATATTCAGTGAGAGCATATTGATGCACAAACACTCATGCAGACTATTTTGAGTCTTGCTAACTAATCTTAAATAATCAAGAGATAAAAAGCATTAAATGAAAGTATTAAACTTGTCTTGCAGATCATTACTAGAGACTGTTATAAGTAACTCACTGAGCCTTTTTAGCATTGTTAAATGAGATTTTCATGTGATCTTCTTCCTTGTAAATAAAGTAAAATACTTTAGTCATTATACCAACCTCAGATGCACGAGAAAGGCCGGCAGGAAGCATGGGAATGAGAGATGTCCAGAGAGCAGGATCTACCATTGGATCAACAGTGTTGTAGGCTGTCAAAAGTGGTGCAGACAAGAATGATGTCAATGGGTAAACATTTCTTTGAAGAGACAACGCCCCACTCATTCCCATTGCAATGTCAAGTCGATCATTGCTGCCATCATGATTTGAGGGTTTCTCTACTGCCTTCCCACGATCCAACTCATTGACTATATTTTTGTTTTCATTCTCGTCATTATCAGTGCTATTTTCCTGTCTTTTTGCCGCTTTCTCTTGCATGCTCTTGTAAGCAGCAGACTGTGACAAAATACTTAAGGCAGAGATTGAAGAACTTTTATGTTTTTTCTCATTGTGCAGCGGTCCTAACTCTGGCATCTTGTATGGTTCTGTCGGTTGGACTTTCTGTTCCAATGTTTTAAGTTCACAGTAAATATCTCCAGCAAAACCATGTTTCTTTTCTTCTGATAATCTTGTTCCAGCATCAGGTTGTCGATTCTTATTAGATCCCCACCATTTGATGTGATTTGTTAAATCAATCTTTCTTTCTACGCAGAAACCACTAACATATTCACTCTCCGCAGCTGAATTATCCCCTATACCTTCAATCAATGTTTGTAAAAAGGTGAGACGGTAGTGATCTTGCAGGTAAAACAGTTGGAATTAATTGAATAATATAACTTTTTCTCCACATCAAAGATGCACAAATGAACATGGTTCATATACTCCATTCAATAAAATATTAGCTTGGACATAAAATTCGATTACCACGTACCATAATGTATACTACTGAAGTAATCAGATCCAGCCATTCGACCATATGATGGCCCCCATCGACTAATTTATATACCACCACATGCAAAATGAAATGCACAGTTCAAGTTAGCATCAAATCTATGTCAAAATCTATAAATCTATGTCGAATACACCAGATCAAGAACTGTAATTCCACGGTAAAGATGAGAAAGACAAGTCAGCTTGGTCAATGAATCATTAGCTCTATACACTTTTGCAATACACACGCAGACTTGGCAGATAATAGAGATAAAAAAGAATTTAATTGACAGACGATTTCTGCTAAAACAATTTGATGGATCCACACCTGGAGAGTCCACGATATTTTGATAGTCCTCTTGAAAAACCACTGCTCTTCCTGCATCAAGCATATCACGTAAGCATCAATAGGTTACAAGTTAATATTTTTGTGAGAGATATACACACCTCCGCAAAGACGCAAGGTATTCTTCTCTTGAAACGTTCTGCATTTCTTCGAGATCTCTTGTATAATCAGTCACCTGTAGCACGCAGATTAAACTTGCTATAAAAATTACTCTATTTACCATAAGTGCTTAGATAATGCCCTTTCCATTTTATGATTCTTAACCAGCTGACATGTCAGAGAAAAAAAGCATCATAATCATAAATACTGACAGATAAAAGAATGGAGGTAACTCTAGAGTCACAAGCTCCAAGATGCACTAAAAATTGGCTGAGTAAAAGAAGAATTCTAGTCATTTCACAAAAAAATCTTTTGATGAAAAATACGAAGCAGGACTTGAGTGGCCACCATTTTCATGGAACAAAAGGAAAACACGAATCACAAAACCAGATGGCATTTTAATTAATTAAGGCAACAAATCCAAACCATCTCCAAATTAAGTACAAAACGATTCAAGCAATAATCTTACAGGGAAGTTGATGAGAGTCCCAGGACCCCAATATTTCAGAGCAGCAAGGTCATATGCTCTAGCCGCTGCTTCCTCGTCATCATACGCCCCTATCAAAAACCCAGCGGGGACAAACATTACGACATCACCAATTTTAACAATGCATTAAAAAAACTCAATAGAAAAACAGAACAAAAGAATAACAAGAGAGAATCACATTGGAAACTCACCCAAGTATACTGCCATCATCACAGACACGAATTTCCGTCCAATCAATTCATGCACAGCACAAAAACAAAAAACATAAGCAATTCCATCATCACAAAAAAACCTTGAATCTAACTTGAAGTTCAACAACTCAAACCTTGTTTTCCTTTCTTATTCTGATTTTGATTCCATGTACTTTTATCCCATAGATGCGCTTCATAACGACCAGTCCATCTATGCCTAATACATACACAATTCACCAAATTTAGTAACAAACAATCAAACAAAACTAAGAGACGTTAACAATTATTCTTACTAAAAAAAACATTTTTTTCTGCAATAACAATGTTAACTAATAACCTATGAAGCACGGACACCGACATGTGTCAGACACAAGACACGCCTTCGATTAGAAGTATCAGTGTGACACAGTTAATAACTAATAGAATAAATTGAAATTAAGTTAATTAAGTGAAACTTATAAGTGATGATCCTTAACATATTTCAATCGAGAAGCTCAAAAATCAAATCCAAACTGAATCTAAATCTAACAAGAACTTCTAGAAAACGAGTTGATTGAGATTGAAGTTGAAGAGTAGCTAGCTAGCTACCTGGTGACACCACGGTAGATGGAGCTGCGTTTACCGGCTGCACACGGAGGCATTTTACTGATTCGTTCTTTAGCAGTACAACCTCTCTCTTTCTTCGCTTTCTTCAATCCTCTGTACAGTAAAAGCTGATCATTCGCCGCCGCCACTGCTTCTGATGTCTCCGCAGACTTGCCTGGATCGGAGGAAGACGAAGCCATCAGAGAATCTAAACCCTAACCAGAGAGCTAGAGAGAGAAAATGATAATTCGGTTACTCAGTTCAGTGTGTGAGAGTTTGGAATTCAGAGAGTGTGAAGAAGGAGAAGAGAAGAAGAAGGTGTATAGGGAGTTACGGAAATGTCCTTTTTGGGTTTTGAAATGACGTATGGGTTAATTGGATAACGGCTAGGACGCTCTGAAGGGTAGTAATGTCATTTGAGACGTTTTATTATTGGTGTGACAAAATCATGCATGTTATAGTTCGTGTCACTTGTAAGTAAGTTGTCTGCTGTTGGCTCCATTTTTTTTCCAAACCAAACCCACCTAGTCACTACCTGTCACCTCTTATAATCAGTAAATCATTAAAATAATCTATATTTTATTTTAAAAATTTTAGAAATACACTTTCTAATTCTCTTTTTTAGCTCATTTTTTATCATTGAAATTCATTTGGACCGGTCACCACTCCACTTTATATGAAAAATGTTCCTATGTAGCGGTATCCAAGTTTTTTTTTGACAAAATATAGCTAGTATCAAAGTATTGAGTCAAAATCATCTCTATTTATTAGTCTTCTTAATTTTTTTCATTTGAAAAGATAAAGACATAAAGAAGTTTAAAAATAATTAATAGTAGTGAGACTCATTTAGTGGTAGGATCCACTATATAATTTTTTGTATTTATCTCTTACTAAATAACATTGTCCATTTATTTTTAACGAATGAAGAGGGTCTTAACTCTTCCGTCAATTTTTTGTTGATTATATATAACCCATGTTTTCTTAGTTACACCTCTTAAATACAAAATATTTAAGAGTAAATCACATTCATCTCCCATCAAAGATGCTTGAATTACACTCCCCTCCCCTCTTATGTTAAAATATACATTTTCCTCCTTTGAAAAGTAAAATCCACACACCCCTTCCCTATAAGATGATTGAATTACAACTTTCACCCTTAATAATTAAATATGCACTACACTTTAATCTATCTTAACATAAATAAATATTTTTATGATATTCGTCAATTTTTTTATGATATATACTAATTTTGAACCACCATTTAAAAAAAATAAATTCATTTATTTATAATTTAAATGTTAATGATGATTAAATTTAAATATTTTGCTATTAAGTTTATAATTTATATTATAAAATTAACTATTAAATAACCGTATTTTATTGTCTTTAGTAATTTTTCACATATTTTATTTTTATTTTTTGTTGTTTCATATTTTATAATAGGGTTTAATACTATATGTTAATGAAATTGTGAATAAAAAATAGCAAAAAATATGTATTCAAATTTTGATTATTATATTTTTGATATATTATTAAAAATAAAATAAAATATTGAGGGATTAAAGTGTAGATTTTAACATTAGAGGGGAGGAGAGTGTATATTTTAACATAAGAGGGGAGGAAAGTGTAATTCAAGCATCTTTGAAGGGAGGAGAGTGTAATTTACTCAATATTTAACAATAATATTCAAAATATTTTTAGCCTAATTTGTTTTTTAAATCTTGTTATATATTTCCATTAACATTTCATTGTATGTGTAAGTAGCATATTACAAGAATGGTACGTGAACAAATATAAAAAAAAAAAAAAAAAAAGAACCTAAAAAAAAAAATAAAAAAAAAAAA
>Ga0099826_10002943_pt1 | contig 11306 bp, 9 predicted proteins | sample Mtrugardesep15_FD_76830 | JGI IMG/M metagenome (GOLD analysis project Ga0099826, IMG submission 76830) | Root nodule microbial communities of legume samples collected from California, USA - M. trunc garden sep15 | ecosystem: Host-associated > Plants > Roots > Nodule | place: USA: California...
TTCGTCTCTAAATGCAGAATTCAGAGCTGCCAGTTTTCTAGTAATCTCAACAGGTGATTCTTGAGACAATTCTGCCTTAGCCGAATTTCCAACAGATAAAAAGGACTGCAGAGGATCACCGACAGAAATCAAGTTATCTTCTTCAGGGAGGCGAATATCATGAGACCTATTGAAACCACTAGCCTTAGGAATTCCACTGTGAAGTATCGATGGATTAACATCTCCATGAGAATCACCATAACCTAACCACTGCTCTTCAAATCTATTTGATTTGGGTTGATGAGTTCGTTCAGATTGTTTGCACTCAACAGCATTTAGTTATTATTTCAAATCACTGTAGACTCGACTCATTATGATCTGATCTGACCCATTAACCAGTTATTCAAAGTTGATGGACAGATTCGCAAATCAGAAGATTGGTTCACAACTCAGCACGCACAAAACATATATCTATTTCTAAATGGGTAAAATGACAAATCACAGAGTTTGATATTACTAGAATTTAGGAGTGGTGGATTGTGTCCCCCCCGGTAGAGCTAGGTTTCAGCTCGTCAGTGTTGGATTCATTCATCTGATTGTCCTGTTGGTTCATTGCAAACTTACAATGATGTGTATGTTCATATTTTCTGGTTCGAGATGGGATACCTGTGGGGTTGAGACTGAATACAACATCATTTGCCTCCTTTGCACATTAGGATCTTCTGTGCACTACAGAGCTTAATCATTCAGCTATTGCATTTTGGGTCTTTAATTCAGAAAAACAACAAACCACTACGATCTAGACTCACTCAAACTTGCGATTCTTCGCAAGTTTAAATATTGTGCCATGTCTACTGTTTGTTCTCAGATTTGTTAACTTTGCAGTTTATTAGCTAAGCTTGGATTAACGTATTCAATCTGACACCTCCCGATCTATAGCAAGGCTAATCAAATCGCTGTTAATCAGGTGCAGTGAGCCATCATTCTGTTCATGATGCTTTTGCCAATGTCTTAAACAACCAAATGTTATCTCTCACTCATAAATCAACCCTTCAATTTGTCAATGTCTTAAACAAGGACATGCCTCACAGCCTCATTGGTCATCAGTTCAATTTGGCAAATTAATGCTTCTTGATCAGACCAAACAATTTGAAGGGGTGTTAGTGGGCCATGCAGCAACCCTAAATTTTGTTTAAATAGGTCTACAGCAACATTATCTCAGGCCCCATCAAACTTCGTGATGGTTTTCTAACAGGTTTTATGTAGTGCAGAAGACAATGTGCTGCGCTGTGCTGTGCGGCATGCATTTCTACATAATTAGCCTTCTTAAAATAGAGCATGTACAGCTTAAAAAACGAGAGACAAATCTCATCCATAAATGGGAAGAATCGCCTTAAGTTGTATTTGTACAGTTTCTATCTATTTCAAATAATCAGATACATAGATGTCATTTAAACAAATTGACAATATCTTCAAGAAATAACATGTACCTCTTCTCTTTCTTTCCTCTTCTGCCCTGTCCTCGTTTGTACACTCCAAAGAACCAAAAGTTTCATCATTGAAAGAGTCGTTAGTTTCTCTACGCGAGTGAGGTGCCTAGAAAGAATCAAAAGCCACGATTATAACAGACTTGAAGTTAATAAAATTACTGTGCATAGCTTCACCACATCAAATGAAAATCATACATGATTGAGATTTGAGAATTTTTGGAGGTAATAAATAATACACTTCGGCCAACATATATCTGTCTGAGAAATAAATAACTACAGATAATTGAGCTAACCTTATATGGGCGAGGAGGATGATACGGCTCATTAGATCGATTTGACTGGTAATTGTCATTAGCTCGAAACTTAGGAGCAGACGACCCAGGCGCATACCCAGGTGGTCTTGGAAAAGAACCACTACCTAGAAGTCCATCATGCTCAGGACCTTGCAATGATCTACGAGGCTGGTTGCCAAAACGTTTTCCAGAATCTGTAAATTGACATTGACAGTAATAGATCAACATAAACCTTGACTTAGGAATAAAACTTGACTTTTGATAAACTGCTACCGGAACACCCATTAAAAAGACAGGCACATAAGAATTCAATGTTTATCCAAATATTTGTAAAGGCAATTAGATCTACTGTATTTTAAAAATTAAAAAGAAAACGAGTATTTTTGTTGGTCAAACGTGAACACCTGAATCCCATTCCGATTGAGAATCGCTGTCTCGGTCAGAACGTCCAGAAGATCGAGAATCCCATTTTCCATGGGTTCCCCGCGAAAAGTTATTCATATCCCCTCTGGTCGGTGGGGATGAACTGTATTCATTGCGTCTGAAACTATGTGTTGACAGAGCACCGGTACTTCTCTGTCGATCCAGCGAAGCGTCTTCAAATTCACTGTTTTCCATACAAAAAAAAAAGGCATAACACATAAGTGAAAGAGCATAAATTGACGATATATATATATATATATATATATATATATATATATATAAAATAAGGAAAAATTAAATGCAGCGGTCCACCGATATAGCATACTATACCTTAAAAGTGAGCGATCAAACCCACTTGGAAACTCTTTGCAAATATCCAATCCACTAAACGATAACAAAAACTCTCTCGTGTATGAAATTTTCAACTTCCTGAACAACCACCAACAAATAGGTGTTATAACATGCATCAAATTTCAAATTAAAACATTGTAAAAAATAAATACAACAAGCTAATAAAACAAGATAGAAGGTTACTTTTGCAATCCACTATCAGTTGCTTGATCCAACAAGCTCTGATCTTCGTTTTCAAAATCCATTGTGTTCCCTCCACACAATACTTGATAGCTTGATGCTAAACAAAGTTGATAACCAATGTCAAATATATCAAATCTACGAACAATGCAGAGTGTTACTACAACCCTTAAAGAGCCCTAGTCATCATCAAACATATAATTCATAACATATGCTCAAATTTGACCAAGTTCAACTCCAAGTCCAACAATCACTGCTTATTCATAATTCAATTCTAAAAGAACTTATATGAAAATCTTCAAAGCTATCAAAACCCAAAATCCTAGAACCAATCCCAGTCACTGATCCAGCTCAATCAACAAGACCCATCATCCAAAACCCTCTAAAGGTTCAACCTTTACGAAAATCTAGCAATAACCACCACCAAAAAAATTGAAAAAACTACTCTCTCCTTCAATGAAATTCCCGAAAGAAACGCAAAGATTGGTATATACACAAAATCGTCCTAGAACACAGATTCAAAGAGAATAGAGATTCAATTCAAAAACTTGTGGAATACCCATGAAATTTACGTCCGAGGAAAATCTAAGGGATGACAAATATTGAGGGTTTGCGCGATAAAAATACAAAATTGAAAAAGGGAAGAAAATTAGGGTTTTGAAATTGAAAAGATTAACGATGCGGATCGAAGGTTAAAGAGAGAATCAATGAAGTGAAAAGCGTGAAATTGAGAATTTGGGGGTGATTTTGCAGAGATGGATCGGGATTGAGAACGAGGGAGTGAGCGAGAAGAGATTTGAAGAGAGAGATTGTTGCTATTATGGAGTTATTATTATCTATTATCTAGAACAAGTAGTATGTAACCTATGGTTTTAAATAATTTGTAAGTTAGATTAGATTAAAAATTCGTGTTTATCTAAATCTTAATTTTGATCTAATACTACTAAAAAGATAACAATCAAATTTCAAGTTTTTGATTAAAACCTTTAAAAAAAATCTTCTGTTTAAGAAAAAAATATTAAATTATAAGTTTTTCTTGAACGATTTTAAGCTCAAACTCTTTGAATACGAGATCATCTTTGTTTTGAATTGAAACATCGTCCACTTACATGTACGTTATAATTTTCAACTATGTTTTATTTTGTCATGTGTGTATCTTTAATGATTTAATTACAATCATTTAATTCGGATTATACTTTTAACTGTATTGATTTTTCTTATTAATATAGTGGTCATATTTGTGTAGACGTTTAATTGATAAATTTATGTAAAATATTTGTTTCGGAGAAATTTATTTTAAATATATGCTAACTTATATACCAAAACAAACATTAATGCATATTAATTTTGTGTGACATATTTTTATTTTAAAGTAATTTGACCTACATTTATTAAAATTTTACGGTTATTATACATAGGGTTAGTCCTTAGATTTTTGGTGGTATGAGTAAAATAATAAAATTGTGTTCTTTTAATTATTCTAGTATTTTTCTTCTTGCATTTTTTGTTGCAAGAGATTCGTTTATAATCAAAGTTTTCAAAAAGAATATTTTCAAGATACAACACTACAAATCGGGTCTATTAAGTAAAAAACTTTTACATTGGATTACGAAATCACCAAACTCTTTGATGAGAGTAGTCGTGGTGGTAAGAGAAATAAGATCATATTTTTTAATCAATTTCAAACATGACATCATGCATTCCATGTGAGATAGCCACTTTGATAGCATCTAGTAGTCATAATGACTCGACCTCTAAAATTGTGGTTAATGAGTAGTAGAAGTCTAATATGCCAAGTAAGAATAAACTCATACAGTCGCGAAAACACATATCATGCCACATAATAGAGTTATTGCTGAAAGCGGCTGCATCTACGTTACATTTGATCATTTCAACATGTGTTTTGATTCAAGTGTGCTTAAAATTTGTATTGTGTATCAGTGTCTTTGCTCGTTGCATACAAGTCCATTCATTTAGTGTGTCCTTTGCAATAGTGACTATATATAAGGGAGAGGTATCCATGGACTCCCAATGCTTGACATTACGACTTTTCCACAAGCTCCAAAGGGTCATTGCAAAAATAGCTTGCTACTTTACGGACTACCTATCAATTAAATCAAATAAGATATATGCAAAGTTGTTAGTATTAAGGAGCAAATGTAGGATGATGCGGTGGACACCAATCAACTCTGACAGTTGATCGCTTTCAGAAAGACAAAGAAAATGTGCATTTAAGTTTCTACCAATTGATTGCATTGTACACGAGTCTTCACAAAGAATTCCATAAGAAATGAGGTTTGCTCGAGTAGGCAAGCAATGTTGTGTTGAACGCCAAAGAAAGGCATGGACACGTGGTGGAGTTTGCATTTTCCATATAGAGTTCCAGTGGTTTTCACCTCTAGTAAGAATGGTTGCGGTGATAAGGTCAGAACATATATAATAAGCGGATTTAATGGCATATGAACCATCAGTAGTAGCCTTCCATATGTGCTTGTCAGTATATCAATGAGTGAAGTGAGGCATGGAAAGGATTGATACAACGTCTGAAGGGTTGAACAACGTGTGTACCCAAGGAATGTTCTAAGAATTCCAATTCGGATTCAACAAATAATTAATGGTAACATTCTCGTGGTGCACTAACTGCGGGGTAGTCGATTTGTGAGTAGGAAGGTTGTGAATCCAAGGCATACTCCACGAACTAATATGAGAATCATCACCATTATTCTATCTATGATCTAAGGTAAGTAAAAATTGTGTCCTCCATAGACTCCTCCATGTTAACTTGGATCATGACATAGATTGACATCCAAAAAATTCCTGCTCAAAAAATACTTAGCTTTGAGGATTCTTGATAGTAAAGAGATTGAGTCGAATAAGAGTTTGCAACTTTGCTTACCAAGCATAAAAATGTTAAAAGCTTCTAGATTCCGGAAGCCTTGACCTTATAAGCTTTTGTGGCGAGTGAGCTTGTTCCATCACAATCAATTAATGTCACTCCCCCTTTCTTTTTAGAGCCATTTCTACCTCATCACACAGAGATATATTATCTTATACATCAAGTTGTTGATTTTGACATAAGTATTATCTTATGCAAAATGTTTAAGTGCCAAATTGACCATTTCTTATACACTCTTCTTTAAAAATTATCTTAAACAAAAGTACAATGTTATGGGTAAATATTACTCCTTCTGTCTTAAAATAAGCGACTTTATTGAAAATATATGCTACTATCAATTATCTTTAAAAATTATTTTTTATAATTTTGATTTCCAAGGTTTTATTTTCAACCCCTTATCCATTCTTGTCCCACTCAACCCAACAAACATAGCATATCGTACCATTCACTATGCCAAAAAATTTACCATCAAACACAAGGGCACTTTGTAACACAGTACTTTAACCAAACAACGCTATCCATATCCCTCTCATAGCGAACATTGCTCAATCCACAACAATGGCTACAACCCCTTCTCTTCTACACTCTTCTGCCTCTTCCTTTCTCTCTCAATTTCGAGCCTTTCCAACTCAATTTTCTTCTTCTTCGTTGTTCTCAAATGGAAACAACAGAGTGGTGTCTGTGAAAGCTGATGCTTCTGGTGCTGTTTTGGTTGAGAAATCTGAAGCAGAGACTGTTTATAGACTCAAAACAACTTACAATGACAAGATTGTTCCTTTGCTTATGGAAGAATTCTCTTACACCAATATTCATCAGGTTGGTTTTTCTGAAATTTTGACTCTTTTTGTAATGGGTATTTGTTTAAATTGTTTGATTTTGCGTTTTTGTTTTGGTTTGATGGGATTTTTAGATATTTGAATTTCTGAAATGCCCCTCCGTTGAATGACATTAAGTGTATGTTTGGTTATGTGTCGACAAGAATTGGTTTTGAGTGATTGATTATGTAAAATTGATTTTGATTAAAATGAGTTGAAGGTATAGTGATTTGTGTTTGGATACATTCGTGTAAAAGTGAGTTGAACTATCAATTTTTGTATAATCAATTCTAGAATCAAAAGCTACGAATCCTCTTTTAAGTATAATCAATTCCGCTGGCAAAAGCAACCAAACATGTTAGAATTGACTCTACACACACCTCTAGAATCAATTTAACTGTATCAATTTAGTCCCTCACATTATAGATATTCCAAAGTGAATTTTTGAAAATGCAAAGTTTTAATCAAATTATCCTCTCCGTTGGTATTTGTAGGGACTAGAATGACATTAAGTTGATAAATCAGGGATGAATTTGAAACTAAGTGAATAAGGTCAGAGATACTTTTGATAACATGTCTATAGAGAGGGATGGCAGTTTTAGAGATCATTTAAGAATATTGATGATATGAAGACTAAGTTGATAGAACATTAGAACCCTTTAATTTCAAGTACCAACTTGAGTATTTACTCTAAGATGATTTTATCTATCAAATTTTGCAATGCTGAATATTGTTTTTCCCTCTTTTCAGGTGCCTAAAGTTAAGAAGATTGTGGTAAACTGTGGTATTGGAGAAGCTGCACAAAACGCAAAAGGTTTGGATGCAGCAATACTTGATCTAGCACTGATCACTGGGCAGAGACCTGTTAAGACTCGGGCGAGGAATTCCGTTGCCACTTTCAAGATCAGGGAAGGTCAACCACTTGGGATTGCCGTGACACTCAGAGGAAAAGTGAGTATATATTGCCTTGCCTAGTGAATATATTTTGTTAACATGAGATCATTATTTAGTTTAATTGCTTGACATTTTCCCATTTTTTATGCTATTTAATATTTAGAACAATGTCGGCATCATGAATAATGATATTGTTAGATTCTAGTTACTTTGCTGATATAATTAGATGCATTGGTGTAATTAACTCTGATAAGCGCTAAGGCGCTTCGAGGAGACTACTCCGAGACATTTGGCTACTGTTTGTTAACTTGTGTAGTATACTCTTTGGATCACATGTAAGCTTTTTGGAGTTGGGAATATTCTCTGTTGACATAATATATGCTTTTCAATAATCAAATATTATTTCGTAATAGAAAATGTTTACATAGAAAGCATTATTTTCCACATACCAAAACAAAGCGCGTAAAATTATTCTCTTTTATCTTGAGAATGGTACTTCAGAAGTCAAAAGTTTAGTTAATTTGGATTTTTTTTCTTCTGTGTATGTATTTTTTAACAATTTTTGTTTAAAAAGAGTGCAGAAATTTACTGAACTGAACGAGACATTGATGGAGTTTCCATGGTGTCAAAAAAATAGATTATATTTGGCAATGTATTTGAATATGTTGTCATTTGGATCTTCTTTATTAAAAATATTGTTAAGTATATTATAGTTCTACATCGAGTACCAAATTATAGTATTTTGCATTACTTTAGCCTCATTCGAACACAAGATTTTAATTTCGGTTAGCGGCTGTGGTTTCTTCCCGATCTTTGAGATTTCAGAAAATTGAGGTCAAATACGGTTGTGGAGACATCACATGAAAAACCTTGATGTTGCGGCCACAGCCGCCAGCCATATTTCAAAACCATACAAATATATTATACATGCTTTGTAACTTTCTTTGTTTTTTTTATAGCCTAACCCAAAATCTAATACCTATTGGTTGATATTTGACAGATAATGTACTCATTCCTAGACCGCGTTATCAACTTAGGACTTCCTAGGACAAGAGATTTTCAAGGTTTGAATATCAGCAGTTTTGATGGGAATGGAAATTACAACATTGGTATTAAGGACCAAACTGTGTTCCCAGAGCTGAAATCTGGTTTAGGTACACAAAGAGGAATGGATATCTGCATCTCAACAACCGCTAAAACTGATCAAGAAGGACAAAAATTATTGGCTCTCATGGGTATGCCCTTCAGAGAGGGAGTTGAAGTTACTGAAGTAGTTCGCAAAAAGAAGTTGAAGTCTCACCATTTTGATCCAAAATCAAAGGGTAGAGGAGATAGAAAGAAGTAAAATAATTTTTACTCATGCAAAATCAGAGGGATGATAATGAACTAAGGTTGTAACAAGAGGATAGATTATGTTGTACCCCCTGTTTCATTCAGATGTAATGTAATATTATTGATTTTTTTTTTGTAAGAGAGATATGGGTGTTTTCATATTGCCATGTTATGACAAGGTTGTATTATGGTCATGCATATCTTGCTTACCGATTTCCATTTATTTCTAAAATCATCTGGCTTAGTGCCAGTGGAATGTTTTTCTAACATGTGCAAATTTGACTAGTCGTATCTGGATTCAAATCTTATATCAATACTTGTAAGCATGTCACATTAATTGCAAAGGTATGTATAATTACAAGAAAAATGTGGTGTTTTTATATTTAGATATCTTTTTTAGTCTATTAATAACTGTAGTGGTGATATTTATGTCAATTGATTGATAATTTTGCGTGGAAGATGAATTTGACATATCTTAAGATTGAAATATGTGTATTTTTGTGTATATATATCTCGGAATTAAAATTTCGATGTCTATATATTTCTGTGTATTTGACACAATTTTTAAGGTCAATTTAAGTCTTAGTTAAAAAAATCAAATTAAGTAAAGGATTGTCTTGGGTGAATCATATACTTAGTTTCATTCTATCTCAATGAAAAAGGACACATACAAGAAAAAGGAAGTTTTTTTGCTGCTAAAGAAGTAAAAATTTCACTTGCTTCAAACTGATAAACAGTAAACACAATTTATTTCTTCCGGTTTTTCACTATGCAGTGATAGCTTCTCCTTCTCAGTCAATCAGCTTCTGCATTTTGCTTCTTGAAGAAAAAAATCAGTAGCTCAATCAAATTTGGGTTTTCACTATGCAGGCCTTACCATGGACATCCCTATTAATTAACAACAAGAGAATGAAAATCAACAATGGCTAGTAACATACATTTTTAACCAATATTATAGTAAAATCTTATCTCCATAAGGATCAAGCATGTAATTTCATTCTTGGTTGTGTAAGTTTGTCATAAACATTTTGTGTTATTTTCTTTGGCAGCAGTTATAAAATCACAGTATTATGTCTTAAACCCATCAAGGAATATGAAAATCTCAAGTAATGACAGTCTCCCAACAACAAATCTGAATAACCCTGTAAACATTATAAACCTCATAAATCATTGCGAGCTAACATGTAAATCAAGCAATTCTTCTTGGCTAACGATATTAAAGAAAAGGATACCTGGAACGAGGGTGCAATGCTTCCAATTGATCATACTGTTGCAGTACCCCATCCGTACATGCTCGTTTTAGGTAAAGAATATTTTTATTTTCTATGGATGAGAGCCACTGTAGAATGGATGGTGTTTCCAGGAGACGGCCACAATCAATTATTATAATTTGTTCAATGGAAGGAAGATGGCCGGGCAAATGTCCCCTCAGTTCAGGACACTTCTATAACCTCAGAGTTTGGAGACAAGGAAAAGGAAATTTGCCTCCTTCAAAGGGAAGCCATTCCTTCCAACTTGACATGTTCCTAAATTGCAGATTCTGTAGGGATGGAAATGGTTGGAATGAAGAATTGGAAATGCCATAGAACTCTGGGCCAATAGTCTTCAACATCCTCATACCATCTAACCTTAGATCCTTGAGAGAAGAAAGCTGCCCTAGTGGTGGAAGTGTATGGCAATATTCACAGTTACTGATGCTAAGGTACACCATGTTAGAGAACGAAGAACCTCCCAACCAACTCGGAAAGCTTTTTCCACCATAGTAGCCAATACTCAGTTTCTTCAAGTTTATTGATGGTTGCAACATATCAAGCACAGATTTCTCAGTTCGATGGTCTTCAGTTTGTTCTCCCCATTGTAACACTAATTCCTCAATTTGCTCTTTGCATTTTAAGTTGGCAGAAAATGCCTCCATGGAATCAGTGACATTATGCAGGTACAAGATGGTAAGTTTCCCCTGTAGGTGTGGAAATTTCTTGAGCTCTTTGATACTTAACCCGACATGGCCCTTACTCACTATAAAGACAGTCAGAGTTCCAAGTTTTTAGTTCAATAATTTCCACTGGCAACTCCTTTATATTCGTCCCACTGATATTAAGGTGGCGTAAATTGATCAACTTTCCAATATGTATTGGCCATAGTCACATAATTCGTGTAATCAAGGGAGAATTGCGAATTGGTTCGCGAGTACCGAATTTGGGTACTTCGGCGTATTGGTACGCAACAAATTCCCCTGGAATTCGCACAAACCAACGAACCAAGAGTACCAAAGCATGGTTGTCGCTGATTGGTTGAAAAAAAAGGTTTGGAATATAAAATAATTAAAAAATAATGAAAAGGTGTGATGAACCGAATGCATTGGATGAAGACAACGATAGCTATTTATTGGAACACTGGTTCCTATCCTCAAATCCATACTACATGTAATTCATTTGCTTGGTTTTATAGACCACTTTCTTCTATAGTTCTATCAAATCTTCGATGTGAGACTTAAATTTCTTCTCTTATTCAACAACGTTGTGCACTTTATGCTACTAGCTGCCTGTCCACTTCGATGGTTTTTTTCTTTATTTTTTTATGATGTAGGTCATTTTATCCTACAATGTTGGGCTTATTTTTTTAGTATTGATCTTACGAACCGACGCGTACCAAA
>Ga0099826_10002944_pt1 | contig 11306 bp, 3 predicted proteins | sample Mtrugardesep15_FD_76830 | JGI IMG/M metagenome (GOLD analysis project Ga0099826, IMG submission 76830) | Root nodule microbial communities of legume samples collected from California, USA - M. trunc garden sep15 | ecosystem: Host-associated > Plants > Roots > Nodule | place: USA: California...
AAGTTTAGGGGGCATTTTGAACATAAGTGCAAAACTTCAGGGGGTATTTGCAAAACGTGATGTTGACTAACAGAAAAATTTGACGGAGGGGGTAAATTGATTAACGTTGTGCAATTTCAGGGGGGTAATTGACTATTTACTCAATTTCCAATGTTATTGAAATATTGTGCTTAGTCTCTTTTCTCATAATAATCACTCTTAATATAATTTTTCTTTTTAGGTTCATTAAAATACTTTACAATCATTTAATTTTTCATGTATAAAAATACCAAATCTTTAGTAAAAGTTGGTCTATTTGTAAGGATTTGACTCATTTATAAAAGTAAGTTTAAATTCGGTTGTCGTAGAGTTTATGATACTATTACCTCCTTTGGTGAGGTTATTCTTTTTATTCATCTTTCAATTTTAATTATATCAAAGAGTTTATGATACAACAAATAGGAAGTACCTAGGCAATACCATGGACATTTTTCTTCAATACGACCTAATAGCAACGCTGTTTTGACACCCTTACATGCGGGTTTGGATAAGACTGCATAAGGTGAAGAAGCAAAGAGGTGAGTGGAGTGTTCTCATTTTTCACTATGAGAAATTTGGTACTTTATGCTTCTTTTATGGGATATGAGGGCATTCACTGAGATATTACGAGAATTTATTATCCATGGGTTTTGATGATGGAGTGTGTGGATAAAGGACAAGAACTTTGAGCAAAGTTTCATCATATGATCTATAGCTCCGGTTCATGATGTTGAAGAAAGGTAACATCGGCGAGTTGTGAAGACAAACAATAAATGAGCACAATAACGACTAGAACAGACAACTAAGTAGCAATCATGGTGTAAATGATGACATGCTGATTTATGTTCGTTGACTCAATAATGCAACAACCATTAGGTCAGTTATCCCTTATAATGGAGGCACAACCAACCATAATATAATCACTTAATTATGAAGATGTGTTCAAGCAAAGTCAATGCAATTCATATCAATATTTTGTCATCGATAACACTTGTTGAGGACATCGATCATGAGAAAGAGAGATAAAGAGAGGGAGGGAGAGAGAGGTGCAATGAGCCTTAGTAATGACGACACTTTAAGTCAACCATTAACAATGAGACAATATAAACGTAGTTCCTAGATCTGTCAGTAACTATGAGTATCATCAATTGGAATTGTCGAGACCTAGGTACATGTGACATGTGTACAATTTCTACCCTAATTACTAGTTTGGTGTCACAAATCTACGACTTTTATTAAAAGTGTCAATTCTTTTAATAAAGTTGTTGATGTGCAAAAGAAGCTTCATTGTGGATAAAAGAAGTGTAAAAACCAATATCAAGTTTACATGACCCTCCAACAATAATATATGTCAAAATGTTTAATACGAGGTAGAGACATTGATGCTATAGTTCCTTTCAAAGTCTTCTTAAGGCAATGAAAATACAAGTTATTTTTTATTATATATTATTGATTTTGTTTCCTTATAGTTTATGCGAGAATAAACCACTAACACTTCAATATGAATGGTGTGAGTATTCAAATCATTATATTCGATCTAGCAAAGCTTTGGTAGTACTCGTTAGAGAGTCCTAAAAACGTTGGAAGTAACAAAAAGAATAGGTCACGAAAATACTATGGTACCACCAAAATCTTAAAAGTATCAAGAATATATGTGACATCTCTCCTATATCCCCCATTAAATTCGTGGATACAAATCAAACCACTCACTCACATTTGAAGACCGACCTGTAATAACTTGAAAACGTTATGCACCAAGTTAACATGCACCTCTTGCATAACTTTTCTTTTTAATGGAACCTCTTGCAAAACTTACAACATCAAATATGTCTTCGATCTCATCTTCTATTCAAGAAATTAATAAAAATCCCCTTAAAAAAATGAAATAAATAAAAAATTCTTGGATCTCATGTCATCCGTATGATTTATTGTTGCCTGCAAAGAGAATTCAAAATATGAAAATACTGTATTATTTTTTTTTTCCGATGTGAAATTTATATCTATACTATACAATACATAAAAGGATTGTAAAACAAAAAGTACATAAAAGGAATATATCACTTTTTTTACTAAAAAAGGAATATATAGTTTTGAGGTGGCTTTGTCATTTTCAACTATAATCTTAAATAATTTTGTCTATAAAAATATTATACTGTTGTTGGATGGGTCATGGCGTTTTTAAAATTAAATTGTTAAAATCTTATTTACTATATATAATATGTTGCAAAGTAGATTAAATAATTTTGCTTTGGTTTCAATTGATTTTTTTTTTTAAGAGTCTTGATTATGAACAAATTATAAGTGATTTTGCTGCAAAAAATACAAGGGAATGACAATCAAATTTTTTTTTTTAAAGAAGCTAAAATAAAATATATTAACTATAGAATCAAAGATTAATAGATGGAGGTTGCAGTTGATGACTTGATGCTACAAATTAAAACATGTTTGGATTGGTAAATACATGTGTAACTATTTTTGTTATAATTATATTCTAATTTTAATTTAGTGTGAACTTTTCATATTGATGAATTTTTTAACTTTTGGTCCATATTATTAATGACTAATTTTTTGTCCATATATTTTATATCAAAAGTTATAAAAGTCATATCTTTAGAACGACCTTGATCATGTCACATCACAATAATCTATGAGTAGATGACAATTAAAGTTTTTAAGATTATATATATAAAGAATAAATAAAAAAAATTAACAATGCTTGATTTAAATGGTATGAAATGTGAACCCTTTAAACAAATGATCACACATTCACATGGTCATAAGATTAAGTACCGCTAAACGACAATAGAAGCCTTGCAGTGTAACAAAAGAAAAACAATACATGTTTTATTGCCATGCAAGATATTAACCATAAGTTATAAATTGACCAAATTTTCCCCACTAAAGCAAGCCCCTGCAATAATATGGAGAATGAACGCTGGAGAATGTGGCAATGATAAGCTTGACCAATTATATCTTGTGACAATAAAACCATGAAAAAGTGAAATTATATACCCTAAATCACATATTCTAGTAAATCCATAATTCATCCCTTATTATAATTAGACTCCTTTTGAAAATCCATAAATAAGATTCCTTATAAAAAAACCTATTTTATTCTTTACTGTATTACTATTATTGTTTTTTAAAGTAGCATAGTGGCTATACATTCACCTCTTAAGATATATAAATAAATGACTAAATTTTGGAGTTTAAGCTCCAACCTGTATATTGTAACGTCTTTATCAACTAAACTATATTTCCAAAGATAATGTAATATTATTAAGTTTTGGGTTACCTAAAAGGAAAAAAACAATATAATTTTTAACAATAAAGATTTTTCGGTGGTGATGCGGCTTTCTTTTTGGTGGTTAAAGTCAAATTCTAAATTTATTGATAACATTCGTATTTGGTGGCTTAACCCTTGATTGTGTATAGGTATAGGCTAATGTCTTTTTTTTGTTTGGTTCCTTTTCCGTTATATTTTTTATGTAACTTTGTTTGTCGCTCTTTTCCCGAACGCGCCTTGTGTTAGAGAGATGGTGGGTTGTTTAATATATTTTATTTTGGCTTCTTACTATCGTATAAATTAGAAACTAGAAGGGTTAACTTCAACATGAATATGTATTGACATCATATATTATACACCAAGCCACGCTCATACATCATCAATCTCCAAGCCAAGCAAGACCTGAAGAACTTACTCCAATACAAATAAAAGAAACAACGCACTAGGCCATATGCTCCCCCAGAATACGCACAGCTAATAGCACCTGATATTCAATTGGGAAGCTACCAAGAAACAAGTTATAGATGATGGATTGGATTCTAGCCACCACACCAACTCTTAATTTTTTAGCCCTAGTGTCTCCTTGATCTAGCAAAAGGATCTTTATAACCCTACAGTATTACTCCTTCACCTTGAGTGACACATATAAGTAAACTGAGTAACAACAAATTTCCAAATCAATAGGTATAAGCAGCAATCAAGATTCACATTCAACATTTCATGGTCAAAGACAACAACTATCATGCTAATTGCATGCAACCTGCTGGACAACTATGCTAGCTAGTATACTAAATTAATGAAATAAATACTGCATTAAGCATCTTGTCAAAAAAAAAAAATACTGCAATAAGCATGAACCAAAATATCTAATTGGTTAACAATTTTTAGTTGAGAGCGAATCGTTTAGAAAACTTAAATTTAAATTTTAGATAAAACAATTATTTATTAGATTTTACTTATCTTTTGACCAAACTCGATATTACACCTCTCTTTCTGAGAACCGTAGGACTGAGTAACGAAGAAAATCTACTAATTGAACTCGATATTATACCTCTCTTCATGAGAACCGTAGGGTTGAATAACAAAGAAAATCTACTAACAAAAACAAGAACAAACATACTACAACTATCCAATGGCAATTGTTTGTAGAATTAAGTTTGTGGCCAATTTGGCCTAAAAGGAAACTAGTCATTAATGTATTATGTATCGAACAATATAATCTTGAGCAGATGAGGTTCAACAGAGCTACCGTTTGTCATTTTGCACTAAAATAATGCATTGGACATTTCATATCTTTCATGTTATCTAACTATTTATTTTTGAAGCGAAGAATTCATGATTGCAATATCATGAAGTGACTAACGTCCAAAGCATTGCTTCTTCTTAATAATCATTTCCCTTCAAATTGAGTTGTGATAAGATTAATTTCGTTCAAAATTATGTTCTCTTAAAATTAATAGACTTCAAAATCTATTTTAATACTTTAGGGTTAATCCAAACACAAACTTCAAACATCTCGTTACAAAAGAACATGGTCTCTTCCAAACACAGACTTACGGAGAAGGGACCTATAAATACCATATTTTTATATGAGTATTATAAAAAAGGAGAAATACTTTTAAAAAAATTCATTGTCCTCTAAAATCCTCCATCAATTTTTTTTTTTTAAATCACCCTAAAGTTATAATATTAGCCACATGAAGTAAAATGAACTAACATATATCATCATTCCTTCTCATATTATGTCTTATAAGACATAATACTTATTACTACGATATACTTTTTTTGAAGGAACTACGATATACTTATTACTACGATAAAAAGTACTACTTTTACTTACTAATTCGTACGTGAATTAAAAAACATGCTAATTCAATTCGCTTATTAAAAGCTCAAATTATAAGACTCATCTGGATCAACTCAATTCACGTAGGTGAAGGAGAATTGAGTTTACTTGCACCTACATAAATTAAATTTCTAAAAGAAAAAAAAGAAAGAATATGTGCATCGAGTACACTTACAATTCATACACGTAGAAACAACAAAAAAAACACAAAATCCTTCAAAAGTTCGATTATGCTTGCCATTTACATAACAAAGGGACATTGTACTCGTTATTGACACGAAATTAGTTATACAAATATTGCTTCTCAAGAATATTAATGAAAGATTTTGTGTCCCAGTTTTTAGTAGTATTTCATTATGTTTGTTCATTTTTCAATGGATGTTAGTGAGACAATGAGAGAGATTAGAATGACAATTAAACCCAGACCCAATAGATACCCGCAAATAATATCCACAATGGTAGGGTAAAACTCCGCTTTCATAGGTATGGACACGGATTCGAGTAATATCTACAAATTTAAATGGGTATTGGCACGGGTAAAAGTACTGTACTGCTCAGACCTGCAACCCCGCGTATACATATTTATATAATATCATAAATAATTTATTTATTTTTGGTGTATAATTAATTAATTAATTTAGCTATTTAAGCCTAACCTTAAACTTAAACAAAAAAATTGTTTAATACAATAACAACTTCATCCTGTGGTGTACAATTTTTTAGGGATATTTTAGATGTTTTTTATTTTACTAAATATTATGATTCATACTATTTTATGAGTTAATTTAAAAAAATTTGGACCGTAATTTTATTTCAATTGTGATGTTTTTATTGTCTTTTCATAGTTAAAGTGCGGGTAATGAGTGTGAGTATGAGCACTTAGGCACCCATAATGTATGAAGAAGGACGTTAAAGTTGTTGTTCACGAAAGTAAAGACACGGATACAAGTATTTTTTACAAATGCGGGTATAAGGAAGGAAGGACGCTATAGTAAATTGGAGATGAAAAATACAAAGTTTGTAAATTTAATAGAGAATCAAGGACTATTTGAATTTATTTTTTGAGGGGTATTATGATAAAATATTAAACCAAAGTTTGATTAGATGTGTGAAAAGGTGTTAAACTTAAAGGTACATAGTTTAACTTTGTCTTGAGTTGAGTGAGAGTGAATCACCAATATTACCGGCGGAAGGAACCAAACCAAACAATGGCTGCAAAGCATAACAACAAGTCAATTTAACCACTCCACTTCAATTTCTCAAATCTCACCAACCAAACCACTCTTTCTTTTCTTCACAATTCCATTTTTCTCTTCTTTGGTAAGTAATTCCATTTTCAATCACCCTTTTCCTTTCCTTTGTTGCTTTCAATTTTATCTTACAAATCCTGTCAATTTTGTAACACAACAACTTAGTTTTCTCAAAAATCCTGTTTTTTATTTTATTTTTTATCTATCATAGGAACCAATGATAACCGTGTTGTTTTGTTGTCTTTTATGTTTTGAATACCATGATTGACACTGCTATATGATGAAGTGAATGAATTTATTAGGGTATTGTTCAATTTTATTCTTTCAACTTTCAATCCAAACATGATGATGAAACCAAATTTTGAGTCTGAAAATAAAGATAATGGTGAAACTGAAACTGATTCAAATATTGGTCATGAACAATTACTTCGTGACATTGAAGAATTAAGCAAAGCTCTTTACTTGGACAATACCCCTTTTAAGCCTTCTACTATCTCTGCCGAAAAAGCCCGTTTTTCAAAATCTCAACTTAACTCAACCCCGAGATTTGTAAGTGAGGATCTGTTGATAGGGGACAAGAAATTGTCTTCAAAATGGAATTGGAAGAAGCCCTTGAAAGTTTTAACAAATATTGGTTCACAAAAGTTTGTTTGTTGCTTTAATCTTCATGTTCATTCAATCGAGGGATTGCCTTTGAGTTTCAACGGCGTTAGATTAAGTGTGCATTGGAAAAGGAAAAACAGCATTTTGCAGACCTGCCCGTCAAGGGTATTGGTGGACGGTTCTGCGGAGTTTGATGAAACTTTGGTACATAGATGTTCGGTTTATGGTGGTCGTGTGGTGTCTGGTCGTTCTGTTAAGTATGAATCCAAGCAATTCTTGATTTATGCTTCTGTTGTCGGGGAACCTGAACATGACATTGGGAAACATCAGGTTGATCTCACTAGGCTTTTGCCGCTGAGTTTAGAAGAGTTATGGGGTGATAAAAGTTCAGGGAAATGGAGTACAAGTTTTAGATTGGTTGGAAAAGCTTTAGGAGCTAGATTAAATGTTAGTTTCGGTTATCAAGTAATGAAGGATGATTTAACGAGATTTGGTGCTAGTAATGGGAATGTTGTTAACCTTATTAACTTGAAGACAAATACAAGCATCCCCGACAATGTTGCCGGTTTTAGTTCTAAGAATCGGGATGTCATAAAGCTTCGGCCAACTCAGAATGACGTGGTGTTATCGAATGAAGCAGTGATGAATTCTGGCTCAGGTTTTTCTAAATCAATCACTTTCCTATATCAAAAGCTTGATGAGGGGAACTTCAATAATTCAGCATGTGCAGACTCAGAGTCATCTCAAGGATCAAATCTATATGTGTCTGATGACACTGAATTTTCCATCAGTGAACAAGGAGTAGAAACATCAGAAGAGGATTCGTTCGAATTTGATCAAACAGGAATTCAAATAGTTGACATGTCCACAGTTGAAATCATTAATGCGGATGAGATTATTAAGGATGATGACATGTTTGTTGACGACAACGCAAGATGTGATTCACTTGATACTGTATGTTCTAGGAATGTGAATTGGGATATAGCTGATAACAAGCAGCATAGATTCAGTATTTCATGTTTCGATCTACCATCCATGAAGATTGAGGATTCAGTTTCTGAGACATCAGAGTTTCTTGATCAAGAAGAACACTACTTAAGTGTTAAATCAAATGATAAAGCACATAAAAAGTCACATAGCTTGGATGATGTAATCGACTCTGTCGCGAGTGATTTCTTAAAGACGCTGGCATTGGAGAGTGATTCATTTCGCTCAAGCTGTGACGGTGATCCCATGTCTCCTAGAGAGAAGCTTTTAAGACAGTTTGAAAATGAGGCTCTAGCTTCAGGTAACCTCGCTTTTGATTTTGATGCGAATGAAGAGGAATTGGGGCAATATACACTTGAACATAGCTATGAGGATTATGACGTGGATTCTGATTTATCTTTAATTATTGGTGCCGTGGAAGAGGAGTATGAAAGGGAAAATCAATCGTTAATGCAGAGAAGGAAGGCCAAAATTCTTGAAGATCTTGAGGCTGATACATTAATGCAACAATGGGGTTTAGATGATAGGGCCTTTGAAAATTCTCCAAGAACCTGGTCTGGTGGATTTGGAAGTCCAATTGAAATATCCGATGAAGAACCATCCATATTACCTTCTATTGGTGAAGGTCTTGGTTCGTTTGTTCAAACTACAAGCGGAGGCTTTTTGAGGTCCATGTGTCCTTCCCTCTTCAGAAATGCTAAGAATTGTGGGAGCCTTATCATTCAGGCTTCTAATCCAGTCGTTCTACCTGCAAAAATAGGTAACGATATATTGGATATACTTCTGTACATGGCATCTGCTAGAGTTGAAGAGCTGTGCAATTATATTTCTAAATCAATGCCTTTGCAAGATATCACCGGAAAATCCATTAAGCATATTGTGTCTGATGCTAAGACCAACACGGAAGCCTCTGGAAGGTAAGCACGTGTGTTTGTGACATAATTACTAGTGAAATTTTTTGTTTTCACTTTTATCAATGCCAAATTCTTTTCTTTTTTTATTCAAAGCATTTGATTTATTTCTGTTTCTGAATTTCCCTTATTAATTCTGTTTCAGGAAGGGATCATGGCAGCATGATTTGTTTGAAGAATTTAGTTATTTAACAGATAAAGACAAATGCTTGGACTCTGTGTCTCTAGAAGCTATAGCTCCTATGACTATTAACAAGATTGAATCTCTTTTAATAGAAGGGTTGAGAATTCAGTCTAGCCTGTCAAATGAAGAGGCACCATCATGCATTCGTGGAGAAATCAACAATGATCTTGATGGTTTGATGGATCTGTCGGTAACGTTGGATCAATGGTTGAGACTTGATTCTGGCATCATCCAAGGAGAACATAATTTGGAACAAATTTTGAAGATTCTTAAAGCACACAATTCTAAAATCACAGAATTATATAATGAAGGGTTGGGAAATGGCACTGATAAGGTGAAAATAGATGGCAGAAAGCGCAGTTATTTGGGAGAGCACATTACAGTGGCTTTTATGATCCAGCACAGAGATCCTCTAAGAAATTATGAAGCAGTTGGAGTTCCAATGCTGGTTTTAGCTCAGACAGAAAGAGTTGACATACATGAAATGGAGAAAGACTGCGACAATTTTGTTGAGAATGAAAATATAGATAAAGAACTACCTCAATCTAGATTCAAAATCAAGGAGATTCATATTGCAGGTGTCCTTACGAAAAATGGAGGTAACCGACAAGTTTGGGGCACTGCGTCTCAGCAACAATCCGGGTTGCGTTGGTTGCTTTCCAGTGGCATGTGCAGTACTGTCAAACACTCTTCTTCAAAATCGAAGTCGATTGTTGTTAGATCATCGTCACTGTTTACCAACAAATTGATGAGTCAAGATATCTTGTGGAGCATCTCTTGTGTTAATAGTAACATAGAGACTAATGCACACATTAGGAATCCTGATATCATGTTCCCAAAGTGAACAATGTCAGATCATTTTTCACTTGCTATTTTAGCCAATTTAGGAAATCTATCCATGTAAAAGTAAAACTGTAAATAGTTACGAGTTAGCTAGCACAGATATTTTGACATGTATTGTATTTTATGGCCTTTTGGACATGATCCTTTCTTTTCTGAATCACCCTTCCTGATTCTGTAGATTTGTACTCCAATTTAAGGAATAAAGTAAAATTATTAGGTAGTTAATTGTTATGTATACTATACAGAGTCTGGCTGAATTGTTGGTATGCAATTTATAATTTGGGTTGGACCAAAATCAACTGCACATAATCGGTTTGTAAGGTGAGGATTACACTCGTTTATAAACAATTGTTCAAATATTGTCTCATCTAATGTGACACTCTTAAAACATCTCATATCTCATTTAATGTGGAACTCTTAACACAACCCGAGGTGTGTCATGAATGACATAGCAGTAACTTGTAGCAAGTAGTCTAATAAATCTTAGATAAACTTTGATGTTATCTTATAATTTGGGTTGAAGCTAATTCAACTCTGCAAAACTACTAATTTGTAAGGTGAAAATTGTTATAAACAATTGTTAAAATCTTTCATCAAATGTGGTACTATTAATAGCTTGGAATCAATGTAATGAAAATGATAGGGGCGTTTAGATAAATCTGACCTAAACCAGAAGAAAATCCAGTTTTGTGGCTTTTGACACACTGTCTAAGTTCAAAATTGTTTGGTTTGGAAAAAAGGATTTGAAATTTCAAATTCGTGGACCTGTTATTTGATACATACAAAAATCATTATTCACATGGCATTGGCCTATTAAGCCTAAATTAATAACATCACATCTAAGACATTGAAGAGTTATTCAATTTTTCGTATTACTTAAATTTTAGGGTTAATATGTTTTGACACCATGTAATTTGGACGAGTTTCGATTTACCACCCTGTAAAATTTTTTGTTTAGATTCCAACCTTGAAAAATGAAGATTCTCCAAAAACCACCCCTGGCCCAACTGACTGTGCATTTTCGCTAATGTGGCACGCTGCGTCACCTTTTCCAGGTGACGTGACACGCTGCCTGTATAATTTTTTATTTTTTATAGGGTACACGTGGCATTTATGATTTTTTTATTAAAAATAAAAAATTCTTAACAATGAGAAATAATGAAAAATATTCTGAAAAAAATTAATAAAAATGAAAATAGTTATGGAAAAATTTTAAAAAATTCTTGATTTTTTTCAACACCGGAAAAATGGAAAAAATAAAAAAAATTTGGAAAAATGAAAAATATTCACATTTTTAAAAAAATTGAAATTTGTTAATATAATAAGAAAATATATTTTGAAATTTTTTAAAAAAAGTTCAGATTTTTCTTTCAAAATT
>Ga0099826_10002945_pt1 | contig 11303 bp, 8 predicted proteins | sample Mtrugardesep15_FD_76830 | JGI IMG/M metagenome (GOLD analysis project Ga0099826, IMG submission 76830) | Root nodule microbial communities of legume samples collected from California, USA - M. trunc garden sep15 | ecosystem: Host-associated > Plants > Roots > Nodule | place: USA: California...
GAATAAATTACGGTGAACACAAGTTGGCAAACAAAAAGGACCTACCACGATTAGGTTCTTCAGGCTGCAAAGTCTACACCTCTTGCTTTCTTTCTATTTCCACCACCATCGCAACAAAAAGACCTCGCAGCTGTACTAGTCTTGTTAAAGAAAGCGACTAATGACCCAAAAATCCCGGGTAACACTTCGGTGCATTTGGGTGCCTTTGTCTCTATCTCTCTTAACCAATAATTCTCTCTCATCAAAATATATTATTTTAATCATTCGATCATCACTCTCTTTCATCTAAATTATACTAAAGTCACCAAAGTCATCCAACCTAAAGTCACTGAAGTCTCTTCCAAAAATCCCCACCTCATATATACTCCCTCCGTTTCAAAATACATGTCTACTTTTGAGAATAATTTTGTTTCACAATACTTGTCACTTTCAAGATTCAATGCAACATTAATTACTGTATTGTCAATAATACCCTTACATATTTATTTTAGAGAGAGAGAAAATAGAATGAAATAATAAATGGTTAACGGTATTATAGAAAACACACACATAATTTCATCAAAAATAACAAAATTTATTTGATTTATTGGTTATTACAATTTCTCTAAAATGGACATGTATTTTGAAACGGAGGGAATAGATACATAGATTCATAACTTATGCCATGTTCCAAAACATGAATTGACTACTGTCCACGTAAATTTAACTCAGTTGGTAAGGACACTGCATAATATATGCAAGGTCTAAGGTTCGAACTCCGACCACCACAAAAAAAGAATAAATGAATTTACTGATGTACGATGATCGAAATTAATTTTAAATGAATTAATTTATTCTACGTTTTTTCCCCAATTTTCACCACAATTTTTGCAGAAACTTCAATTATTGCTTCACTATTGGCGTGTGTTGTGCTCAATGAGAAAACAAATACACCAGCTTAGTAAAATTGTTTGTTGCTAAAAGTGAACCAAAGAGAAAAATATTATTATTAAAATAAAGACTAAATTACACCCCGCATTAGAGGTTTTAAGTTTGAAGTTTGTAATAGAACGATCCTTTAAGTTATTTTGGTCATACATAAGTTTGTAATAGAGTTTGTAAACATTTTCAATTTAGTCACAAAAATGATAATGTGGCAGAACTAAATCGAAAACGTTTACAAACTTAAATGACTTATGTGTGACCAAAACAACTTAAATGTCTAATTTGTTACAAACCTCAAACTTAAAGGACTCACGTGTAACCAAAATAACTTAAAAGACCAATATGTTACTGGACCGTCATAATATTCTTAAAGGCTAAAAAGCCCTCCATAAGGGCTCAAACACCCTCCAAAAGGACTTGGGCGCCCTCCAGAAGGGCACCAAGGCCTAGGCGCGCCCCCTCTAGGGCGCCGCCTCATTCAGCTTCTAGAATTATCTAGAAACCGCCTAAATACCACAAGTACCCCTATTACTTGGAGGTTAAGTAACCGAAACCCAAGCCCATAGCAGGCTATAAATACCTCTCTTGAGAGCATTCTCAAATCATCCAATAATCATTCTAAACCCTAGAATACAATACAACCCCAATATTCTTTACTCGTACTTTTTTTACAAGTACAGTTACAAACCTCAAACTTAAAGGACTCAAGATGTAATTTAACCAAAAATAAAATTTATATAAAGGATATTAATGGTTTTACACAATCAACAATTTACAAGATTATTTAAGTAGCTTTATAAATAGTTATGATCAAAATATCTATTTTTAATGATTTAACACCTACCATTAATTCATAAATACTATAGAGTTAACTGTTTGTTTGCGAAAACATCATGAAATGCCTAATATGTTAAAGCCAACCACTTCAATTTTAACATAAAACACGACATGTAGTTGTTAAATAGATGATAACTTCTGTCAAAAATAAATAAATAGATGATAACTAAACTTTGTAATGTTATCGAGACATTTTCTCTTTTAAGAAGTTTAGCATTTTTATTTTTTTTTAAATAAGTTTAGTAATTTCTGATAAACAAATATTTGCACTAATGGTATAAATGAAAGAGAAAAAGAGAAATGTTATGAACATTTTCTTACCAACATATTTTTTTATTGGGTTAAACTCGCGGGGATCTCACAAAAAAGTTTAACATATTTTTCTATAAACAAATATTTGCACTAATGGTATAAATGAACGAGAAAAAGAGAAATGTTATGAACAATTTTTTCCTAACATATTTTTCTTATTGGGTTAAACTCACGGGGATGTCATAAAATAATTTAACATATTTTCCTTTAAACAAATATTTGCACTAATTGTATAAATGAAAGAGAAAAAGAGAAATATTATTATCACTTTGTTACTAACACATTTTTCTTATTTGGTTAAATTCACGGGTATCTCACAAAAAAGTATATTTCCCTGTAAACAAATATTTGCACTAATGGTATATATGAATGAGAAAAAGAAAAATGTTATGAATAATTTCTTACTATCATTCATTTTTTTTATTGGATGAAAGTCACATGGATCTCACCATTTTTTGTGAGATTCACGTGAGTTTAACCTAAAAGAGTAAGTATTTAAAAGAAAGTATTTATATCACTTTTCTATATAAAATAGAAGTGATATAAACACTATCTTTTTAATACGCTCTTTAACATGAGTAACATTCACTCTCTTATTGACACTTTAAGAATAATTCACTTTTAAAACAAGACCCACATGAGTCTCACCATGTAAAAAAGTGAATGTTAAAAATAAAATGTTCATACCATTTCTCCTATATAAAATTCAAATCAATTTTGCACTTTTAAAACCGGTTCTAACCGATTCAAAAGTGAAATAAAACCTACACACAATTCTATTGAAATATTTTGTTTTTAAAGCAATTTTTATAAAAATGCTTTGGTGAAATTGACAAAAAAAAAATTTGTTTTTTGGATAGTGGTTACTAACTACCATAACAAAACATAAAAGACATTAGTTAGCCATAACTTGAACCCAAAGTTAGTAAAAAAGCAAACCCCACCATTGCAACATGGTTTGGTTATGGTTGTCATCTTGATCCATATTCTGTTTGGTGGGTCCACACACACTCCCTTCCTTCTCAAAATTCCTTTCTCATCCATTTTTTCTTCTTCCAATAATAATACACTTCCTTCTCAATACGACACCGCGCACTACACTCCTTAATATAAAAGCTTCTACAAACACATATTCTCACATTTCATTCCTTTCACGCTTCTCTTTCTCTTTTCACTTTTCCATATTTCTATCAACCTTTTACCTTAGATTGAGCGTGCGTTTTACTAATTCTCCATTTTTGTCATCACTAATTGTATTTAGTAATTAATTTATTATTATGGCTACGTCGATATTTCCTTTTTCAACTAAATTCATCTTTTTCCCTTAAGTATAGCCAAATCAATGAAGCCTCGATCTCAATTACGTGGATTTCCATTTCCGTTTACGTTTCTTTCCAAATCTATTGTGATTTACCATTTCTTCAATATTCTTTTACATCCTATAAGACAAATAGCAATACTACAACAACAGAGTAGTAGTGATACAACAGTTATATTTAGATCTCACTTTCATCTTGATTCTCTTTTGTATTGAGAGAATTGGAAACAAGTGGAAAAACTATGATTCATAAATCGTTTTCTGTTACGACGAACTTTGCCGTGGCTTTCGCATTATTGTATCTAATCACGGTGGAGTCATGGCGTGTTCACTCACAAGAACAGAAGAAGCTTTATGTGAACATGACGCTCGTTAACAACGCACGTGAAACCGGTGCTTGTAAGTTTAATTAATTTTCATTCATTTATTTGTTTATTTTCTATGATTTTGTTATTTCTTATTGGCTATTATTATTATTATTTATTGAAATTTGGAATGTTTGAATTTGTAGTTTGTTTGGATGGAAGTTTACCGGCGTATCATTTGGACAGAGGATTTGGAGCTGGTGAAGACAATTGGCTTCTGCAATTTGAGGTATATCCATATTTTTCTCATTGTTCTGTTCAAGTTATTTTAAATGACATGACAACTATATGATTTGAAATGATTTATTAATGTCTTTGAAGGATATTGTCGAAATTGTTACGTCGAACCATTTTTTTCTGGATTACTCGTTTGAATCTACAATCTCCTCGTTGCTTTTCATGACAAAAAATGTTAATCAAAATTGCATTAAACTTTCATATGAATAACTGGCTTAGCTTATGTATAAGAGTTTATTTTTATTATTTGCATAAAGTTATAAGATCGATTACTAAGTTTGATTTAAATATAAAAAAAAGTTCAGTCAACAATATAAGATCGATTACTAAGTATAAAAGAAAGTTCAGTCAATAAAAATAAATGTATTTATATTTATTCCAAAATTTGAACTTTTTGAATAAACTTTTGGGACCAAATATTGTCTTTTACTTAAGATAAAAGAGAGTAATGTGATGTAAAAAAGAAGAAGCGAAAGTGTACAAAATGGTGAGTGAAAAAGTTACGAAGTGTCAGGGTTGTTTTGTAGCGTTTGAAAAAGTGGTGGTGGTGTATTTTTGGGTTGTGGGGTTAAAGTGTGATGATTGATTGGTTGGTTTCAAAATGCTATACGATAGAGTGTGTTTTCCTGTCGTCTCCGCCTAGACTTTTGCGCGCGCACTGCTTTACGTTATACAAGCTTTTTCTACCAACGCCGTCCTTCACTATATTCACTGTTCATTTTTAATTGTGGCATTGTCCTTGACATGAAATTTTGTTTATATTTAACTGTTGTTTTAAATTTTAATCCAACAATAGAGGTTGGATCTAATGAAAAAATATTAGACTCTCGCAACAAATGTTTAAAGTTTAATAAGAAAATACAATCATTTAAATTTGACATGTTTCAAATGGAATTAACTTTGATGGAGAGAACCTATAAATATAGAAAAAAAATGTTTTTTTACTAACTAAATATAAAAAGAATTGTTAAGAGATTTTAAAGGGAATTTGTTTCTTTAGACTAATATCATTGTTTAAGGAAATGAAACAATTAGATATATTTCTTAAAAGAATTTTCATAATATTATCTAAATTTGATATGTTTCAAAGAGAACTAACTTCAACGGTTTCAAAAGAGATTTTAAAGGGAATTGATTTTTTTAGACTAAAAGCAGGAAATGAAATAATTATATATATTCCTTAAAAGAATTATCATAATATTAGTAATTATTTGGTAAAAAAGGTAAAATTTCATAATATTATTAACTATTTGGTAAAAAAATGGTAAACATTTTCATAATATTATTAATTATATGTCAAAATTAATGGATTTAGACATTCAAAACATTTGATATATTTTTGATTTATTAAACAAATTATTAAACTTTTGTAAAATAATTAATAGTTACCGTACATTATTGTCGATTAAATCAAACAATAATTTATTAGCAATTTATTTATTACAGTTTTTATAAATTACTGTCAAGATTAAATCTTATGTTTTTTAAGGGGGTTAAATCATATGTTTTAAAAAAATTAACTCTATAGTAATTTTTTTTTTTGAAAGGAACTCTATAGTAATTGATATTCATGATATAAAATTTTGACAATTTTTTTTTTATCTGCATAGTGTTTTTAGCTGTCATAGTATTAATCAGTACGTTCTCGCCAAAAATAAAATCAACACACAATTATATTTCATAAAAGCAAAGATAAATCAAAACCAGCAACAATTGGTATATAACCTTTTCTATTTTAAAAAATAAAGTTAAGTGCACATGTTGTTCTTTTTAGAACATGTCGCGTATGAAGTTAGATCGTTCAAAATCCCACATGTTGTCATGTCGTTGGTTTTATTACTGCAGTACGTCCACGTTCCACATGTGTGGGTTGATGTTTGAAACCGGAAACTTTTGTCCAAAAAAAAAATGCTTAAGAAAAATATGTTTTTATAAAAATTCAAACCTCTTTTTGGTGAACAGAAAGAAATAGAAAGAGTAATGATAAATTGATGATATGATATAAAATGAAAAAAAAGGCAAAATATTGAATGAGTGTTGAAAACTAAAGACCCACTATGTATCTTTGTTGTATATGTAATGTTTTTTTAGGTGAAGTGTGAGAATGTTCATGTGAGCTTAGCTGGTCGGTAAAAATGTAAGATTTTGGGTTTGAACCCCGACACTATAAATTTTTTTTTATTATTTATTTTGTATCTAATTTTTAATTTATTTTTTAATAAGTACATCAATGTGTCAATTAGTAGATTTCTAAACTACGAGAAATACATTGGTTTCTAAACTATAATAGAAATAACGAAGTTGTTTGGGCTCCAGTGGTAAGGAGTTCATTTCAAGGACGTACCTAGAGAATATCGGGTTCGATTCCCAAAGGAAACAACGCTTGGCCAGTGCGCATGCCTCTACGCACAAGCTGGATTAGTCGTCCACCATTGATGGGTCGCAAACTAGTGTGAAAGCCAAAAAAAAAAAAACTATAATAGAAATACATTGGTTTCTAAACTATAATTTCGTCAATCAATGTGGTCCTTAGACCATCAACTGAGGGACTAAATTGATATATTTAGTTTAAGAACCTTTTTAATTGAATTTAAAAGTATAGGGATCAAAATGGTGAGATAATAATAGTTTATGAATTAAATTGAATGTTTATTCTTCATAATTAACTATGTGTTTCGATAACGTGAAACGAAGATAGAAAGCACTGTTATTGTTGAACTATATATAGGTATGTCGGAGAATAAGTTTCATACTATATAACTTCCAATCCAAGCAAAGACATTGAAATTGATATCTGAAATGACAAAGTGGATGAAACGGCAGCTAGTTATTCAGTTAGCTCTGTGGAGCCCAAATCTCAACTGAAGAAATTACCCTTTTAGTTTTGCATTCATAAATTATTAATGATCAACACCATATTTATGGTACTTGCCAGGGAGGTGGTTGGTGCAATGACTTGAAATCATGCTTGGAGAGAGCACAAACCCGCAGGGGTTCAACAAATTACATGACCAAGTATGAGAACTTCAAGGGTATTTTAAGCAGCAATGCTACCCTTAATCCAGGTATAAATCAACACTTGCTCTGTTTTTCTTTTCATCCTTCATTTGAGAATTATGATAATTAACTCCATCCACTTGAATTTCAACGTTCCATTAACAAAATATTTTATTGATATAAAATGCCAAAAAATAAATATATAGAATGTTTAATTTTTTCAAATTTAAATTAGAGGCTGTGTTAAATTATAGCATTTCCCATATATTGTTTATTTATTTTTATGCTCATAATGATTTGTATTAATTGAAGTTTAAATAATTTGCACACCCTAATCTTTATTGTTCTAGTTACGCCACCGAATACTCTAAACCACCAACACCAAGTCATCTTTATGATCCATTGGCATAATGAGATATCAATGTTACACAATAATGTCTAGTAGTATTATTTAGCTAGCAGCAGCAGCACTTTTCTAATTTCTACTAATTGGTAGGTATTTGGGTGACACTAACTTAGCTCAATTACTTCTTAACACTTTTGCTGTAGCAACGGTCCTTGTAACACAGCTGTTCTTTTGATTTTAAAATCAACGGTCCATTGACAAATATGTATGCCCAACTTTGTCCATTGAATCTCCACAATAACTAAGCTACATGTTCCTCCAGATTCCCTTTCACGTGCTCCTGTTGTTCCCTTGATTGCTACCTTTTGTTTTTTTCACCTAACTTTCAATTTTCACTTCTGTTCTCACGCTCTGTTCTGCATAAAAACTTCCAATCTTGTATCTTGCGTGCTTCCGTCGTCCATTTGACATGTGACCGTGAGAGTTGACAAATATTACCATTCTCAACTCTGTAAATTTCTTGATGTTATGGGTTGATGCAACTTAACATTACAAAACCAACACCCCCTCTAGCTTAGTATTGGACATGGAGCAAAGCGTGACTCGAGCGGTCCAATAGAAAAATATAATAGCAGATCACTCAATAAATTTTGAATAAGCTATATGCCATCTTAATTTTTTATATTGTATCTAACTCATTATTATTAAATTGGTTTATAAGGTGATGACTAGTCTCACATATAAATCTATGTCCATTTTTCCTTTTAATATGAGACTCTTAGCACCCTCTCATGCTTAGGAGGGGACATGGAGCGTAACCCAAGTGATGCGATAGTGAAAATCTTATAACATGTGATATAATTGATCTTGAAGAAACTCTTATATCATATTAAAATTTGAATTGAACTTAGCTCAGTATTACAATATCAATTTTTAAGATGATGGCTACCCTAGATTATAAATCATGTTCAAGCATTCTCATTTCGATTTTTTTTTTTGATGTTCTCATTTCGACTCTTACCATACATTATATGTTATTTATTTATGAATCTTGATAACTTATGTTCTAAACATTCAATGTTAAAGAACTCAAACGTAAAAATATTGTGTGCAACTTTTACTGCAAAATTCGTATAAGTGCCTTCACATGTGTTCTTAGAAGAACAATTGTTTACATTTTCCTTATTTTATTACTTTTGTCTTCACTTGTTCATCTCTACATCACTTCACCTCTCCAATCATTATATCCAGCTCAGATGTCGGTAGACATACTTTATTTCTTTATTTATTTTACAGCTAAAACTTAGAAGACATATCTTATTTGTAATCTATTATTTTGGAGTAATGTGACCATCATGCGAACTAAAATAGTTGTGCTAGATCCGTGACCCGTGCTTCGTTTCTTTCAGACATGTAAAAAACCGTATTTGCCCACTCTGTAGAATTCAGAAAAACCAAATTAAAAATCTCGTACAATATTATTTTGATTATTAACAAATTATTATGCATTTGCGTAATGTACTAGTTTGTTTTTCCACCATTGATAAGTTTGTGTGTGGTGGAAGACTCGTGCCTATAGAATTAATCATATATATAACATCCTAATATTAGTTTGCTGTTTTATCTTTTAAATTTTGTAAGTTTTATTATTAATTTTATTTTCATTTGCTTTTGACTGTTGCACCAGACTTTTACAATTGGAACAGGGTGAAACTGAGATACTGTGATGGAGCTTCATTTACTGGAAACAGAGTGTTTAATAATGGGGTAATTTGATATGACTGCGATTTTTTTTCTATATAACAAACATATTTTAATTCTTGTAATTTATTCAACAAATATTTTAAATTTATGTACAAAGGTGATATTACATTTAAAATGAATCAGCAGCATATTTGGGTTAATTATCTTCACGGACAAGATGAGAAATTCTAATATGAGCCACCTTCTTTCATGGTCCATCGTAAACTAATATTTTAAAATTTAATGACAACAAACGTCGTTTCATAATAGTAGATGTGTTAATGGTCCTCCTTAATTTTACGACTGAAATAATGATTTAATTGATATCGATTATAACAACGGAAAATAAATAGGTAATTTTCATTGAACGACATCGATCAAGCAGATGAGTTAAACATAAATATGAGAAATGTCCCCTCTAGAAAAAAAGAGAGAAATGTCATTGATTCTTTTTTAGTACAATATCATGAGTTCTATTTCTAAGTTGTCGTTGAAATTTCTAATAATTTTAATTATTGATCTCCAATGAACCACTTATGAAGTTGGTCCACGGAAGAGCTCACCTTGCCTATGTAGTAATAAATTCAACTTTCCTAATCTGTTTCTCATTGTGTTTGTGTGATGAAAATCAGACAACAAAGCTTTACTTCAAAGGGCAAAATATTTGGGAAGCCATTATTGCCGACCTGCTACCAAAAGGTTTAGGAAAGGCACGCAAGGTATATATATATATAGTTACTTTTTATGAAAGTTTAGGTTAACTGACTATATCATATTATTTACTATTTGAATGAATTTATAATACAAACTCTGTATGTTGTTTAGGCTTTGCTTTCAGGCTGCTCAGCAGGAGGTTTGGCCACCTTTCACCATTGTGACAACTTCACCAATTATTTGCCAACCAATGCTAGTGTTAAATGCTTGAGTGATGCAGGTTTTTTCCTTGATGGGTATGTTAAAGACTTTTGCACCCTCTTTTTTCGCTCTATTTTGAGTCATTTCAGCAAAATCTAAATACTAACAATCCCTTTTGCACCCTCTTTTTTTGCAGAAGAGATGTCAGTTTGAACCACACCATGAGGTACTTCTTCAAAAGTGTAGTTACGTTGCAGGTAACCTTCAATAAATACGCCATTTATATACATACTTGTGTTTTGGAAATTGAGTTAATTTTAATCATTTACAAAAGTTTATATGCTTCCTGAAGGAGAAATTTTGAGGTTTTCATTTTCGAAGTTGAAAGCGATGAATAGACGGAGTACATAGCATGTATTAGTTAACAATTATTGAAAGTATAGTAAGCATTAAGCAAACTATTGTGAGGATAAAATTTACCAGTTGCAACTTGCAAGTTGCATTCTCGATAAATTAACTTAAACTCAATGATTTTGACACAAGATTTGGCAACATATTTTCATAAAGTTTGAAAACCATGCGAGCTGCTGCATTTGATGTCAAAGATGCAGTGCAGCGATCCCAAATAACTTTCAACAACCGAACCAACAACTGAAGAAGTAGGTTTATGAAACTTGGAATTGGCCTTTGTGAAGATTGTATGCCAGAAGAAAGATAATCAGTAAAATCATGAAATAACACAAATGATATAAGGAAGTCTACCCTTATGACTAAATGTCACTTTCCCCTGTCTTTTCAATTTCCGAAATTTTTGAACTTGAGACTTCAGTTAATTGTGGCATAGGAAGTAAAGAAGCCTCTATTAGGACTACTTATTACAATATTAGTTGCTGAGTAGCATCATTTGTAATTGATATCACTTTCATAGAGTCCAATGATGTGTATTGTGTAAATAGGTCTCGACGAAATGAAAAGCATTGTGCTCAAATGGATATTTTTAACATCATTTTGTTTAATGCTTCTTACTCATCATTTCAATATCCTATGAAATAGAGAAAGGAAGCCACATGCTATTCCCTAAATTGAATTTTTCAAATTGCATAAGAGAAAGAAATGCGAGCAACAGTAAACAGGCTTACTTGACATAGTTTTGTGTAACAGGGGGCAGTACAGAACCTGAATAAAAACTGCACCAGTGCGATGTCTTATCCAGACCTGGTATGTTTCCATGAACCTGCATCATTAGCTCAGGAAGATTGTACAAGATTCTGACATATTTCGTGTTTCATGCAGTGCTTCTTTCCACAATATGTGTTGAAATATATATCAACACCATATTTTATCTTGAACTCTGCCTATGATGTATTCC
>Ga0099826_10002946_pt1 | contig 11302 bp, 9 predicted proteins | sample Mtrugardesep15_FD_76830 | JGI IMG/M metagenome (GOLD analysis project Ga0099826, IMG submission 76830) | Root nodule microbial communities of legume samples collected from California, USA - M. trunc garden sep15 | ecosystem: Host-associated > Plants > Roots > Nodule | place: USA: California...
AACTCTTTTATCAAAATTATGGGAATTAAGAAAGTGGATATATGCATTAAATTTATTTGTAATTACTATTGTTTTTACAATTTTATCTTTTAGAGAGAGAGCTAGTTTATATTTTTAATGTGTTATTTATTCCTGATTGAAGAAAAATATCTATAAGGCATGTATGTAAAGAAATAATTAATGTAGTTGAAAATAGAAGAGGAGTCTTATAAAAAGCGACAAAAAAAATTCTCAAAATGGTCTTATAATTAAAGACTGAGGTAGTATCGTATTCATTGTATGATTTTGATAAATATTTTTGGTTCATGTTAACTTTGTGTTGAAAGTATAAATATCTAAACTTTTGTAACGTTGAATACATAATGTCCAGAAAAAATAGTTCTATATTTAGCTTTTTAATTATGCCTTAAAGCACAAGTTAGCATTTCTTATGTTTCTATATTTAGTTTTTTAACTTGTGTCCTAAGACATAAGTTAGCATTTCCGATATTTTTTTAGATTTGTTTATCATGTGCAATATTTCACATGTTAAAACAAGTGCAATGCAAACATACCTTTTTAGACTTTTTAACATATGCATACCAACTGAGTCAAGCTCACGAGGACAAATACATGGCTTTTGACATACATTATAAGTATTTCATGAAATTTTTTATCTTGTGCAGTTAAAATATATGTTAGCATTTTTCATAATTTTTTATGTTACACCGTGAATTAAGTTATAATATAAAAGCGGGGTGGTGTGAAAATTATTTAGGGCGTGATCGAGATTACGAGCGTGCTGACCTGCTTGTGGGTAGATGGAAACCTCCCAGGGGCTTTTTTGATGTTGGACACTACATAACCGCAATTGATTCGATAGAGCATGCTCATGTCATCTGGAGGTCGTACGAGACTCGACGATATCTGACACATTTTAATGACATATGCTAGTACTCCTGATGGATTATGGCCGACAAAGGCAGGATGTGCAGTCACCTACCGAAGCGGGTTCTGAGGCAGTACAGCTATCTCTAGACCGTTCCCAAACCCCCTACGTCGATTGCAGAGCTTGCGCCAGAGGAGGTGGTTACGACCTTCATGAAGTTTGTTGTCCATGTCCTTAGCCAGCATGAGAAGGGTAATTTGGTCCCGGAGGACGAGGTTTGGAGGCATTCAAAGGGGTACATGAACTGGTTCTACAAACTTTCCCATCCTCTTATGATCTCCCTTGCGGCCGTTCCTCACTACACAACTCATGTCCCTCCCTACGAGGAGGTTATTGTTGAGCAACAGTGGCCATACACCATCCCGACCCATTACAGATCATCCACAATGTCAGAGCCAGAATTGTTAGCGCTATGACGGGGATTCCTGATGTGTATTCAAATCATGTTGTTTCCCGCGTTATGGAGATCATCCGACAATAGTATCACGTGCTAGAGGAGGTGTCGGCTCTGCGGAGGAGGACTAGGAGTCATAGCCCACAGGAGCAGTAGGGTCTTATTTTATGACTTTTGTACCTTTGTAGTTTTTTTTTATGACATTTTATCGGATATGGATGTAATATATTTACATTTGCGCGTTTGCGTTTTTTTTATGACATTTTGGTTAACTTTCGTTTATTTTGCGTATCTAAATTATGAAGGAATGAATGAATGAATGAATGACGAAAACATGTATTTTTTAGAGGAATGGATGTGTGCATGAATGAAGGAATGAAAGGAAGTAAGGGAATAAGGTGCTTATGATGTTCTAGTATTTAGTACAGGACAGTGTGAGTTAACTCACGCAGGTGTTAATCCCAACGTACGTTAAGTCACGTTGCGTTTAACACGTGCGTGACTTAACTCACGCAGCGTGAGTTAACTCACGCAGGTTTAACACATGCGTGAGTGAACTCACACCTGGGACATTTTCGAAAGTCTTGAGAGTAAGCAAAAGTTGTTGGGAGAAGAGCATTTTTCTAAAATATGTCCTATTGTTGGGCCCCTTTCTCATTTAAATTAGAGGATGGAAAAAAGAAAAAAAAATCATTTAAGACTACCAGTTAGAAATGAAAGCAACCCCCAATTATAAATAGCGACACACCTTTGTCTAACATAGTGTTTCACATTTCACAAATTTTCAATTGACAAAGGGGAAGCATATCGATTGGTAAGATTAATGTTTCCAACATCTATAGTTCAGTTTTCTTATTGAAATTGGTATGATTTACATTTTTATTTTGTGTTTTAATCAACATAAAATTTTGAAAAAATTAACTTCAATTGACTCAGTTGGTTATGTTGCTGGGTTTAATTGTGCCTTTGTAAATCTCTCTTCACAAAAAAAAATATATATATATATATATATAAATTCATTCATATCTTTAGCCTCTAAATACATAGTATATAAAAAATGTTAACTTTATAGTTTGTTAATTTGATACAGAAATATTATAATGTCAACTATAGCACGCAGAGGCTTCCATTACATGCAGAGACTAAATTCTGCAAATGTATCACATGCTTTGTTAGAGAAAGCTCAAAATCGTGTGATAGATGCTGCACTTACATTTATTCGTGAAAGAGCAAAATTTAAGGCAAGCCCTGATATTTTCCTTCTTCTGCAATTTTGCTTGACTCGATATTTGTTAATTTATGAAGCACATACACTCTTTGAATTAGGCGTGTTTCAATGTCGGACATGTACACGACACTGACCTATATAATTACAATGAATTACATTCATTGGTCATTATCATAAGCAAAAATCAATATCTTAAATTCATTCATTAAATGATGTATATGATCTATAATGAGGACATATACATCATTAATTGAATGAATCTAAAATGTAGATCTTTGCTTATAATAGTGATTGGAGGGTGTGTGTGTGTGATTTTCTCAAATTATTAGCGATATCGATGTATGAGTGTTTGATGTTCGTGCATGTATTCGTGTTTCATAAGTTAATTATATTTATCGAGACCTCCTCCATCCCCTTATTATCGAGAGATATCAACTTCTTAAATGGATCTCAGTTATTTTATGAGATTAGTCTCTGCGACTGACGTTGTAATGCAGGGAGAACTTATGCGTTCATTGGGAGGCGTTGCGGCGACTTCGTCTCTTCTTGGAGTTCCTTTAGGTCATCATTCATCATTTCATGAAGGGTCAGCATTTGCACCACCTCGCATTAGGGAAGCAATTTGGTGTGATAGCACAAACTCAACGACTGAAGAGGGTAAGCAATACTGTTTCCCTTTGTCTTGTATATCCTCAAGCATCTTAACAAACAATTTGTCTTGTTTCCAAAAGAATCATAAGTGTCGGCCAATGATTCTTGATTTTAATTATAAAAAAATTGTGTGATATTTTTTGGATACACGAGACAATATATAAGGTATATGTATCGACATTTAAGCATATGGGCTTCCCTATTTTTTTTGGTGAAGAACATAAAGGCACCATAAATGTTCATTCAATTTTGAGAGCTACCTCTTCCTCAACACTTTTTAGAAAACCCATTCCGTCTGGATGTACATTCTTAGACAGGTAGAAAAAAATTCGTATTTTTTATCTTGAAAATGATGCATTTAAAAAATTCATGGTTTTTTGTCAATATGAAATGGTGCACGCAAAGAAAATCGATTTGTTAAAAAGTTTAGGAAGGATAAAAGGGGATTACTTCAATTACTAAAAGAAAAAACGGCATTTTCGTCTATAGCGGTTGAGACACAAACTCCTAGAGAAAAGTGTTAAAGGACACAAACTCTCAAGCAAAAAGTGGCATTTCCAAGGTTCAAACATTTTTCGTCTCTTTTCTTATTGATTAAAATCAATAGAGAGAAAAAAAATATGAGAAAAAAGAATAAATATTATCCAAAAACAGTTGTATAAATATTTTTTTATTCTCATTAATTGGATACACAAGACAAAATAAAAGAGATTTGTATTGACACTTCAGTAATATGGGCTTCCATTTTCTTTTTTGATGAAGGACATAAGGGCATCATAAATGTCAATTCAATTTTGAGAGCTACCTCTTCCTCAACACTTCCCTTTTGATCTTTGAAACGGTGCATTTGAAAACCCATGGTCTTCTACTTTTTTGTCCATATGAAATGGTGCATCTAAACAAAATTGATGTGTTAAAAAATTTAGGAAGGATAAAAGGGGCTCTCTTCAATCACTAAAAAAAAACTTTATTTTTTGCCGGTAGTTGTTGTGACACAAACTCCTAGATAAAAATGTTCAAGGACACAAACTTTCAAGTAAAAAGTGGAATTTCCAAGTTGGAAACCTTTGGATAAATGAAACATTTTTCTTTCTGAATATTCTTTTAAAAAATTGAAAATTTTCATAAATAATATTTTTGAATATATAAAACAAATATAACCGGTTCAACATATATTGAGGTCTAAAATGAAATTTAATCATTTTTTTTTAATTCATAATAATACTCTAATATAATTACTTTATTTTAATTAAATTTTAGACTCAAAATCATATATTAAATCAATTTTATTTGATATTTTTTTGCTTATTGATAATACATTGATTTAATCTTTATTGAGACATTAAAAATTACATATAATATTTTATAAATTTTAATAGAACATGAGTCCTTTTTATCAAGTAATTGTTTATCAATAGTAGAATATGATGTTTTTTTATAAAGCAATTTTTTATATTTTTTATGCCTAGGGTGATTTGTCTATGAGACCTTACCCTTTGGCTGCCTTTGACAACAAAAGTTATACTATTAATTTAGTGAGATAGTAGTTAATCAACTAATTATTAATTTATCAATTTAAAAGTATAGTATTTTTTCAATTCAGCTGATATAAAATTATTCCATCAAACAAACTCGTTATGGCATGAAAGATATTTCATGGAATAGTTTTATAAATATTAATTAATTTAAGTTATTCTAGTGGTGTTGATTTAGGACTTTAGAGTATGAGTCTTTCAAGTTCTAATTCGATTCTTTTTTATATTAATGTAAATGTGTTAGTTTGGCTTTTTACGTATATTGAAATAAGTAAATGATGTTATATCATAAGTATTTTTTGCAGGCAAGGATTTGCGGGACCCACGAGTGATAACAAATGTTGGTGATGTTCCTATCGAAGAAATTCGAGATTGTGGGGTAGATGACAGGAGATTGGCCAATGTTATTAGTGAATCTGTCAAGTTAGTGATGGATGAGGTATATTATCAATATTTGTTGGCTTATGCTTTTGACATTTTTATATTTTTTTAATATAATTTGTTTTCTACAACATGGTTTTATGTAGTTTTTCTTTCCTATGTTTTTCAATCTAGTTTCTGTTAGTGTATTATGATTTATGTTTAATATAGTTCTAAAAAACCAAAAATGTTTTACTATGTAAGCATCATTTTCTAGCAAACATGTTTTCTTAAGCGTCACACATAATCTATGAGGTGTTAGTTTAATAGTATGAATTTAATCTTATAACTTTAAGATATATGACGTTAAAATCATGCTAGATATCTTATTTTAGTGATCATTTGTCTTATTTTAGTTAATAACTTTTTCTTTCCCCCAATTTCACTAGTTGAGTTAAGTTATTGAAATCAAATGAATCGTGTCTAATGAAAGAATGGTAAGCTAATAGACCAGTCACATAAATGGCTTTTTCATCAATAATAAAATAAATAACTAAGGCAACTTTATTAGACCTCGCATTCCCTCATCAACCGGTTGCTTCTTAAAAAAAACAACACATGTGTCCGGAACTATGCTTTTAAAAGGGAAAAATATATTGATTTTGTTTGAAGTATACTTCCAAGATCATAAAAATGTTTTTTTTAAGTATACTTTCGGATACACGTTGAAGTGGAAAAAAGAAGTTCATATATTATAATGTAGAAACGTTGATTTTTAACCCAAAGTTAATAAGTAAATTTATCGAGAGCTTTTTTTCTTACCCCATTATTTGTAAAAGAATTTATGTTCGGATTTACCCACCTGGACAAGGGGGAAACATTCATAGACACGAGGGAAAATGGTGTTTATTTTCTAGAGATGTGTGGTTTTTAAAAAAACATGTTGAGGTAAGAGTAGCTCTCAAATTTAAATATAGGTTATTCAACGTATGATTTTGTAATTTTGATATAATGGGTTTCCACCCTATAAGTTTCTCGTACGCTTTATTCGGATTCTAAAATTTGAAATGTTTGTTTTTGGAGGATTTATGAGTTTTTTATGTTGTTCGAATTCTATAATCTTTAACTGCATAGGGCGCGTGAGAAACTCATAGAGTGGAAAAAGAAACAGTATAATGGCTTTGACAAGATCAAGTGATTAGTTAATGGTCCCTATATAATATACTTCATTATTGGTTTTTATTTACCATTAAACTTCACTTATAATGAAATATTATTGTGTTGAAATAGCAATGTTTTCAATTAGCATAAAACATACCATCAAATGAATAATCATGTTTCTAGCAACTTTTTGTTCGAACTAGACATATAAGGTTGATTATAATTGTGTCTACATTCTTTCAGGATCCATTACGTCCCTTAGTATTGGGTGGTGATCACTCAATATCATTTCCAGTTGTTAGAGCTGTCTCTGAGAAGCTAGGAGGAGCAGTTGATATTCTTCATTTTGATGCACATCCTGATCTCTATCATGATTTTGAAGGAAACTATTATTCACATGCTTCTCCCTTTGCTCGAATCATGGAGGGTGGCTATGCTCGCCGACTCGTGCAGGTAATTTTTAATTCTTTCTCTAATTTTAATTGAGATCTTTTCCATTTCTTAGAGAACGTAAAGTGTTTCATTTGTGAGAAAATACAATTGGAAGATTAACGATTAACGGATTTCATATACTTTGGAAACAGCGCTTATTATATTTATATAGTTTAGTGACTCAATTGGATAGAGAGAGTGATAATTTAAAGACTTAATTGATGGTTTATTATTGAATTTAATATAAGTGGAAAATAATGCATGTCTAAACTTTGTGTGAGTCTTTCTCTATATAGTGCAATATCACTTTTTTCTTTTCTTTTCAGATAGCAAAGTATATAGTACACTCTTCATGCCTTTAATACATTTAAATTATTTCAGGTTGGCATAAGATCAATAACGAATGATGTTCGTGAGCAAGTCAAAAAATTTGGTGTAGAGACACATGAAATGAGGACATTGTCAAGAGATCGCCCCATTTTAGAGAATTTGGTATCTCTCTCTATATCTATATCTTGCTCTTACACTGAATTTTAATGTCACTTTTAATCTATGAAATATGTATGCTCACAATGTCTCCTTGTGTTTGTGTAACTTTTGAAAAATCAGAGTGACCTACCCTAATATCAAACATGTGTTACATAGTCTTTTGAAACATAAAAACGGAATGAACAATGTAAATTAGAGTTGAAAACGTTTTTTTTGTTTAATAATAGATGAAAATATAAAATTAGCCTCAATTTCGATATATTTAACACTTAGGGGTGAAATTAGATGCAATTTTCTTTTTTGGCCTTCAATTTCTTACGATTTAACCTTTTTTTTACAAGTTAAGATGAGTACGTCATGAAGCTAAAGGGGTACGTGTAGATGTATATTCATTGAAAAAATAATTACATTATTCCTTGAAATAGATAGGAGATGACTTCCATGAGAATATTTTGTTATTGGAAAAATGAGAACGATTAACCTAAACCATTAGATTTTAATTAATTTGATTAGTAATTAAATATTTGTGTTTTATGTTATGAACTTTGAAGTTGTTTTTTTTTTAGGAATGTTACGAACTTTGAAGTTGTTACTTTGACATCAAATCTAATATCGTATGTTGAACATCATATAAAATACAATTTAAAGAAAGTGTTGAGTTTTGATCCGATCTAAAGAGAGAGAGTAAGAATAATATAAAAGTCAAAACCCTACGGAAGATATAATCTTTGATGTCTGAATTTTATGTAAAAAAAAAACATTTATGTGTGAAATTTGGTGCCTCTTTGATTTTGTAACCTTGGGAAATTTCTGTGTGTACAGAAACTAGGAGAAGGTGTTAAGGGAGTATATGTTTCAATAGATGTGGATTCTCTTGACCCATCTATTGCTCCAGGAGTGTCTCACCATGAACCAGGAGGTCTTTCATTTCGAGATATTCTCAACATCCTTCAAAATCTTCAAGGTGATATTGTTGGTGGAGATGTGGTTGAATACAACCCACAACGTGATACTTATGATGGTATCACTGCTCTAGTAGCTGCTAAGTTGGTGAGAGAATTGGCTGCAAAGATGTCAAAATGATCATGAATTTAATTATGCAATTGTGTTTACATGTACATGTGTTTGGTTTCTTGAATTAGTGTTCAACCAATGCATATGTAACATGTACTCGTGTCTTGAATTTTAGCTTATTTTGAATAACTTTTTTATGTCTAAATAAATATGAAAAATTAAGACCAATGTTTTGTGTGTTGAAATGCTTATACCATTGATTGAATGAATTAAAACAATCTTCAACAACTACTTGCTTATATCGCTAGTGTTAAAGAAGAACTTAATGTGACACTTAACTAGAGGAAGAACTTAATGCGGCACTTCATAGTTCAAACACTCTGAAAAAGTTGTTAACGAAAATATTAATATAGGAATTATATTTATACAATCATTTTTTAGACAACTTTTAGAACAAAAACAATAGAAAGATTAAGAGAAAAAGAAAGAGTAAGAACACATGTAATGTATAAGAAGAGAGTTATCTTAAAAAAATTGTATAAATATCATTTCTCATATTAATATGACCAACATCTTACAATTTCACATTTTGCAAATTTCAACGACCTACATTTACAACCATGTTTTTATCAAATTTGATAGTTGCCATTAAAAACTCATACATTGATTGAAAGAGAGACTGAACAAATGTTTATGAGTGACGTAGTCTTCATCTTACAAACCAATGTTGTAGGATTGAGTTATATTTAACCAGACTAATACGAGTGGTTCAATTCCAATTACAAACATTCACTCTTTCATGATACACACATTTTATCCTTGAAAAAATTGCCAATCAGGCAGAATTGTAGATTCTCAACTTTATCTTGGATAATCTTCTCTTTAAACATGACCCCTACTCCTTGCCTCGTTTATTTGGATCGCCATAGTTACAAAAGGGAATTACTACTAGCTAACACCCATTGAATGAAAAAGAACACAAGACACAGCAAACGGAGAGGAACACAAGACTCTCAAGAAAAACAAACTTATCTACAAACAAATATTATAATATGAAATACCCTCTCCCACATTTAAATATCTATTTACTAAAACAAAAACTTCAAATAAGTCTCAATTTATATTTTTAATGTAACTTTAATCATTTCTAATTTACCCCATTAATTGATAATACATATACCACTCGTAAGTTTATTATACTATTATATCAAGCATCTAAAACAATTGTTAACATTCAATGCTTAATATGAATGATTTTGTGAAATTCTTCTCTTTTATTTATGTATAACTTTTTCTAGTTTAGGGTTGAATGTATTTTAATCCTTATAAAATTGCACTTTTTGAATTTAGTCCCAACAAATATTTTATTTACTTTTAGTTGAGAATTTAATTAAATATTTTTTTAATAAAAAATAAGCACTTTTAATCTATGCATTTGGTTCCTATTAAAGCAGAATGTAAATATAAATGACACTTAATATGCGACAATGAGAGAACCATGGGAGCAGGAACAAAGATCCCCTCATGATTTTTTCATACGAGGAATGTAGTGTAAATCAAAACCATTCATTCACTTTATTTTTATTGGAGGGTTCCACATGTATTAATAGAAAATGAATGGCTCAAATTTAACTAGACTTTACAATTACGGGAGAGGATCCATATCCCACTGAAGCATCGACATCATGTTTTTCTGGATGTTAACACATTATTCAACGATAGTGTGTTGGTGTAATATTGATAATTGATAAGAAGCACTAGTGTTATTGGATTTTGGTAATAATGGTAAATTTGTCTCTGTCTCTTTTTTAATTAATCATTATCTCGCATCAAAATAATTTACTTTCATCGTTATTCTATCATTCTCTCACACAAAATCACTCAAATATTTTCCTATTTTATTAGCATATAAAATAGCGGTCATTGTAAAAGTATGAGCAAAATATATTGGTTTATCTCCTAACAAATTTAACTTCAATGTTTAAATGAATCGACAATAGAACTACAATATTAAAAATGATACTGCAAAACTTAGAGACATCTAAATGATCATAAAAATAAAGAGAAACTTTTTCATTTGTACCACCATTTTCCGATATTCTTTTGGAGAACTCTCTCTCATGCTCTGATCATATTTTTATTTCCCCTCACTTTTTTTTTTCTTTCTCTCATGCTCTAATCATATTATTTCCCTCACTTTTTTTTTCCTCTCAATTGTTTTTGTCCAATTTAAAAAAACATTATCATAAAAATTGTTTAAAAATAGTTATATAAATATCATTCTTTAAAAAAAAAATTATATGTTAAATATAAATCTATAGATAGATGTATTTGCCTATTTGGGCAAGTTGCGTGAATTCCTGGTATTTGGAATTTGAGGTTTGTTAAATGAATCTTTCGGATGTTGTTCTTGTTACGTGTACTATACCGCTGCTGTCACTAACATTTGCTTTTCACGAGGTTGCTCCTTTTAATATCATTATCTTCACAATTTTACAAACTTTGTTATTACTTTCGTTCCTATATATAAAACCTTCCTTATATGTTAAACTCTTTTGTCAAAATTACGGAAATTAAGAAAATGAATATCTGCATTAAATTTATTTGTAATTACTATTGTTTTTACAATTTTATCTTTTAGAGAGAGAGCTAGTTTATATTTTCAATGTGTTATTTATTCCTGATTGAAGAAAAAGATCTATAATACAGGTATGTAAAGAAATAAGTAATGTAGTTGAAAATAGAAGAGGGGTCTTATAAAAAGCGATAAATTTTTTTTTCAACAGGGTCTTATAATTAGAGACGGAGGTAGTATCGTATTCATCGTATGATTTTGATAAATATTTTTGGTTTATGTTAACTTTGTGTTGAAAGTATAAATATCTAAACTTTTGTATTGTTGAATACATAATGTCCGGAAAAAATAGTTCTATATTTAGCTTCTTAATTATGCCTTAAAGCACAAGTTAGCATTTCTTATGTTTCTATATTTAGTTTCTTAACTTGTGTCCTAAGGCACAAGTTATCATTTCCGATATTTTTTTAGATTTGTCTATCATGTGCAATATTTCACATGTTAAAACAAGTGCAATGCAAACATACGTTTTTAG
>Ga0099826_10002947_pt1 | contig 11301 bp, 10 predicted proteins | sample Mtrugardesep15_FD_76830 | JGI IMG/M metagenome (GOLD analysis project Ga0099826, IMG submission 76830) | Root nodule microbial communities of legume samples collected from California, USA - M. trunc garden sep15 | ecosystem: Host-associated > Plants > Roots > Nodule | place: USA: California...
AACAGGGAGAAATCACCGTTTTCGCAATTATTGTGGATCATGAAGCCGGAAATGCGGTCCATGACCTTGTCGACCTTGGCCACATCCCATTCGCCGAGACGGCTGAACGGACGGGCGGGATCGGCAAGATCGAAGCTCGAAGAGCTGACCTGCGGGTTGAGGCGCAGACCGCGCGTAATGCCGGAGGCCTTGTCGGCGAAACGCTCCAGCTGACCGATCGAATTGAAGATGATCTTGTCGGCATTGGCAATCACCTCGTCGATTTCATAATCGGCATAGGCGACCGAATAGGCGTGCGTTTCACCGCCGAATTTCTCACGGCCGAGACGGACTTCATAAAGCGACGACGAGGTCGTGCCGTCCATATATTGCGACATGAAATCGAACACCGACCATGTGGCGAAGCACTTCAGCGCCAAGAGCGCCTTGGCGCCGGATTTTTCTCGCACATAGGCAATCTTCTCCATATTGCGAAGAAGTTTTGTCTTGTCGATGAGGTAATAGGGCGTCTGGAGCATGTCGTTTCACATATTGATTGAAGTCAAGGTACGTCTCGATGATGGGCCTTATATGATGCTTGTGACAGGAAAACAAATGTCCGGCACCGAATTCCCGGAAATTTGCCCCCGAGCCGAAATGCTTGTGAAGAAAACACCTTCCCTTGCGGAACCAAGCCGGCATGGGCGCGTTTGAATGGCGGACAGGCGGGTGTTTCGGCCGCCGTAACGAAGGTTCGTGAGCGGTGGCAGTCTGTAACATGCCGCCATTCCCATAAACGATGTTCAGGAAGGACTTCACCTATGGCAAGCGTGCGTAGCAGCGTAAATGACAAGATCCAGCAATCCCTCGAAAACGGTGATGCAGCCGATGTGGCGGCGCAGCTCGCTCAGCTTCGCGAAGATCTGGCAAATCTTGCCAAGAGCGTGAAGGCGCTCGGCGTCGGAGCATCGCACGAACTGAAGGCGCAGGCAGCCCGTGTAGCCGATGACGCGCTGACCGCGTCCGGCGAAATGGCCGACAGCGTCCGCAGCGAAATCTCCACGCTGAACGACAATCTGACCGACCACGTCCAGAAGAACCCGCTGCAATCGCTCGGCATCGCCGTCGGCGTCGGTTTCGTGCTCGCCCTTCTGACGCGTCGATAAGGCCGCGCTCATGCTTGAGGCATTGCTGGTCTATCTGGGGGAGACCCAGCGCGAAGGCCGCGTCGTCACAAGGCGATTGCGCGCGACCATAATCCTGTCGGTCCTGACCGGGATATTCTTTCTGATCGCCTTCATCGCCGCCGTGGTGGCGGGGTCGATCTATCTTGCCCGGCATGTGGGCGCCGGTCCTGCGGCGCTCGTCGTAGCCGGCACGGCATTCCTGCTCGGCGTCATCATGCTGGTGGTGCTGGCGATCGTCAAACGCCCGAGGGTCTATGCCGCACGGCCGGCCGTCGCACCTTTGACGGCGGCGCCGCTTGCCGCAGCACCGCTGGCCCTGCAATCGCTGTTGACGCTGGCGATCCAGGCACGCCCCTATGCCACGCTCGCCGTCGCTGTTGCGGCGGGTTTTCTGGCCACCAGGGTCAATACGAAAAAGTCCAAGTAATTTCTTGGCGACACGTCAAGGCAAACCGCGCATCCAGACCATGGATGCGCGGTTTTTTTTATGTTACCCGCGAAGGATAGACTGGTTGATGGCGTCCTGCGCCACGCCGCCCTTATTTGAACAAAGTGACATACAGTCTCGGGCAGTCTCGGCGCGTCTGTAATTTTCTGAAAGGCGATTGATGAAGAAGAAAGTCCTTGTTGTCGGCGGTGCCGGCTATATCGGTTCGCACACCTGCCTTCTCCTGTCTGAGCGAGGATATGAACCTGTCGTTTTCGACAATCTGTCCAACGGCCATGAGGAATTCGTCCGCTGGGGACCCTTCGAACAGGGCGATATTCGCGACCGGGCGCGGCTGGACGAAGTCTTCGCCAAACACCGGCCGGAAGCCGTTCTCCACTTCGCCGCCCTGATCGAAGTCGGTGAATCGGTCAAGCAGCCCGTGGCTTTCTACGACAACAACGTCATCGGCTCGCTCAACCTGCTCTCCGCCGCCATTGATGCCGGTGTCACGTCGTTCGTTTTCTCCTCCACCTGCGCCACCTACGGTTTGCCGGAACAGGTGCCGATCGACGAGACGCACCGGCAGGCGCCGATTAACCCCTATGGCCGCACCAAATGGGTGGTGGAGCAGGCGCTGAAGGATTACAGCACCTATAAGGGGCTGCGCTCCGTCATGCTGCGCTACTTCAATGCCGCAGGCGCGGATTTCGAGGGCCGCATCGGCGAGTGGCACAAGCCGGAAACCCATGCGATCCCGCTGGCCATCGAGGCGGCGCTCGGCAGGCGTCAGGGCTTCAAGGTGTTCGGCACGGATTACGACACGCGCGACGGCACCTGCGTGCGCGACTACATTCACATTCTCGACCTTGCCGATGCGCATGTGCGGGCCGTGGATTATCTGCTGGATGGCGGAGAAACCGTCGAACTCAACCTCGGTACCGGCACCGGAACGACAGTGAAGGAACTGCTGACGGCGATTTCGGAAGTCTCCGGCCGCCCCTTCCCCGTTGAATATACCGGACGCCGCGACGGCGATTCCACGACGCTTGTCGCCAATAATGACAAGGCGAAAGAGGTTCTCGGCTGGGAACCGCGTTATTCCCTGGCCGACATCATCAAATCCGCCTGGGCGTGGCATTCCTCCCGCAATGCCGGGGACTGAGTAATCAGCGACCAGATACAAAAAAGACACCGGCCTTCTGGCCGGTGCCTCCCGCGGGACGGCTGATGAAAGCCGGTCCCGCTCCTGCCTCCCAGGTATGGGAATTAGGGCTTGGTGGCGGACGTCGTCGTGCTGTCGGGAGCCGCCGGCACTGCCGCATTCTTTTCGCTGGCCTTCTGTTCCAGCGTCTTGAATTCGGGAGCGGCCTTCAGCGTTTCCGCCGTTTCCGTCGTCGTCAGGCGGATCGTGCCGTCCTGCGCATTACGCGTCATCGTTACCTTGTCCATGGGAACGGCAACATCCTTTGCGCCGATGCCCAGGAAGCCGCCGACGCCAATCACAGCCGCAACGAGACCACCATCTTCTTCCATGATCAGGTTGGTGACGTTGCCGATGCTTTCATCAGCTGCGGTGTAGACCGACTTGCCGATATAGTCGTTGGCGCTGATCTGCGTTTCGCCCTGTTCGGTCAGATAGGCCCCGCCCATCGTTGTGGCCGCGCTATCATTGGCCGCAGGAGCCGCAGGCGTCATGGGGGTGGCAGGGGTTGCCGGCTCCGTCTGCGCGCTCGGATTTGCCGGCGCAGGCTGGGTAGTGCCCTGAGCGATGGCCAGCGGCGCGAAAGCCGTCGTGCCCATCAGGGCGGCGGTGACGAGTATCGTAAGTTTCTTAGCCATTTCGTACCTTCCTTTCATCGTTCTCAACTGGCCGGCGGGGATGAATTTCATGTCCGCTTTTCGGCCGGTTCGTCTGGCAAACGGGTTGGTCGTTGAAATAGTTCCGATTTTTTCAATCACACCGACGCAATTGCGGCCTGCCGCAACAACCGAAGGTAAAAATCAGGCATTGCTAAAGGGGGATGGCACGGTATTATCCGTGTCGTAACAATGCCATAACTGCCGGAGTTTTTTGTATGCCTCGACCCGGCGACAGACTGAAAGACATGATCTCGGCTTTGCGTCGGCGCAGTGCGAATTTTTTCCCGACCGCCTCCATCGGCACCTATCTGGTGGTGATGGCGACTGTCATCACGCTCCCGCTCATTCTTTTCGGCGGCTATCTGATGCTCCGCCTCGAGGCGGAAAAACGCGACGACCTGCAGCGGGAAACCATCGAGGATGTGCGGGTGGTCTCCCGCAACATCGACCGCCGCCTGCAGGAAATCGCCACCTCGCTCAATCTCCTGTCGCAATTTCCGGAACTCGAGAACGGCAACCTTGCTGCATTTCAGGGACGCGTCGCAGACAGCCTGAAGCGGGAGGGCCTCTACGCCATTCTCGCCACCAAGGACGGCCAGCAGCGTCTCAACACCCGGGTGCCCTATGGCCAGCCACTCGGCAAGGTGCCGGAGGAAGCCAATCTGGCCAGGGCGGTCGACTCCCGTCGCATCACCGTCTCGGACATGTTTTTCGGCACGACCAGCAAGGAATGGGTGTTCAACGTTACCATGCCGCTTGGCCCGGAACTGGATTCGGCCGGGGATGCCCTGATCCTGACGCAGAATGCCAGCGACCTCAGCCGGCTGATCCCCACGGAAAACCTGCCGCGCAACTGGGCGGTCGCCATTATCGACGGGACCAATCGCGTCGTCGTTTCCAGCGCGCAGGATGAGGCGGAAGTGGGCAAACCCTTCGTCAACCCTGACGTACTCTCGGAAATGCAGGCCTTCAGCGGCAATTTTTTTGACGGCAAAGGCAATCTCTATGCCTATGCCCAATTGCCGGGCTGGCAATGGAGGACCGTGATGTGGGGGCCGCTTGCGGCGAGCCAGGCGGTGCTGGTGGATACATGGCGACAGATGATGATCGGCAGCCTTGTGCTGGTGCTGATCGCCATTGGTGGCGCCTATCTGGTCGGCCGGCAATTGCGCAGCTCCATTCGTGACCTGACCCTGATGGCCGAGCGCATCGGCGAAGGCGAAATCGTCGCCCCTGTCGATACCAAGATAAAGGAAGCGAACCAGGTCGCCATCGCACTCTCCAACGCGTCTTTCGACAGAAGCCAGTCGGAAGAGCGGCTGCAATTGCTGCTGCACGAACTGGTGCACCGCTCCAAGAACATTCTGACGCTGGTTCAGGCGATGATACGGCAATTGGGGCGCGAGAATAAAAGCATTCCGGAATTCCAGAAGGAGGTGGATCACCGCCTGCGCGGTCTTGGAATGTCGATCCGGGCATTGGCGGAGGTTCAATGGCAGGGCCTGCCTATCCGCAAGCTGATCGAGACCCACCTCGATGTTTTCGGCACCGTGGCGCAGCGCATCATGCTGGTGGGAGATGATTTCATGCTCTCTCCGGAGGCGGCGCAGAATTTCGGCCTGGTAATCCATGAGCTGACAACGAATTCCATCAAATATGGCTCATTGTCGGTTCCATCAGGAAAAATCACGGTTCGCTGGCAGTCGCTTGAAAAGGATGGGCGGCAGATGATCCATCTCGTCTGGACCGAAACGGGCGGACCACCGGCGAGAGAGCCAAGCCGCAAGGGCTTCGGCACCACGGTCATCAAAAGGCATGCGGAAGGCGCCTTCGGCGGGCAGGTGGTGACGGAATATCGCGAATCCGGCTTCGAGTGGTCTCTGGAAGCGCCGATCCGTTATTTCACGCCAAAACGATCGGAACAGACAGGCTGAGGCCGTCCGCTGGCGGGCCGTCTCCGCCATACGGATAGCAAAAAGCAGCGAAAAATGGCTGATATCTTGCGTAATGTTAAAAAAACGCATTTTTCGGGAACCGAATCCAGCCATGCGTGTTTTTACTGCAGGCCAAGCAATTCCCCCGTCCCCGCCTGAAGCTTGGCTGAAAATAAACAGGTTTCACCCCTGAAAACCTGTCATAAAAATAGCACGGCTCTTTCATGGGCCGTGCTTTTTGCTTTTTATCTTCACGAAATGGAAGTTAGACCCGGCTCTGCGAGGAATAGACGGATTTTAGGCGTCCGCGCTGTCGCCGGAGGGAAATCTCAGCCGGTAGACGATCCGTTCAGGCGTCAACTGATACTCGGCGCTTCCCCCCAATGCGGACGGAACCACCTTTTCCAGCACGACACTGCCGAAGCTGCCGCGCCGGGCCTCCGCCGGCTCTTTCGACGGCATCATCGGCTCATTCCATTCGACGACATAAAAATCACCCTCCTGGCGACATTGCAGGGTTATGGGCGGGTGGTAGGCAAGATTGCCGCTATGGCTGACGGTGTTGACAACCAGCTCATGGAAGGCAAGTCCGATATAGAGCGCACCATTCGGGTTGAGGAGAAGGTTCTCCCCTTCCATATGGATGAGGTTCGGATATTCCGGCACGTAAAGATCAAATTGCTGGCGCAGCAGCTCGAATATACGCGCACCCCGCCAGTCCGAATCCGTGATGAGATCCTGACTTTGGGCAAGAGCGTGCAGCCGCCCCCGGAACTTGCGCAGGAAATCATCCTTGGTGAGGCTGAAGCGGGCCGTCTGGCCGGCAAGGCTCTGGATGATCGCCAGCAGGTTCTTGGAGCGGTGGCTGACTTCACGCAACAGCGAGCGCAGAAGCTGCTCGCGCCGCCTTTCCGCCGTCACTTCGCGAATGGTGGTTTTCATCACCACCTGGTCCGTTTGGTTGAAGGTGGAATGGACTTGAAACTGGAAGACGCGATCATTGCCGGCATTGACTTCCAGCATGCCGCGGCTGCCCGCCGTGTGCATGTCCTTCTTGAGTTCGGCAAGCCGCGCTGACAGATCGTTGCCAAACAGATTTTCATCTGTCGGGTGGGAATCTGCCGGAAGTTTCCAGACATCCGGCAGATTGGCCACGAATATATAGTCGCGGTTCCAGTCCTGCAGCATGACTGTCTCACCCGAATCGAGCAAGGCGAGGACGAGCGAGTCGTGAAGTTCGCTTTCGTTCCTCTCCGCGTTATGCCATGCCAGCCGATGCAAATTCATCTCCTTGCAGAAAGCCGCGGGGCATCCCCACGACCGTAACCGCCAACGCCCAGGCACCAGACTGGTTCCCGGTCAGTCCGCGGTTTCGGCAAAATTCACGCCGCGACGCGTGAGCTTTCGTTGAAAAACAGGGCCTGGCTGATAAGCGCTTTCACCATGTCCGGATTAAACGGCTTCGTCACAAGGAAGGTCGGCTCCGGCCGCTCGCCCGTCAGAAGACGTTCGGGGAAAGCCGTGATGAAGATCACCGGGAGGGTGGTCATCTGCAGGATGTCCTTCATCGCATCGAGACCGGAGCTGCCATCGGCGAGCTGGATATCGGCGAGGATCATCTTCGGCTGGGTGCGATGGAAGAGCTCGAGCGCTTCGGTGTGGGTGCGGGCAATGCCCGTGACACGGTGGCCGAGATCGGTGACCATCTGTTCGATATCCATGGCGATCAGAGGCTCGTCCTCGATGATCATGATATCGGTCGCCACCTGCCGGGCGATTTCAGACGCCGCCTCGTCGATCAGCTTGCCGACCTGATCTTCGGAGACCTTCAGAACCTCTGCGGTTTCCGATGGCGTGAATTCTTCGACAGTCGTCAAAAGGAAAGCCTGACGGGCCAGCGCCGGCACGGCGGAGAGGTTGGCCGAGGCGCGTTTTTCCCATCCAGACAGGTTTTCATCGGTCTTAATATTGATCGTGACGGAACTAAAGATCGATACGAACAATTGATAGAGCGAAACGCGATCGCCGCTTGTCTGCGGAAAAATGCTGATATCGGCGATCAGAGCTTCGAGTGTTGCCGCAACATAGGCATCGCCCGTGGATTGAGAGCCGCAAACGGCACGCGCGAACCTGCGCAGATATGGCAGGTGCGGTGCGATGCGTGTAGAAACTGACATGGAATTCTCCCCTTTCATGCGGTCTGCAGCGCAAACCCACGATAGCAACGTGCGCATCGCAAAAATAGTTCCGGATCGCCGGAACTATTTTTTTCACCGCGCATTCTTTGCCACGACACAAAAGGAATACCGGACGTTATGAACATATTTCAATCGGACCAAGAATCTCCGGACAATCCAGCCGCCCCCCAGGTCCCGCACTCCGGGCGGGCGGTGATTTCCCGTAAGCTCAGGGAGCTTTACGATGCCGTTCAGGAAGAGGGCATCCCTGACAAATTCCTCGATCTTCTCGAGAAACTCGATGAAGCCGAAAATAAAGCCAAAGCCAAGGCTTCGGAGGAATGATGGCGAAAGAGCCAGAGCAGACAGAATACAATTTCAAGCGGGAAATGCTGGCGGCGCTGCCAAACCTGCGGGCATTCGCGATATCGCTTATCCGCTCGAGGGATCGTGCTGACGACCTCGTGCAGGACACGATCATGAAGGCCTGGGCGAAACAGGACAGCTACCAGCCGGGCACCAACATGCGCGCATGGCTGGTGACGATCCTGCGCAACGAGTTCTACAGCCAGATCCGCAAATCCGGCCGTGAGGTGCAGGATACGGACGGGGTCTATACCTCGCGCCTGTCAGTCCCGCCCGAACAGCATGGTTCGGTGGATCTTCAGGATTTCCGCGCAGCCCTCGCAAAGCTGCCGGATGATCAGCGTGAAGCCATCCTGCTGATCGGCGCCTCGGGTTTTGCCTATGAGGAAGCCGCCGAAATCTGCGGTTGCCCGGTCGGCACGATCAAGAGCCGTGTCAGCCGCGCGAGACTGCGCCTGCAGGAATTGCTCGGCATCGAAAACGAAAACGAGTTTGGTCCGGACGCGCAGATGAGCGCGGTCACCGCCGCAGCCACGGCGCGCTGAGGAAACCGAACAGCAAAAACGGGCAGGCAGACGTCTGCCCGTTTTTATGCCCGCTTTTCAGATGCCGGTTTCCTTCACCGACTGCATGACCACGAATGTCGAGGTGTTGGAGACGAATGGCAGGCTGGAGATCCTCTCACCGAGCACCCTTCGGTACTTGCGGATATCGCTGGTGCGCACCTTCAGAAGATAATCGAAGGCGCCTGCGATCATGTGGCACTCCTCCACTTCCTTGATCTTGCGCACCGCCGTATTGAACTCCTCCAGCGCCTTTTCCCGCGTATCGGAGAGTTTTACCTCGGCGAAAGCGATGTGATCGACGCCGAGCTTCTGCGGGTTGAGCATGGCGCGGAAGCCGAGAATATAGCCCTCATCCACCAGTCGCTTTAGCCGCGTCTGGCAGGGCGTCTTGGAAAGGCCTACCCTTTTCGACAATTGCAGGACGGACATGCGCCCATCCTCGCTGAGCGCCTCGAGAATCTTGAGATCGAAGTGGTCCAGACCGTCTGTTTTTTGACTGTTTGCCATGTGATTTCACGCCAAATCTGAAAAATAAAAGTTCATATTGCCTGTTTTATCCTGAAAATAGGGCCATAGCAATTTCTGCGGTGATGATATTGTCTGCGACAGGATTACAAGCGGCGGGCGGAGGACACGCTGCCGCCGACGGTCTGTCTTCAACAGCTTTTTCAGGATTTTCAGAATGGCCGATGGTGCAAGCGACGCCGGTGTAATGGCGAACGGTATCTTCCAGAATTTTGCACCGCCGGTGCGCGAGCAGAGCCTGCTACGCAAGGCGATCACCGCCGCCTATCGCCGCCCCGAAGAAGAATGCCTGACGCCGCTCATCGAGGCGGCAAGGGTGACAACTGAAGAGGCGAAAGCCATTCGCGACACTGCCCGCAAACTGATCGAGGCATTGCGTGCCAAGACCAGGGGCACCGGCGTCGAGGGGCTTGTGCAGGAATATTCGCTTTCCAGCCATGAGGGCGTGGCGCTGATGTGCCTTGCCGAAGCGCTGCTGCGTATTCCCGACACCGCCACCCGCGACGCGCTGATCCGCGACAAGATCGCGCGCGGTGACTGGAAGTCCCATATTGGCGGCGGGCGCTCGCTTTTCGTCAATGCCGCCACCTGGGGGCTCGTCATCACCGGCAAGCTAACCTCGACGGTCAATGACAGCGGCCTTTCGGCGGCGCTCACCAAGCTGATCGCCCGGGCCGGCGAACCCGTCATCCGCCGCGGCGTCGACATGGCCATGCGCATGATGGGCGAGCAATTCGTGACCGGGGAGACGATCGGCGAAGCGATCAAGCGTTCGAAGCCGCTGGAGGAACAGGGCTTCCAATATTCCTACGACATGCTGGGCGAGGCCGCGACCACGGCGAAGGATGCGGAGCGTTATTACAAGGATTACGAAAACGCCATCCACGCCATCGGCAAGGCCTCAGCCGGCCGTGGCATCTATGGCGGGCCCGGCATTTCCATCAAGCTTTCGGCGCTGCATCCGCGTTACGCCCGCGCCCAGGCCGAGCGGGTGATGGCGGAGCTTTTGCCGCGCGTCAAATCGCTGATGCTGCTGAGCAAGACATACGATATCGGCCTCAATATCGATGCCGAAGAGGCGGACCGGCTGGAACTGTCGCTCGATCTTCTGGAGGAACTGGCGCTCGATAAGGACCTTGCGGGCTGGAACGGCCTCGGTTTCGTCGTGCAGGCCTATGGCCGCCGCTGCCCCTTCGTTCTGGATTACATCATCGATCTCGCCCGCCGTGCGGGCCGCCGCATCATGGTGCGCCTCGTCAAGGGCGCTTATTGGGACGCGGAAATCAAGCGCGCACAGGTGGAAGGGCTGGAAGACTTCCCGGTTTTCACCCGCAAGGTCCACACCGACGTCTCCTACATCGCCTGCGCCCGCAAGCTGCTGGCTGCGCGCGATCTGGTCTTCCCGCAGTTTGCGACCCATAACGCCCAATCCATGTCGACGATCTACCATCTCGCCGGTCCAGACTTCAAACTCGGCGACTACGAGTTCCAGTGCCTGCATGGCATGGGCGAACCGCTTTACAGCGAAGTTGTCGGCAAGAAAAAGCTCGACCGGCCCTGCCGTTTCTACGCCCCCGTCGGCACCCATGAGACGCTGCTGGCCTATCTGGTCCGCCGCCTGCTGGAAAACGGTGCGAACTCTTCTTTCGTCAACCGCATTGCCGACCCCGCCGTGCCGGTGGATTCCCTGCTTGAAGACCCGGTTGCGGTGGTCAAGGCCTATGCCGTTCCCGGCGCGCGCCACGACCGCATCGCCGCCCCCGAAGGCCTGTTCGGTCCGGAACGCAAAAATTCCGCCGGCCTCGACCTCTCCAGTGAAACGACGCTCTCCGCACTGGACAAAATCCTGAAGGCGGGCGCTGCGACCGAATGGAAAGCCACGGCGCCACAGGCAGGTGGAAACACGCGCCCGGTTCTCAATCCCGGCGACCACAATGATATCGTCGGCCATGTGACCGAACCGACGCAAGCCGATGTCGAAGCCGCGATGCAGCGGGCGTCAGCCTCGAACTGGCCTTCCACCCCGGTGGAAGAACGCGCCGCCTGCCTGGAGCGCGCCGCCGATGCGATGCAGGCCGAAATGCCCGCCCTGCTAGGCCTCATCATGCGCGAGGCGGGAAAATCCATGCCAAACGCCATTGCCGAGGTGCGCGAGGCGATCGACTTCCTGCGTTATTACGCAGCGGAAGCCCGCCGGAACTTCAAGGCCGGCGAAACGCCGCTCGGCCCGGTCGTCTGCATCAGCCCGTGGAACTTCCCGCTCGCCATCTTCATCGG
>Ga0099826_10002948_pt1 | contig 11301 bp, 9 predicted proteins | sample Mtrugardesep15_FD_76830 | JGI IMG/M metagenome (GOLD analysis project Ga0099826, IMG submission 76830) | Root nodule microbial communities of legume samples collected from California, USA - M. trunc garden sep15 | ecosystem: Host-associated > Plants > Roots > Nodule | place: USA: California...
AGCATAATCTTTTCATTTTAATCTCTTTTCTACCCATGTTCAAAAGTGCTTAATTGAATAAGTGATTATTTTGAGCTTAGTTGTAGAAATTCGTGCTTAATTTTGATGTCATATTTAAGTATGTGAATTGAATGATAATTGTGTTGTTGATGTTGAATTTGTATGCTTGGAATGTATATATATGAGTATGTTTGATGTTTGTACAAAATTGATGAAGAATGATGTTGTGGTTGTTAAATTGTGAATGACTTCATGATTAATTGTTGTTGTTGTTATGGGATGTGTTGTTGATGAATTGATGCATTGGGTTTTCATAATTATGGATTGATGATGTGAATTGAGTTGTTGTTGAAGGTTTTGGTGAAACTTTGTTGGATTGTTGAATTATGTTGAAATGATGTTTTGATTTCAAGTTTTGTGTAACTTTGAGTGTCTTTTGATGTATATATACCTATAAACAACCTTTGGGAACAAATTTGAATGTTGGGATATCAAAATTAAGGTTTTGGGATGAAAAATGGTTTAAACCCGTGAAAAATTCTGCAGAACTGATGAGAGTTCGCTTAAGCGAGCTGCAAGCGAAATGTCACCAGTAGCTACTGGAAGAATTATTTGGATGTATTTATGAGTTGATGACATGACTACTTGACGTTTATGCTATATTTCCGCTGTGATGTTTTATTGTTGAAATGTTTATGCATGTCAATTATGAATTATTTGAAGACGTGACGTCTATTTCTTGAATATTTATTATATTCGCGTGATTTATCGCTTTAATAGAAGTATGGCGTTACAATTTACACTCTTCAATCTTCATTGATTTTTTCACCAAACAAAATGAAATCTTAAATAATTGTCAACCAAAAATTTAACTGTCCAAAAATAATTTAGGAAGGAAGTGTTTGAATCGCAAGAACAAGTGACCAACATCTAACACCAAACCGAGTTTCTTCTTTCTCCGGTTCACACTCTCGATGCATACCTCTCTCTCATTTCTTTTGATTTTGCATCCGGATCTGCGATTCTTTCTCTTCCTTCTTGCGATCTGGAATTTTTTTTTGTTTGTTTCAATATCAAGAGATGCATCTGATTGTTTTACTTATAAGTAACAAAATTGCAAATCGATGCTTCTTTACTGATTTTAATCTGGGATTTTTTGAGTTTCAACTTCTTAGTTGATGAAGATAACAATAAAGAAGAATAACAAATTTATGGGCATGTTCTTCCCGTTTTTCTTCTGATTTATGATCGATGCTTATCTGCAAAAGTAATCCAAATGACTGTGTGATTGAGGATTAACAGTTTCAGAGATGAATTTTGTTAATTTCAAGACCAAATTATTTGCCAATTTAATTTATAACTTCATAATTTAATTGGTGATTTAAGTTGAACATTGAAATCATTCATATCTTCTTGTGGTTCAATTTTTTTATCTACATTACTTCATTTGGGTTTGTTTAGTAATCCATAAATTTTGGTTGTATGAAGCTGAAATTGTGAAATTGTGTTGAATGGAGAATCCAAAAAATGGTGATTCATGTGAAGCTCCAAACTTGACCAATGTCTCTAATGATGAGGAGAATTATGTGTAAAATAATGCCAGAATTTTTTTGAGAGGAGAATAATTATCAAAATTAATGCCTAAATTTCAAGGGATGAAGTAAAAAATTGAAATGAATGATTGGAAATTAATGGGTAAACAATTTTTCCTAAAAAATGTCAAGATTGGAAATTAATGACATTTATTAATTAATAAATTGCAACACCACCAAAAAGATTTTTTTGCAAGATATTAAAATTTATTTGGACTAAATTTTGCCATCAAATGAGTAACAATTCATCAAATTTTTAATCCATATTAAAAAATCCGTAAATATAATTACATATAATTTAGGGGTGATGTGCACATAACCTACTAAAGAGATAACCCTTTTTTAATCATAGCCATTGAATAAAATATTAATATCTCAATGGTGAAAAAACCATTTTGGTGTGATACACAAAAAGAGTTGTTTGTGTATGTTAAATGCCACCAAAAATCTCTATCTACCTGTTGCTGCAGCTGCTTCCCGTAATACCTGCACCATTGGTATCAACTAATTTCTCTTTAGGTAATAGTTAACAAGGTACAATGTTACTAAATTGAATCTAAAAGCAAAACTGCAAGGGTACAAATCTGCAAAGTAATGATTTACCTCTCAACCATGAACTTTGGAAAATGTTCTTGCTTCTGTCTCATTTTCAAAAACATAGTCCATATACCTGAATCACATAATGCAAATCCAGATTTACATCTAAAAGAGAGGGAAAACAAGGTTCTATGTTCTCACGAAGTCTTTGAAAAAGGATATTGACAAAATTCTCTCAAAGTCTTGGAAAAAGTATATTGACATAATAGTAAACTATAATGATTAAAGAGTTAGAAGAAAAAAAGTTCTTACCAATTCATTAGACATAAAACAAACACCTGCATGACAAAAATGCATCAATATCAGTTTATGTTTCATAACTATGAAATTTTAATTGACAATGCAATCATCCATGTTCGAAAAAAGCTAGAGCTAGTGGCCTGAATCAAATGGCAGAGACGTAAATAAGAACAGATATTAAAAATAAAAAATTCTAAACATACTATTTAAACAAGGAAAATTCTAAAAATTGCCTTTGGGGCACTTGTTTAAAAGCCAAAAGAAAAAACTATTTTTTGGGAATCGTGTATTCAACACTTCGAAACTTCAAAAATGAACTTTTTCTACATGAGATTTACAAATCATTTCCTCTTTTGAATCTTTAACAAGTGCCCTAAGGGTTAGGGCACTTGTTAGCAAAACCCTTTAAACAATAGGCCAACTATACTAAGAGCCTTAATGGATTGTCTTATTTTTGCTTATCTATTGACATAAGCACTTGTGAGATTGTTTGAGAAAACTTTAATAAACAACTTATTACATGTTGTTAAGCTGTTTTCATCTTATTAACATAAATTCTCCAAGATAGCTTATGAAAACAACTTATAACTTATACAAAAAATAAATTGACCTTATTTTATCATGTGAAAACAAATAAATAGTGTTCAAGTTGGAACCAATGTTTGTTTTCCCTAAATCATTATGTAGCAACGAAGATTTAATTTTTGGGGAAAATTTTACAGTTTATTAGCTCAACTTTAATGGAGTATTAAATGAAGCACAACTCAGATATTAATTTTAGTAACATGACTTTTTTACATTAGTTTTCTTTCGAACAAAACAAATGAAGAAGAAGGCTTTTGTTACAATGTGTTTAGCACCACTGTGCATGACATCTTATTACCGGATGAAAACCTACACCAATAGGTCATTCAAGTGGTTCAAATTGAACCCAAACTCTAAGTGGTCCAAATTAAACGGATCCATGTTTCTGATTCAACAACACAAAATCAAAAGAGTAGTTCTGATTCAACACATAAGAAAATGACAAAATGAAGAAAAAAAAATTGACAAAAACTAAAAGAATAAAAAGTTAAACAAATCCGTAGGAAAATCCGCAGGAAAAGTGAAAAAATATTCCAATATCCTCCATAGGAAAAGACGCACCAAAAGTTAGAGTTACCTGCGGAGGAAGGATCCGAAGGAAATGTTCTCAGTGTTAGGAAAAACCGCAGGATATTCCTCAGGGATTCCTGCGGATTAGCTTCCGCAGAAAAAACGATAGATTCTAGTAGTGTTTAGCTCTAGCTCTTTTCATCAGTATTTAAATTCATGCTTCTTCTCTATTTCCCACATAATTATCAAAATTCAAACAAAACTATTTATCATAAACCTCTTTGTCCTAAACAAAATGAATTTTGAGGGATGTTGGCTGGTTTTTTTGTTATTCTAATTATATCCTTAATTAACTTTTTATATAATGATGTTATATTGTTGGTGTTATTAATAATGATAAGTTTTTTTTTTAAGAATAAGATAAGAAGGAACTTCCCAAAGGCCATTGTTAAGAATTCCAAGAACAATCATCACGGATGACAAGACGGTAAAGACTTCGAAGGAATGAACGTCGTGATGACGGGACGTCATCCTGCCTAGAAGAACGTGACTACTGAAGATGGAACGCCTTCACACCCAAAAAGACAAGTCCATTATATCATAAAGATAGTAATGACTTGGGGAGCAACTGTTCCAGACAGGCTGAGAGCCAATAAGCTAAGGCCCAACCACGGTGAGGGAACATGTTAAGCTTTGTGTGGAACACCGCATTGGAGTACATCAGGGTCCATTTGAGCCGTTGAGGCCATCTCTAATCACCTCCTTAAGAGGCGCCACATTCCACGGAGGCAATTATTCTCCTACACGACTATATAAGGGTGATATAGTGTCACCCCCAAAGTATGATTCACTACTTCTACCATATTTCGCACATATCCACCTCATTTTCAAGTTGGATCCTCTCCGTCCCTCATTTTCTCCTTCTCGTCTATTTTCAAATTTGTGTCTATCTATCTATTGATATTCTTTCTTGATTTTAATTTTTTTAATTTTTTCTTTCTACATTAATTATTCAAATTATGAATTAGATTAGATAAAATCATATTAAAATAACAAACTCATATTGTACCCAAAAATAAATAGAAAATAATAACAAACTCATATACAAAAAAGATCGAACTTGCTTCAGCTTTGCAAGTGGTATTTCTACGATATGGAGAAACAATAGAAGGGATTTGGAGCCAAATTAGAGCAGAAAATTAGAATATGATATGAATTTGATTTTATTTTTTTTACAGGTTTGTGTGCTGAGGTTCTTTATTGTCTCAGAAATGCAGCGAAGACTCTCTCATCAATGAAATCATCTCTCCAACAAAAGTCGTAGGTAAGATCATTTTACTACTTCTTATGTGCCGGAGGTTTTGCTATGATTCAACATGATAAAACCAATAAACATACATTAACTTATTAGTGAATATGTTCAAATTTTTAAGATTGTACGTAGGGCAATACTAGAAGTATAATAAAACATTGCTACTTCTTGGTGGAAATGATTCAACATGATAAAAACAATCAACACAGTAATTTGATTAAGGAAATTGTTCAAGATTTTGAGATGACTAGATGTCGTCTCCGTTGGTAGTAGTTGGCGTGACGGATGTAGTTGAACGCTCCACTCTCCTTTGAGCTTTTGTTGCCTAATAATAAATTTAAACAACAAAAGTTGTGTTAATAAGTAAATAAATAAAATTAATGCAATAACAAATAAAAACAAACACATTAAATTTAAATTTATGTGTTGAACTTGCTTACTTCTTCCTCCCGGTTAGCACGAAAGGTAAAAATTCCGTAGAGTATAGTTTGAACAACAAATGCAGAGATGATCCCAGACCACAAACCCTATTTTTTGACAAGAAATAAAAGAAAGAATATACAGTTAAAACCTATGAAAAATAAAAAACACAGCATACAATATATATTTACCATGGCATGCATGTGTAAGAAAAAGGCCAAAACAACCGCACATGGTACACCAACAACATAAAGCAAGGTTTACATATGCACCGGTCTTTTGCCACCCGCATCCAGCAAGAACACCTGCATCATCCAACCTGTAACTGAGTAAGCCGGTGGGTGGTTCAATATTTTGTAGATCATAGTATGAAGAGATACAAACATATATACCTGAAAGTGTACCCTGGATCGCATTAAGGAAACTGGCAATAGCCAAAATTGGCATCACGGTCGACAAGTATCTGATAACATGTCTGTCATCACTATAGAGATCACCCCACACATTCCTCATTAGAATCATGGTTAACACCATCAATAAGCCTTCAATGAAGACCATAGATAATGCCACGCGAACAGCTAGCTTTGCACCTTTTGGATTTCCACCCCCCCAGTTCGTTTGACACCCGTATGCTTTCAACATATCCATCAAAATTAACATCAAACTACTCGACATTTATATTGTCACTAGAAACTGTCGTTTTTCCTACGGATTTTTCAGTGGAAAATATTCCAAATGAATTCATGAGGATTTTTCAATCTAACGAAATTTCCTGCAGATAACACTACCGAGGAAACTAGTACTTTTCCTGCAGTTGCACTTGCGATACGTCTTACTTGGAAATTCCGGAGGAATATCTGTGGGTTTTTTTGGGTATCTACATATTGACTTTCCTGCGAATTATTTTAATTTGTTTTTTTTTTTTTATAATAAATGTATTAGATATTGAATATGGACACTATGATTTTAAATTTATGTACATATCAAAACTTGTGTAAATGAAATGTCAAATCATTTATGTCAATTGCAATTATTTTTATATGAATATACAATGTTAAAAAATAATAATAATATTAGAACGCAGATCCTCTAAAAAATATTGGAACAAAAATGTTTATAAAAATACTTGGATACAACATGTGGAGTAGGGACATCAATAATTTTTTTTTTAGGGAAGGGCACATCAATAATTGTTGTAAGGTCGGTTTAATTATATTTTATTTTACATTAAAACAAACAATTAAGTTTCTGACAATAATATAAATGGGATAATTAAACCACTTACAATAATTAAAAAGGAACAATCAAGTAAATATATGAAACCAAAATATCCTCCAATCATACTTATATCTAATCCTACATAACATTCCTAATGACTTTATTGTTGACAGTAAATATGAGGAGATTTGTTCATCTCAGGTGGAAGAATTTTGTTATATAACTGACAACACATACTTCAAGGATGAGGTTTGTGTTGAATTCTTTAGTCAAACTTGAGTTGATTATATTATTTATGCAATTGTTAAACATTATATTGTTCTACAATTTTAATTTATTCTAATCACTAAAATCCTTTTGTAATTTTAATTTTTTTTTGTCGTTCTGGAATGCATTATTTTTGTAATTTAAAATTTTTATCGTTTCGGAGTGCATTGAAATGTACTATTTTTTAAAAATAAATTTATCCATTTCCTGCGGATTTCTTTGCTACGGAAAATCTGCGAGTATTTTCGTAGGAAACCAGATTACAGGCAGAAAACTTCCTTATACACTGGACTGAATGTTACGTGCGGATTTTTTCACATTTGTTGCCCATCCTAAAATCCTCAGAAACATATTTGCTGCGGATTTTTACCAAACTCTGCAGGTAATTCCGCAGGAAAATTGAGAGATTCTGTGTATATTATCTTTCTATTAACTCTCATAAATAAATAAATAAACAAGATCAAGTATATAAAATTAAAACAAAAAATACTTATGACCATAGAATACCTGACAGCAGCATTGCACCCAATAGGGATCATCCAAACTAGACCAAATGTATTAAGGCTACAAATATATTAAAAAAAAATAAAAAATTATGTTAGACCAACAATTGGACACTTTAATTGGTAACAAAAATTGGACACTTACAAGAGAGAGAGGACATAACAAAGATAATGTGCATTAAAGAATGTTGTAATGTTACTAACCATATTGAAAGCACCGAAGTTTCTACTACCGGGTTAGGAAGAAGACCAGACATGAGAACCATCAGTTCAAATGTCCACAGTTTTAAGCTGTGACAAAAATATATATCCAGTATCAGAAGATTCTGAAACTTATTTTTGCATGTTCTGTCTCTTAGGTTATGTGTTTGTATTGGATTGATCGTTTAAGTAACATGTCTAACACTACACACGACTTAAAAGGACGGTAAATGCAATTTTATCTAAATTATACTATTCATTGGCAGTACAAAATTTTTTACCAGAGCATGAGAGCTGAAGGAATAGCAAGTTTGAGGAAGTCTTTGAGATCTTTCAAAGCTCCCTTTGAAAACCCTCTCCATGTTTGCTTGCAAGAGGAAGAAGATTTCACATAGAGTGAAATAAAAAAAACATTTACCCAATAGCAAATGGAATTCGATAAAGCCGCTCCTTTAATTCCAAGCTTAACTTTAAAGATCAATATCCAACATAAAAGAGCGTGAAGCAAAGCCGCAATTCCAGAACTTCGCTATGGCTTTATCTTGGTGCAAGGCAACTAGAATCGGCTTTGTGTTTGCCCAGATAACAGCAAGGATTACACTCACAACTGAGACAACAATCATGCATCTTTGCATGTGTATGCCAAGCATTTGGTACTGTCCTGCTCCATTTGATTGACCACATAATGTGTCCAGTGCAGTAGCAATTCCCATCTGATCAATAAAAACATAGATATATCATATATGTCCTAATTGACTGACATAAGAGTTGAGACATATAAGTAACTTTTATTGAAACCTCTTAGACATCTCTAATACTCACTTTGTTACATACTAATTATCACATTTGCAAGAAAAAATATTCTCAAAATAATTGTGATTTTCAGCATTCAATGTAACATTAATTTAAGCCCTAGCCTCATTTTCCTTTGCCTGGTAACTTTGTTCAGATTTTCATCACATCACAACAACTTAAATCGGCACCGGTTGTTGTTGGAGATCTACCACAAATCACTATATACTATATTATTAATTTTTTTGAAACGCCAACTATATGCTATGTGTTTTTGAGGTTTATGACATACAATGTTAGAAGCAAAGAAAATTGACAAGGAAAAGGTACACATATAGGATTATAGAAAAAATGAATGTACCAGTAATGTGAAGCCAGTGACGGATGCAAAGGAAGTGGCCATGGACACACCTGAAAGAGGGAGGGTACCAAGATGTCCAACAAACATGATAGAAATTGTTTGTAGAATATATTGTAGGATTCCAACTGAGGTCAAAGGAATAGCCAACCATAGTTGCCTCTTCACTTCTGCTTTCACTTGCTCTATGGTGCTTCTCATTTTTTGATCTTTTATGGTTTCTCTCTCCCTCTTCAAAACTAAATGGACTTAAAGCAATATCTTCATTATTCTATCACATCAATGTTCAAAGTAAATAATATACCATCATATGTAATTTTTATTTTTAGTAAATCTACTAAAATAATGTTTAATTTTAGTAAAAAGCAAATAACTTCTCTTGACCAAACAAAAGAAAAAATATCCTTTTTTTTATTAATTTAAAATAATTTGATTGAAGAATTAATCATTTTTTATTATAGTTTTAGCTACTCCTTCCATCCTAATTACACCCTCTAGTCTAAGTCCATGTATTTGACCAAAATTTTGAACTAGATATATAAACTTTCTATGACAAATTTTTGCTAATATTTGAGGTATAATTCCAAAAAATGAATACCAAGTGGTGATACCATATTTTCAATCAGACAAATGAATAGCAAGTAGTGGATAACTTTTTTTTTATTTACTCAAAAATGAATAACAAAAAAAACATGATACCCGAAAAATATGTTTTCCACTCACACTTATTAGAAGATTGCCACAATCAAATAATAACTAGTTTGTATACCCGTGTTGTGGTGTCATTGTTTTTTATGTTCGCAAAATTAGTTACTCTATTTTAAATACCCAAGTTTTAGGCTCTCTTAATTTTAAATAAGTTTAATGTAGATATATTTTTTTTATCTTTGAATAGATATATGTTTAAAATTTCAAAAGCGAAGGAAATTACTATTGCAATTCCAATAATTTTGTTAGAAGAGCAAAACATTTAATGATTAATTTAATAAGGAGATTGAAAGGGGCGTAGAGCAGATAGAGTTGTTTTGAAGAGGCCTACTTCTCTGATTGGCTTATTGGCCTGAAGCTATTAATGCATCCTTATGTGGTGTTGTTTACTTCCTTACCCTTAAACTCAATCATCGAAGATCAGTAGAGGTTCACACGACTCTCCTCATACACACAATTGAAACTCATGATAAAATAAATAAGTAAAAGAACTAATGAACTCTGCAAGATAAAATCCAAGTAGCAATTGTTGTCATAACCGTGACTTTTATCATTTCCTTATGAAAACTCTCTTTCCTTTTATCTAGACGTCCAAAGAAATCATTTTTTTTAGCCTGCATAAAATGTAATAGTAAGATTACCAAAGTAATTGCATTGATATTCTAGCTAGTAATGTGGAAAAATTGCATTGTCATTCTAGCTACTGATGTTGTGATAGAAGGGAGAGGAATCAAAGCATCACAACCTAGTGCATACCAGGGTCTGAAAAAAGATTAAAGTGATCAGGAACCCAGGGTCTCACCAACCAAATGAACAAAAAGTGATCAATGCAATTAACAATTAGTTTTTGTTGGAAATTTGGAACAAAAAACCTATTAGAATAAACCTATAAATATGAATGTACCAAAACAACTAACCAAAAGATATGAAGGAATTTGAAGAAAAGAAAGGAAATTGAGGGAACCACATAACGGATACCACAAAGGATTCAAAAGAAACCAAGAAAAGAAAGAAAAAAAACCTTACAAATTACAATTTATATTGTTTTTTATGGTTTCCTATTTCTAGAGTTCAAGGGTAATGCATAACAATGTCATGTCTCCTAGATCCATAAATAATGTGTTTGCGAGGATTGATTTTGCCATAAAAAAGGCTTATTCGCACAACTTGTTGTCACCATATTTAGAAACACATTATTTGTCTTGCATCATCATATCATTATCTTTCATTTTCATATGTATATAACTGTTTTGTCTTGTATCATTTTTATCTACGTATTTCATCTACACAAGTGTTACTAAATTAAAAAAATTGACATAACACCAAATCAAATAACATCTTTGGGTCAATCGAGTCAAAGAATTGTGGAGAATAGTCTGACAAAATTGGTTCGTTCGTGCCTTAAATTGAGACTTACAACCTTTCTCACTGAATACAGTTTTAATGATCGCATGAACATTATAAAAAAACATGTTCTCTGCGATGTTATTTTATTTTTTATGATAATTGTTTTAGTTATTTTTATTTATTTGTTTTTGGTTTTTTATATAGACCATTGTGTGGATGTTGGTTGATGAGGTTTTTATGACTTCTTTTTATCAATCAAAACTCTCTCTCTCTCTAATTTTGTAAAGATGGTGATTCAAAATATATCATATACACATTCAATAAAATAGAGAAATGTATGAAATGTTTGGAAAAATCTTAATTTAATCTCTATGAAGAATCAATTTTTATTAGATTCTTTTATCTCTTGGGTAAATTTCATATTACTTTGTATGTTTACCTGAACCGGAGGGTTAACTAAAAAAAATAAGTGAGAAATATTTGTCAACATTGTTTTGCAACATTAATTTATATATGATGCAAAATCATATTCTTATATAAGCCTATTAAAAACTAGCTGCCTCATAATAGTTAAATTGATTATATATATATATATATATATATATATATATATTTATATATATAAACACTGATATATCAGTCTTCTCTGCA
>Ga0099826_10002949_pt1 | contig 11298 bp, 3 predicted proteins | sample Mtrugardesep15_FD_76830 | JGI IMG/M metagenome (GOLD analysis project Ga0099826, IMG submission 76830) | Root nodule microbial communities of legume samples collected from California, USA - M. trunc garden sep15 | ecosystem: Host-associated > Plants > Roots > Nodule | place: USA: California...
AAACATGACAAAGCCTTCAAACTTTCTCCAAAAGCCATCTCCCATAATTGTACAAAGACAAGAGAACAAGAAGATGATGTGCTTAGATGAGCAACTACAAAGGCAATTATCCAATATCTCAAATGAAGATTACCATGGAAACAAATTTGCATCAATTCCCTTTGTATGGGAATCACAACCAGGTACACCTAAACATAGATCAAACGAAAATTCACTCCCCCCTCTCACCCCACCACCATCTTATTTCCAAAATGCAAACAAAAAACCAAAAACTAAAGGCAAAAAGAACTTTTTTTTGCAAACACTATTCCACAAACGTACTACAAAAAAAGATTGTGTTCTTGATCCATCCTCGGCGACATCATCAACTTTTATCTCCTATTCTTCATCATCATCGTCGTCATCTATGTCATTGTCCTCACCACGGCCAACATCATATTCAGTGCCCTCTTCTCCGATGATACACTCGAGGAAGGGTGAAAATGAAGATCTTTACGATGTTACTAGCTCTAGTGTGTGTTTTGGCAATGTAAGATCAAGAGGGAGCTATTCATCCATGTTCAAGAAGGTATTGCTTGGAGATTTTATGTGATGTTTAAATCAAGCTACTTTTCTTTATGGTAATGGTTAACTAATAATAATAAGCGATGCCATAGCTAGAATTGGAAAGATTGTATATGCCAAACTTATAGTAAGCATCATATATATTTTTCAAACTTGATTACAGTAAGTTTGATTCCTTTCCTTCTTCCGATTTAGATTTTTGAATCGAGCCTATACCAATTAATAATTATGAAGGGTGATGTATAGTCCTCGTTAAATACTATAGTATATCAATTTTATCCGGCCAATTCAGTTTAAAACGAAAAAAAAAAGTATGAATATTCATCATACATTTTTGCGCTTTGGTTTGCATTTTTTGTTGTAATATTTGATTTAAGAAAAATGGAAATTAAAAAGGTCCATAAGATCTACACTTATATTTTTGACCCATACAATATTATTTTGTCAAGTAGCCTGGTGGCAAAAAATTCAACTTTTAAAGTGAATAAGTGAAGAATTCGGGGTTCACCCTTAGTGTTGATAGTTTCTTTCTGTCATGTGAAAGCTTCCATGGTTAGGGCCACGTCACTGGAGGTGTTCGTTGAGTTGTCGAAAGTACGTATCTACGATGAAAGCAACAACCACCAATGAGTAAAGAGTAGAATGATGACGAATGAGTTCAAAACGGATTCCAAAGAGAAGTACATGGAGTACAAAACTGAACTCAGAGGAGGATGCAGTGGTGGTTATGATAGGGAGACAAAAGTGGTTGTTGATGGTGAAGAAAAGTGAAGGCGATGGTGGTTATCATAGATCTAGTTTTTGGTTGAAGAGAGATCTGGATTTTGGAAAGGGAAGAAGAAAGCCATGGGTATTTTAGTCATTTCGTGTGTGTCTTGATCATTAAGGGTAAAATGGGCGCTTCGTGCATGGCCGTATCTGAGGTAGGGCAAGGATGGCGGCCATCCTAGCCCCCAAAAAAATAAATCAAAAATTTGGGTCCTAAAATATAAAAAATTATGGCTCTGTTGAGTAAAAAAACAATACTTGACGACATAGTTCTTTATTACGTCATGTTACTAAAGGAAGATAATCTTGAACAATCTAATGAAAATTAGAATGATGACAATCCTATTAATGAAAATGATAATGTTCTTTTTATTCTATTTTAAGGAAATTGATAACATTCTGATGCTTCAAATGTTGATATAGGCATTGATGACCACTTCTTTCCTCAGTTAGATATCTATGATGCTAGAAATTGTGGCATACTTAAGAACTCAGACTTTTAATATACTTATTACTCAGGATACAAATTGTAGATTAGCCCTTAGACCGTCAAAATATCATAAACAACCCTGCCTTTGTGTACAAAAAGCTGAGCCATCAAGGTCTTGTCCCAGTGAGATGGTGCCACATTATTGCCACGTCAGTAATCACATGCCACATGGGCATTCATACGTAATTAGGACCAAATCTCAAATGATTAGAATCTATAGAAAAATTTGAAAGGACCAGTATGTAGAAGGACGAAAATTCAAATAGCATTATTTAAAAATATAATACTCATCCGTCCTTTTTTTATAAAAATATTTAACAAAAATCAATGGCATTAAGTATTTAAGAAAAATTATGGGTATGAAAAAAAAATTGGTGAAGTAGTAAATTTCTCTGAAATACGAGTGACTATTAATAAAGGGTTATAAATTTCTCCGATTTTTAGGATATTATTATTTATTAATTAATTACTATTATTCACTATTATTAGTTAATTGTTTGTTGTGGGAATAGTTTATTTTCAGTATAAATAGAGAAATTAAAGGTATTTTTGTAATTTAGGTACTAAAAGGTATTTTAGTAATTTAGAGGTGAAAATTATTTTTTGAAGTGAGTAGTAACTTTGGAGAATTACTACAATAGATATAAATTAGTAAAATAAGATAATTAAGAGAATTAGAGTGAGTAGAGTTATTTTTACTAGTAAAAATAATGATTTAGCCCAATAGGTGTTATGTAACTAATCCAAAATCATTTGCTAACTTTACACAACAGAGGCAGAGAGAATAGAAAAAGGAATAGAAGAAAGAAGAGCTCAAGGGGAAAAAGAATGAAAGCTTAAGAGAATCAAAGTAGAAGGGAAGATTGGAGTTAGGAAAGCTTAAGGTTTGAATTTTAAGGTATGGGTGTGAGAATTATTCATCTTTACGAATGAATGTTTATATGGGTAGAATCTTAGATGTTGTGTTTTCTTGAATTTTTATGAATCAAGTGAATTGTTGTGCTTTATTAATTACGCTAATCTTGGTTATGATAAAAGTTGTGTAATTATGTTGTTGTGCTGCTAAAACACATATTAAGTTATATAAAATAAGTGCTTTTTAGATTTTAGCTTATTTAAGTGAAATTCATGAAGTTGTTGATGAATAATGTTAAATTTATGTTCTACCTACTTTACTATGATAATGGATATGATAAATTCATGGTTAAATTGTGATTATGTGTTATTCTTGGATTTTTGGAGAAGTGAGTATTAATCATGATTTTGGATGTGTAACTGATGATTTGAAGTGGTGAAAGTGTTTATTATAAGTGTTATGATCATGGACAATGTTTTGAATTGATTTGTGTGTCGTAATTGACCTAAGTGGCTAAAAAGTGATTATTTGGCGAAAATTGTGTTTTAAAACTGAAAATATTATGTTGTCCGTCAGCCCAAAATCGTGCTACGATAGCACAATAGCGCGATTTTGGCTAGTTTTTTTTTGTTTTTGGCTCGACAAAAATTGGGCCACGATTTGAGAAAATCGGGCTACGATTTTGTCAGACCAAAAACCTTAAAAATGCCTTTTAAAACCTTCCCATTGCCTTTAATCTCTATATAGGGGCAGGAACTTGTTTTTTGGTAAAAAGATATTTTTCCTCGGTTAGATCAAAGTAAAATGATGTGTTCTTTTAAATATGAAATATAAATATGAAATATTGATGATTAATTGGATGGATGATATGTTTTGTGGGAAGTGAAATAAGAGTGTTTAATGAAGTGAATATGATGTAGCAATGATGAAGATGTATGGGAACATGAAACTTAATTTATGCGAACTTTAGAAAATAGACGAACTTTGTGAAATATTAGAAATAGACGACCTTTGTGAAATAATGCATTATGCTATGTTAACTTGTAATTAAATATATGTTAATGATAGGATGATGTATAATGATGGAATGAGTTAATGAATAAGTCAATGAATCATGAATTAACTAAGTGTAAGTGGTGAATCGTCTAAGACGTAAATTGGCTTAATGAAGTGATATTGTTATATTGATATCCATGATGAATGTTGGTGTGATATTATGATGATGATGATGAATTGTTGATGTGTAGATGTATTGATTTGACAATGCAATGATGAGATGATTATGTGATATTATATAATGGTGTAAATTATATAATGATGATTTTTTGGTGATGTAAATTGTCGAATCTATACTTGAAATTCATGCATTCATATGTGTTTTTGGTGGGTAATTAATTCGGTAGTTTATCTCCTAATTACTCCCTCCGGTCCCATTTATAAGAAAAAGTTGACTTTTTAGATTCATTGAGTAATTAATGTAATTGGTATAGAATATAAACCAAATATATCATTTATTCAACGAATAAAAAAAGACAAATGTTTCTTATAAATAGGAGTGGACGGAGCATAATTTTAAAACTCGGCTCGGTCATCGACTCGACAAGGATACTATATATTGTTGTTTAGTTACATGAGAAGTAATATATCTTAATATAGAGATAAGTAGTACTACACAGTTTTTGCGGTGGCGACAGCCCCTTTTGCCATAAGCTTGACTTCGTCCCTGATCTCAGACCATTGTGATTAACTATTATTTATATTAAATATTGCTTGTGGGGTTTGAGGGTGTAACAAACATGACCCTCTTCTAATTCTCTTATTCAATTTTCTCTCATTCTCAATCTTGTTACTTATTGTTTCCTCGTAGGAAAATTTAATAATTTTATATCGCTAATTCATTTTTCCTAGGGTTTCTCCCCCTTTTCAATTTTTGAATTTCTAACAAATTTTGTAATCTATGTAGTAACATCACATTACATATGGTTGTGTACATTCGATTATTCAATTTTTTTTAAATTATTACCGGTGTCAACTTGTTAATATTATGTATGAGTTAGTGCTTCATAAACCTAATATTAACAAGGGATATCGACCCTTGAATCAAGATCAGACAACTTGTATTCTTTACATAATATCGACCCTTGAATCAAGAATCCAAGCAGTTGTGGTTGTATTCTTCTTTTACTTGAAGCTTGATTTAATTCCAAGGGATATCGACCCTTGAATCAAGATCAGACAACTTGTATTCTGACTTAAACCTAATTTGCTTCCGAATACAACTTGGAATATGAGCTGGTTGATTTTTGTATGTTAGCCAAGAATCACAATTATTTGAAGGTAAATATTATATGCTTGTGTAGTGCGGTGTAAACCTGGTATAGTTGTTACTGGTCCTGTTCTCTTGCATAATTTATGTTGATTCAATTCTTGTTTCCTCCTGAATAACTGACGCCGCTAATCCTTTTGTAGTTGTATTCCTTATTAAGGTATCTCAATTTGTTATTTACCTTGTTATTGCAATTTACGTCCATTCCATTTGCATTTGAAAATGATCTCAACACATTACAACTGCATGTATTTGTATCGAGAGACCAGTTTTAGATGTATCTCCTTCCTTATTATTAAGACAATCTAATATTCGTGGTGGTAAAAACATTATTCGATGTGAGCACATTCAAGTTTCTGCCTTTCTGGTATCTCAAGATTGAAGCTCGGAAGTTATGCTAATTCATTCCATGTTACTTTGGCCCTATCTGTTGTGATTCCAAAACAGATTACATAAAAAAATCAATGTTTGTTTTCATAGGTAAGGTCATAACATAAACATGTTGTACTGGATTATTTTTTTTGCCTTAGTGAAACCATCTCTTAGATGCATGCATGCTTGGCTCCTAGGAGCATATACTCTTTTCGTTCTGACTTCTAGAGAATTTTGTCAAAGATTGCTATTTCTTATTCATAATATATGTTGGTGTAAGTGTGAAAAGAACGAATGGTGGGGTCTTTAGAAATGAATCTTGAGTGCACTTTTGTTACCTTGTAATTAATCATGACTTCTAGATATTATACTAATAGGACATTATATATATATATATATAAAGAGTTTTCCTAAATATTACATAAAAAAGCACTATAGTACATATCCAAATAGTTTTCCTTAACAGTACATCAAAAGTTCATCATAACACACTTCAAAGAAATATAAAGCGATGACAAATATGTTGTAGTTGGGTTTCATCGATGATGTTATATGTTAGAATTGGTTTAAAATGAGTGATCCGGCTCCGAGCTGAAACATATCACAATAAAATTGTTAAGTGTTATAATATGAGCATGAAACATGACGATCTACAAATGAGCTTCAATTAAACCTGAATCAAACTCACCGATGATCGATAGATGGTAGGATAAAATACATTTCTTCTTTCTATTGGCAATAATTGTATGCTCTGTATAACGGTCAGAAAAAATTGGTTATAAAAATTGGAAGCAATGAAGAAAATATCAAATATGTGTATAGTACAAAGGTAACTGATATATACATATATACTTGAAAAAGAATAATTATAATTACAAAAAAGATGCGTATATCCATTGAACTATCATAATAAAATGGAACTCAACGACTAATAATAGGAGCCAACAACAGCAGCGTCAATCCAACTTAATAAGGCACAATTGATGAAAGTTTGCAGAATTTTTTATAATAGATAAATTAGGATCGAAAGTTCAAGAAAATAACAATAATAGAGAATAACATAATAATATTTCGTTGCCCTTTTCTGACATTGAAGGAACAAACCTTCGTCAAGTGCAATTGTGGAGCCAATATTTCGTCGTCAATCTTGACATCAATATATTTTGAGTGTAAGTTTTATCAAGTTATAAAACACTTACGTCTAACAATTTATGCTTTTAATGGTGGACAATTTATCTCCTTTGCATGATTGGTTTGTGTCACTTGTCAATTTAAACTCATTTTCATACACGTTTATAGGTTGCACCATTCAAAAGATTGCAAAGGGTGACATTCATCAACAATCTTCCTAAGACAGCTTTAGATCGGTTATTAAGTCTAGTTTTCTTTTTGCAAACTTTGTTTTCCGGAAGACACCCAAGATATATGAGTTTGGCAATTGAAAAATAATAGTGAAGAGTCAATTAAAGATGTGTATCAAATGCTAACTTACGATGTAAAGGAAGAAATGTTAGGATCACGAATTTGCGAAGATCTTGTTTGGAATAATTTGGTTTCATCGAATGTGTCTCCCATTGTTTGGAATTTCTTGAATAATATATTGGCTAATAAGGATAATTAAGTTAGGCATAAATTACTATCTTGGCCATTATTATCAGTGTGACAAAGCTGTGAGTTCTTTAATGACATGTGTAGTGGTATACTCATTAGTTAGGTGTTTCTTGTGTTGTTCCTAAAACAAATATGTTACATGTTCAACAATTTGGTTCTTTTATCCGCAAACTCGTTTATGAGGTTTTGATGGCTTAGGGTGAACCAATAATTTGGGTCCTAACTAATACATATATAATTTTTTTTTAATATCTTAGAGTGTTAAAATAATCGATTTGAAGAAGATAGTTTTGATTACATCAAAAAATAATCTAATAAAACATTAAACTTAATAGAAAAAACATTGAACTTTTTATTTAATATCCAAATACTCATATAAAACAATTCATACGGATATTTCTAGATGTAAAGTCATTAATAATTGTGTCTAAATCAATATGTTCTATCATATCTCTTAACTTTTCAGCAGATGCAATTGTCATCGGGATAATTAAGATAATTCGATAAGCATTTGAAACAATTGGATAACAATATGTGACATTTAAAAACTCAAGAATTTCAAATGTTGATATCAACACATTTGACAAAGACAAATGAAGCACTTTCAATTCAAAAAGAAAACAAAAATCATTTGCATCAACATCGAACAAATCCTTATGTGAAAGTGCAACCCTAAAATTTGTGTAAGTTTTTTAAAATTTATAATTATCCAATGATTTCAACATTCTTAATGAACCCTTATTTTTTTTGGCCTCCAATTTTAGACATATTTTTTTTGGGCTTAGGATAATTGTCCTCTTTGCTCTGAGTAAAATACGGCCATGCTTATCCGACTTTGTAAATAATATAAAGGTATTTGTCACGCAATTTGATTAATTTGCTATTGGGCTATTTAGAAAGAAATAAATAATATGTTTTTTTTAATGAAAAGACATCGTCATTGTCTCACATTATTTGATTCCAAAAAGGCTGAAAGTTAAGTTTTCATGATTTTGTTTTGATTTAAATTATTGGTGGCTTATTAATTTGCAATATTTAGGTGATTCCATTTGTGATTAGATATGAATCTTGTATTGTTCGGGTGCTTTTCTTTTTCGCAATGCGTAAATGTTTTATTATTTCATTTCTATTTTTGGCATATTTTGTGTAATAATAGTGTTCATTTTAATATATTTGACTCTTAAAAATATGTTATCCATATATGTTGCAAATACCCACGAGTATCTTAAAAATCTACAAATATCCCGTTTAAAGGATACCCTTGAGGACATAAGGCAAGTACAAATATCATATTTATCGATTGACTCAAGCAGGTGTATCATATATTTGTACATATGGATAGCCATTTACATCTCTTGGGATACCATGTGGTGGATGGTGAGTTCATAGTTTCTTTTTTAGCTAGATGAAATGACTATGTCATTGAAAATTCACACACAAGTGAAGGAATTTGGGTTTGAACCCTGATTTCACCGTCCAACGAAACAATTTTTGTATTTTTGTCATTTGTGTTAGGACTTGAGGCTAGTTCATAGGTTTTATTACGCTCCTAGAAAATAAAATAAAAAATGAACTCATAAATACTTTAATTTAAATTATTTTATTTCATTTTCATAAGCTGCATTTGTAAACTTGTACAAATACATTGATAAAGATCAATTATCTATGTGTTATGAAGCACAACATAGACATTGACCATCTTCGCACCGACCATTGGAGCGTCCATATGATGCACAATTCCAAGCACACCAACGTATATTACGACATCGGCCAAGGATGATGCAATCGTCCTTTACAATATTATTAGTCAAACTATTACCTCCTGATATAACAAAAATAAATCATTAGAAATTGTTTGGATCATAATATTTACTAGGATAAACTCACATTTTTTTCTATAAGGTAAAAGCATATTAAAGTAAATAAAATAAAATATTTTTTAAATGTGATGGAAAATCTAAACAAAACACTTGGAACTACAAACTAAGCATAAATTTGAAACAAAAGCAACACATATGAAATGCAATTATTTTGAAGAAAAAGTTGTATATACTATATTATTATTATTTTTGGATATTTTGTTGAAAATTTTATCGATATTTTCTTATAAAGAAGTTTCTTTTAAGGATATAAAGAAGCTTTTTATATTTCAAAGATGTTGCATACATATCAGGAAAACATGGTTTTGAAAGGGAATTATTATTATTTATTTCAAACGTCCTTTCGCGTAGTATCAAATATTTTTATACAAAATACAATAAAATTGAATAATGAAACTAATTTGATACCTGAAGCCAAGACCAAAGTAGTGAAGAGAATTGCAAAGGCTATATGGAGACTATTGATATTTGAGGCCATTCTACTTTGAAAGGTTAACGAACATTTGCTTACAACAGACTATTTAAGATGATTGTAGAAGTTAATAAAATGACTTAAAAATTTCGAAACGAATCATATGCGATAAGATTAGAAAATTGTATGTGAGGTCAGTGGTAAGAATTTGTTTTATTTGCAAGGGACAAAACAATTGTAAAATAGATATCTGACATCTTTATTAGTGATTAAGGGAAATACTAATGTGTATTCTTGAAGCACACATTAAAGTACCAAAAGTAAAAATTATGTATTGAAAATTGTATATTTATTCCTCAAATAATTGGAAATTAACTTTTTTTCAATAAATATTTGTTAGCAATTAGCATGACCCTTTTTTTAAGACAAGATTGAGAAACTGAAAAATTGAACTTTTACTAAACTTAAATGCTAACAGTTGAGTGTTTTTGGGTGAGATTTTCGAGTTAGATAACATATTCTAAACACATTCAATAGTGAGATTTTATTGAAGATTTTTTTTTTAGATCTTAACAAATGGTAGAAATTAAAGTTTTTTTTTAGAACACTTGAAGTTAATTTCTTGAAACTTCTTTGTATCTTATGTAAAGACTCAATCATAATAGATTATATAGTTGTTCTCTTCCATAGACATAAGTCAACTTATACCAAACTGAGTAACAATCTTGATGTGTTTACTCTTTTCATCTCTTATTTTTGTTCTAGAGTTTTGAGAGACATAAGTTGTTTTATTTGTTAGTTAAATATTTTTGTTTTGACTGTTTAGTTGCCGGTTGCTATTGATATTTGCTCTCCTTCTTTGAACTTGTCTTGTCAAAATATAATGGAAAATACCAACCCATATTATGATAACTTCTGATACATATAATATTTCATGGCTAATAAGATAACTAACACTTGATTGTTAGTTGGTTTTGTTGCTGTTTTAGAGAAGTAGCTAAGGTGAATTTATTTTATTTTATATGAAAAAAATCAGCTTGCTCAAAAGCTATTCATAAGATGAGGTTTACCTCAAATTTTGTCGACATCTGAAACTACTATAGAACTTCAATATTCACACTTGGGGTCTTAAGTCTAATTTTAATAGGGAATTGTTAACTAGTGTTCGGAGCCATTAGTTAAACACTATAAGTGGTAAATATTTATAAAATTGTGTGTATTAATTGAATTGAAAATTAAATTATTTAATTTTTTTATAAAATAATTGTTTATTTTAGAATGATTAAAGAGTGTACGAGGATACTTGTTAACGAGACTATTTTCAAATTATCATGTTTAATTTGACACTGATAAAGGGTGAAATTACCTTGCTATTTTTAATCTGCCCGTCCATTATAAACTGTTTCCATTAAGGGATAAGAAATTAGTCAATGATCATTAACAATTGCAAAATCTAAGTGGTCCCTCATATATAGCCTATATTTGAAAACATGAGAGACAAATACAGGGCATCCAATAAAAGGAGGCATATACCACTTTGTAGCCCATAGCATTTTCTGAAATAATACACAAAGAAAGCTAATCTGGTGAATATATAATTTGACATTGATGTTTCTTGTTTGTTATCTAAAGTCAATTGTCATTTTTCCATAAAGACTAACACGTGTGCAAGTCATTGACAAAGAGAACTTTCTCTCTCCTAAAATGGCTATAATACAACCTAATCTTTTGTTTTAATATTCTCTTAAAATTTCTATATAAATATAATTAATGAGCATGTGACGTGTGGTCGAAGAGAACTTGAATTTAAATCCTATTTGAAATAATTCATGTATAATATTTCGTTGCTAAATTCTAAATTATCAGGACCTCTTTTTCTTAGAATCGAATGGTTTAAAAAAAATAATAAAAAATCTTGCAAGCATTTATTTTCTAATAGTTCCAATTGTCTTCTTTTCCTTTCTTATAAAGATCATTGACCTACTTTTCCTTAACCTTACCTTATAAGCACTTCTTCCA
>Ga0099826_10002950_pt1 | contig 11298 bp, 3 predicted proteins | sample Mtrugardesep15_FD_76830 | JGI IMG/M metagenome (GOLD analysis project Ga0099826, IMG submission 76830) | Root nodule microbial communities of legume samples collected from California, USA - M. trunc garden sep15 | ecosystem: Host-associated > Plants > Roots > Nodule | place: USA: California...
ACATCATCAATCTCCTCCTTTATCTTATGTACTCAACAGTAGCCAGAATTGAAATTATGTAGTTTTTCATTCTTTTACGAGCGTTCTATCATCTTAAGATGTCTTGGATCTTAAGATGATAGAACGCTCGTAAAAGAATGAAAAACTACATAATTTCAATTCTGGCTACTGTTGAGTACATAAGATAAAGGAGGAGATTGATGATGTTGTTATTGTTTTCATTAGAACCTCAAGTAACCCCCTCCAATTTTCATTTCCTTTTTTTATTTTTTTTAATTCAGTAATTTATCACTTGAAAATTTTTATTATTTTTTAAATTAGTAATTATACACGTGGGATGCCACTCAGTTAAGTGAAATATGTAACAACCCGAATTTTAGGTTATTATTATTTTAATTGTTTATTATTTTTTTTTATTTGATGTGTTTGAATGGTTGGGTTAGTTGGTTTTTATTAGAAATTGAGGAGTTAAGAGTATTTTGATAATTTGAGGATGAAGTGCATTTTAGCAATTTAGGAGTGGAGGTTAATTTAGCGAAGTTAGTAGAAACTTTGAGGAATTAAGAGAATAGAAGTGAATAGTAAAAAGGGGGTTTAAGTCAAGTAAATGTGTAGTGTTATTTTTATGAGGAAGAATGGTGATTAAGCTTAATTGAATGAAATTCATGAAGTTAGTGTTTTTGAGGTTTAAGCTTAATTGAATGAAATTCATGAAGTTGATGATGAATGATGTTAAATTTGTATTCTTATGTGTTATTTTGATTATGGGTACATGACTGTTTCTGAGTTTATGAAGCTATGATGTTAATTCCATGAATTGAAAATATGAGAATTGTGTTCTTCAGTTCTATGTTGAAATTGTTGAATTCCATAAAGTCGTTGCATAATTGATGTTTGAATTGAAGATAAGCGAATGTTGTTGTTGTTGTTGATGTTGATGTTGTTATCATGTTTAGTAGTAGAATTGTCATGTTAAGATTGAGTAGAAACAACTTGGAAAACTTGAAAATCATGAAATTTTGGGTGTTGTCTGTCAGCCAAAATCGGGCCACGATTTTGGACCAAATTTGGGTGTTTTGGCTTCACAAAAATCAGGTCACGATTTGAGAAAATTGGACCATGATTTTGTCAGGCCAGAAACCTTAAAACTGCCTTTTAAAAGCTTCTAAGTATTTATAAACTCTATATAATGTGTAGGAACTTGTTCTAGTAACAAGAGACGTTTTTCCATGATCAAATCAAAGTAAAATGATGTGTTTCTTAAACATGAAATATTGGTGATTATTTGAATGTATGAGATGTTTTATAAGAAGTGAAATAAGAGTGTTTAATGAAGTGAATATGATGTAGGAATGATGAAGATGTATGTGAGCATGAAACTTAGCTTATCTAAATATTGAAAATAGACGAACTTAGTGAATTGATGAATTATGGCATGTTGACTTATAATTATATGTTGATGATGATGTGATTATGATAATATGATGTAGATTATGATGATGTGGTTATGATATTACGTTGACGTTGATGTGATAAACATGATGAGGTGATATTATGACGATGTTGATGTGATTAGGATGATGATGATGATGATATAAAGAAGTAGCTCATGTGTAATTGATGAGTCATTTGAATATTGTGCATTGTCGAGTCTTGGTGAAATTTCCATGCATTCATAGTCTTGTAATCTTGATTACGTGAATCACGATGATATGAGATTAACTATGTAACATAATTTGGAATTATCCAATAATCTTGATGATGAGGGATCAATTAGTAACATAACTCTGACATCCAAAAATGGTACTACATGCATATAGAGTCGAATAGAACATTTCATGCATATGAGTCCTTGTGGAAGATGTATATGTGACTATGTGAATTAATGTGAAATATGTTCAAATCGATTATGTCCACTTATGTTAAAGATGTGTTTTGATGATAGTGATGAAGTGTGAATACCATGTATCCGAATCTGGTGGTAGTCTATGACGGTATCTAGGTGTTCCACGTGTTCGTCCAGAAATTTGGTGCCATTGTAGACCTCCAACTTTGGCGGTTTTGCAAAAACATGGGGAATAGGATATTGCACTATCTTCCTGGTGAAAGATCCCTTGCAGCAGTTCCTATGGTGGCACCACAGAGAATAATCCTCATTCCTTTGACGACTTTGGCGCGGGGGAGAATATTTTCCTCCGTGGCGATCCGATGGCTTATCGCGATGAGAATGGTGAGGAGACGGACTATTACTCCCTCCGTCTGAGTCATCAGGAGGTTTCTTGCCGCCTTTTCGATTGTTACTTCTTTAGGTGTTCAAGTCTGTTACTTTGCTGTCGGAGCAAGTTCACTAGGTTCGTCAGGATTTTGTTTGTTTCCTGCGGTGGAGGAACTTGAGGAGACGGAGGAACATCCTCTGTACACGGAGGAGTAGGCATGGCAACAAAACCCATACCTGCGGTTACCCGCCCGAACCAAACCTAATTTGACGGGTTTCCTCCGTTTTGACTGGCTTTGGGTATGGGTATGGGTTTTTTTCGATTTCAAAATATGGGTATGGGACGGGTAACGGGTATATAGGTACCCACCCCGAACTCATACCCATACCCGTCCCAAATGTAAAAAACTACTTTATCTAGATATGTCATGTTATTTTGTTTGATAATTGTCATGTTAATAAAAACCACCATCAACTAAAAAATGTTAAAGTGAGCGTATTGTTGGATAATGTATTAAAACGTTGCTCTTGGGGATGCAAAAAAACTTATATTTTTTATTAAAAAAAAATACAATGCTGGGACGGGGATGGGGCGGGGATACCCGAACCCGTCGAGGACGGGGATGAGATTTAATTTTTCATTCCCGTTGGGTATGGGTAGGGTAACATGTAAGTATATGAGAATAGGGTATGGGGACGGGGAAGGTAAAACCCGTCCCCATACGGAGGATGCAGAGGAAGGACCGTCATGTTAATCACTACGGTAGTACGAGCGTCGATCGTAACGTCGAGGATCATGTAGTTTTCTTTTGGATTCACCGGGTCGAGAATCAGATTCGTTCGATCTTGGAGGATTTGAATCGCAGGATGTGATTCATGCGTCGTGGAAGAGCGGCTTGTGGTGGCTCTCCTTTGAGTTCCGGCCATTACTTCGGAGAAAGGAGCAGTAATTGTCAACTGTTGCGGTGAAGGAACGTGTAACTAAAAACGGTTACGGTGGAGGAGCGCGTAACAGAAAACGGTTACAGTGGAGATCGTTATACCGTGGCGCTTAGTGAACTATCCCCCTCCTTCTAGCGCCGAATGATCTGTCCGGTGAGGATGGATGAGTGGCAATGGTGGCGGAAAGTGCTCTGGTATGATAGAGACGGTTTCCGGTGCGGCTGTGACGAATCCTTGCGGTGGAACGAAAGGTGCCTGCAGGCACGTTAGCACTCTGACGCTCAAGTTAGTAATTGAACTGAGAAAGAGTGTGTAGAAAGTGTTGTGAAAAGTGAATCATACCTTGAAGGTGAAGCAAGTTCACCTTTATATAGGCGCGCGTTGGTGATAGCCGCTTCCAGGTTTTGCAGCGTGTGATTAAGGACGATTAGAGGACACGTAGCTCCTGTGTGACGCATTACACTTAAGTTGGCGTGTTCCTTTAGACATGAAACCTTAAGACAGTGTAAGTTAAGTCATGTGTCGATGTGTGGTTGGTCTTCTGACCGGTACAGAACACCACGTAAATAAGAGATAAGCACCACCTAAATCTTTGGCTTGGAATCAAGCAGCGTGTCTCTTCACCACTGAATCTAAAACAAAACAAAAAACCATAGTCATAATCTCAATTTCACACAAACTAAAAAAAATTAAATGACATAATTCAACAACAAAAAAAAAAGCACATAAGCTTACAAACGAGAAAAGAAAACTGTAAAATATCCAAATTTGCACTAATTTGAGAAATATATATCTCCCGGTCTAGACGTTGCATCAATGATCCAACCATTGAAATGAAGAACCACATGTCCCAAACTAGATACAAAATTTGATAATGATCCAAAATCCTCAGTCACAGTTCAAGGTGACAAGTTTGTGAGAATGATAACGACTTTTATTCTTGGTTTCTTTCTTTTGTAGATTTTCTCCCCTTAAATAATCACTTCTTACGACCCTCAGAAGACTCTTATCCACTTATATAAGTTAGAAACATAATTAACTAAAAAAATTGGAGTTTTTTCCACATAAGATGAGAACCCAATACACATTAAGCACTAGATTAGGCTCAAAAGTAATTGTGGCCCTAGAAATAGATTTCAACTAACTAAGATAAGTGAAGGCCATGGCTCAATAATGATACACATATCCAAAAATTTCATTCAAATCTTATGAAATAAGAATAAGCTCTTGACAGAATATCAGATACCGGGAATTCAAACTTGGCATGAGCTAATTAGGGCATCCACGTTTAGCTCCTTAGATCATATAACTAATACTATATGAGGGCACATACACTCCATGCATGATTAATCCATATATTCTACTCGTAAACTATGCTTAAACAGAATCTTACATTGACATCAAAGTCTTTTGCATGTACCTTTCACTCATTGAAGTAACAATAGGGGATTTATCAACAAAGAAGGATTATCCTTGGGAAATATCTAGCTTGTATCTTTCTCTCAAAGTTTTCATCCATCATGCTTTTTCTCCCTAAACCTTCCCTCCATTCTCTTCATCCTCATCTCAAATTATCTCTCCAACTAACTCACTCTTGTAATCCTCAAAACCCAATACATTTCTTGATTCAAACCCAATTACTACACATCCACAACAAAAAAATTATTCGATCAACGTCTCTTACTTGTTTGTTAGGCTGAGTGCCATTTTCTCCAATTGATCCATCCACTGTCTTGAGTGAATTCTATAATGATCATATTGTTACACAATTGCTCCACTAAACAAGGCTTCTCTTCATCACAAGCTTAATAGATTCAAGATCGAAAAATCTAGAACCTATCTGTAGGACATGGACCGATCCAACGTAAGGCATGGTATGGCTATAGCCACACAAGATTATTCATAAAAGATTTAACATACGTTGGATGTCTATTAAAACAAATGAAAGATGACCATTTTTTCAGAGCAATGAGAAGAATAAAATGTTAGAGGAGGTTGGTAGTTCATTTTGTTCCAATTAGCAATTGTTAGGGTTACAAATGGACGTGAGCTAATAAAAAACTCTACTAAAATTGTTATTTTTGGTGAAATAGTACATAGTCTTTATTTTATTGGCCAATTTTTTTTTATACTATTATTTTAGTCACACTAAAAAAATTAGTTATGGATCTTCCCCTACTGTAGATCAAACAAGAAATCAATTCAAAGAACAAGGAAAAGAGAGTAAAGGAACAAAAACATCAATATTATTTACCTATTTCGATGCAAATCGACCCATGTTTGAGGGATAGAGTAATTCTCCAATCCACTGTCATTGAGTCCTTACACAAGATACAAAGGAGTTTCAGGAACTAGCTTTAATTAACAAACTCTAGTTTCTACCCTTTCCCATTTTCTCTACCCTAAAAAAATACCACTCAAGAAAACAAGAGCGAAAACTTAGATCATTTCTCCAAAAAAATCTCACCATCAAAGGTTTTCAGAATGTGTTTTCTAACTCTACAATCTCACCCAAAAGTACTAAACGCTTTTAAGATTCTCTAAGATTTTCTAACCCTTTTTTGTTGAATATTGGTTGGTATAACAAAATCTACTAATAAATTTGTTGTCCTTATACCACGTATGAGTGCAAGCACCTCGCACACCACATCAGACGCCTCGCGTGTAACTGACTTTGGGAGCAAGTTATCGCCCTTGTGTGAGCCGCTCTGTAGATCATCCTAGATGCCTCGCACCAAAGACAAAAATCCTAAACTGGGTTTTAAGCGTGATTTTTATCTAACATGCACAAGCAAACACTACTAAAAAAACAAAAGTTAGCGAGAACGATTTAGAGAGGAAAAAAGTGAAATTTCTCCTAATTCAATCACCAAATTTTATGACGAAGAAATTAATGAGGGATTTCATTTTCCCCTCACTAATTTTTGTCCCTAATTTTGGTTTTTCTAGTAGTGAAAATGGTCTTGAACCAAGACAAGTGTATTTTTCATTTCAATGAATCACATCATATCTCATTTAATTTAATGGTGAGATCTATTGATCCAATTGTAAAAAATTAACTTCTACACGATGCACCATAATTGTGAAAAACTAACTTTTACACAATGCAAAAAATATGCACCCTAAAATTGACCTTTAAACAATTGCCATAAAATTACTTGTGCACAATAAAATTGACCTTTGAAAAATTGTCTATTTCAACATATACCGTTCACAAAATAAACGACTTGTGTACCACAACAATTGCCTTAAAATATATCTATTGTTTTGAAAGAGACCGATCCTAAAATCTAATATGATTGATAATATTCGACTTGCCAGCCTACAATTGAATCATGTTATAATTTATAACCATGATCATTAGTGGTCCTTTGTATAAGTCAAATAAATGAGCATGCATATGTCCAATCGAACAACCATTTCAAGTGATTAAAAGGAAATTGAGTCACTCACTACCACAAAAATATCAACTATCTTGCATGATAAAAACGATTTCTGACATTAGATTTAGCATGCGTGTACTATTTTCTTTGGTCCAATACTTCCTTAATTCCATAATAATTATCCAACCCTTGATCATCACTTTCCAAATCAAGTATATCTCTGTGTCATTCCCCCTGCCATTTGGCGTTTTCAAATGTATCTAGCTTTATATTTTCTATTTTGCTTTCACTCATTGTATTGGTCAAATCACAAATTATATGCTTGGAGCATATATTTGATTTATTGTCCCATTGTATCAAATTATTATGCATATACTCCCTCCGTCCTAAATTATAAGAAAAAAAAAATCACACTTATTAAGAAAACTATAACATAAGAATTTAAAGTATAGTTTTTTGTGTTTTCTTTGGAAAAAGTTTTATAGGAAGATGTAAAAACAATTTTCATTGACTATTGTTTATGGAAAAAATGAAAGAGAGAGAAAATTGAAAGTAATTTGCATTTAATTTTATGAGAATAAACAAAAAAAATCTTGGAAAAAATAAAAGTTTGTCTTTTTTACTTATATTTTGGGACAAAGAAAATGTATTTTTTTTTTCTTATATTACGGGACGGAGGGAGTATATCTTGATGGGCTAGTTAAACCCAACCCTCTTGGAACTAATCAAGGTGATAAGATAGCTCATTAATGTCCAAAAACAATGCAAAGGTCAGAACTAGTTGAGTCCCTACCTATGAAAAGAAAGTCTAATATATCGGCCACTTAACATTTTTGTGTACCCTATTATCAAAGATAAAATGGTCCATGAACAAAGACAAGTAGTATGCCTCAAGTAAATAAGTATATAGACTTAAAGACTATATATGGTCCCCACTATAATTTGAAGGAACAATAACAGAAATTATGAAATTGCATAGGGGAGGAAAACTTTTTTGAAAATTAATTGGCACGAACTTTCTGATGGTGTTTCTTATTTGGCATGTGTGTTGGGACTATACCTTTCAATCTGAATTATTGCTTTTGTTGGAGATTTAGAGTCATATACACGCATAATAATACAATTAAATTCATTCATCCATCTGGGATCTTTGTACTTTTTTTGACTTTAAAAGGACCACATGTAAACATACTAGTAATATAGTCACAATGATTATTAGTATTAATATAACTGATTGGCCCACTTACCCTTTTACTTAGTCATATTTAAAATTTGATGAAATTAATCTGAAATATTAACATAAATAATGTGCATGGCATGTGTAAATAAGACCACCCTATCTGTTTAATATAATTTCTTAAGAGTTTAATATTCAAAATTTGATGAAATTAATCTGTAATTTTAATATAATTAATGTGCATGGAAAGAAAGTTTTTAACTTTTTCTTATAATTTTAAACCATAAGAAGGAAATTAAAAAGAAAGAGACATGTGCTCGAATCCAATTTTGAGTAATTAGAATTTAAACTTTTAAGAAATTTTTTCTGTCTATTTGAGTTCCACAAAACTCTTGCTATTAGTTTTTCTAATCACATGTGAAAAAATTGGAGATAGTACAATTTTTTTTTCTCAAGCCAGTTTACAACATAAAAAAAGAGCATTAGATGAACCTGCATTGACGTTTATTCCTCGCATAAAACAAACATACACTTATTTTTTAGCGTACATTTATATTGTGACATTAGATAATTGTTTTATTTGGAATAAACGCTAATGCACATCATCTAATGCTATAAATATGTAGCTTCTTCAAAACCACGACCAAATGGCCTCGAAAGGAGAAAAGCAAGTCTACCACACCACATATCTAAATATTGTATAAGTGTTAGAGAGCGCGTTAAAAACAATGTTCTTAACTCTACTTTGTGAGACATTAGAGAAGTTTTAAGCATGAGGTATAAGATTCCATCCTAAAATGTAACTTTAATTTTCCTATAAAAAATAAATTGCGGAGAGTAATTTTCTATTGTAAAACTAAAGCATTGGGTTGGTTTTCAGGTATATTCACAATTTTTTTTTTTTACAAGGTCTACACATATTAAATGAATAGCTATGTCTTGTTTATTAATTAGTGTGAGGTGTACGAATAAACTCAGGTGCAAGATGCGTATCAAGACAATATAGATTTCATACATCGTTCTTGGCCTTATGTTAACAAGTTGTTTTTTGAATATATCACTACTTACAATGAATTGCACAAATTACAATCTGGAACATACACTCTCCCTGATCTCATACAATGACAATATTTAGTAAAACCAATGGTAGCATCTCCATATGACAAAACCATTTATGCTTGCTGGCTTTGGTCAATGTAATAAATTAAAATAATTGACACAAATCCATGTCTTGCGTACGTGAGTGCATGTGTATATATGTATTATATTTGTAATGCTGGTTAGATTAATGAAAATAGTCATGAATCATGATGCAATTTCTTTCCAAAATAAATAACAATCAATGTAAGTTGGTAAAGATTCAACTCATATCTAACAAGGATATGAATTCAAATTCGGTGGTCAATGGGTTGTCGGTGTTAATCTTATTAATGGTTAATATGTAAGTACTTCTAGAAACTTTCTCCGAGCTTAAAGACTTTCTCGGGTGTTGTGAAACCTAATTCACTTAAATATTTTTCAATAAAAAAAGAAAAAGATATAAAAGACATGGACTTTAGTGGTGTCGTCATCATATCTCAATTCTTTGCTTTTTTTAATAAGCTCATCATCTCAACTCTCACAAGCTAGGATAGATCTTGCAAAACCCAGTTGGTGTGGTATTTCATTTGGGGAATGAGGAATCCCCTGAATTGGAAAATATTAAATTTGTGGTTCTGTCACACCCTATGTATTATGTGAAGTATATATTATTCAGTTTTGCCTTTCTCTTTGGCATTGCTTACCCTACTTTCCTTAAATATCTCATTTGCTTGTCTTGTTCCCCATCACTTGTTGAAATAAACTACTGAGTAGTGAGATATTTCCATTTATATAGACCACCCACATCACAATTTAAAATATCATAAACAATATCATGTAACATGTATTGCATGATTGTTGTCAAAAAAAAAAAATGTATTGCATGATTGGTTGATATTGACTAAGCAGTACAATACTAAAAAAAACTATAAGTTAATAATCCATATATTGAGAGTAATATAAAAATATGTTAATAATTAACATGGCAGATTCTTAGGGTTTTCTAATATGGATTTGGTCCAACGATAAACCGTATTATTTTTAGTAAATTATAATAACATATTTTTTTATTCTTCATTTTTTATTATTATAAAATTCATTTTTTATTAAAAAGATGTGACACGTCAGATTTCTAACCTAATCCAGCCTGTGTCTTTCTTCATCTTCAAGGATTACTTCACTAGGTCAAGCAACATACATACATGTAAGAATAATACAAAAATTTCAGGTTTCGGCAATTACATGTAAGCAAGTCTCATCATTTGCAGGTTTTTCTTCTGGAAATTTAATTGCTCTCCATGTGTTTTGATTTTATTAGACCGTCGGATCAAAGAAACTATGACACGATGAGAAATAAACAAGTATATATATACCTGGAGTAAGATGACATAAGAATATATAGTTGTTTGTATTAGGTGAAAATAATGAAAAAAAACAAAGAAACTCAATTATGGGTGTGACTCTATAACATGTATTTAAACTACAACAAAATAGTTCAAACCTTTGTAAAGAAGGAAAAGGGTGTCTGAATCTACCTGGAAATTGAGGTGAATTTTGTCTTAATGGAAAAGACATTGTCTAACTAAAGAAACCAATAAATAGGAATAAAAAAAAGGATATGGAGGTAGACAGAGATGAGACCAGATAAGTAAACAAAGAGAGAGAGTGTGTTTGTAAGATGTAAGTGTGAGGAGAGGATTCATACACGAGTGCCTAGAAAAGGGTTTTGTGTCTTCTCTAATTGGACAAATCTTATCTCATCTATTTTTATTGGGAAGCCAAGGCATCTATGGATATATTTTATTCCCTCAACCGGGGAAAGTAATTATGCTCAAACGATAAATGACTTTTATTGATGACGAATTCATCGCAATAACTTGAGTTTGATTTTCAGTAGAATGATTCACTTTATTTATCTTCTGAAAGAACTTCAATTTTTCCGTACGAGCAATCAAAATGAAATAGTTAAAAAAAACTTAACCGTAAACTGTATATACAATTTGTAATTAATATATATATATATATATATATATATATATATATATATATAAACATTGTATATAGTGGATAAATTGCATGCAATCAATTTGTTTTTTTTATTTAAGAACATGCAATCAATTTGTTGTCACGTAAACACTGTAGGTTGATGAACCTTCTGTTTAATCGATGTGGTTCTAATATGCATTCATTTATCTATGATCTTCTCAAGAGTGGGATTTGTTTGGTACTAAATATTTGTCTAAAAAATTTCCTCACTGATTTAATTTTATTTAGAAATATTTTTCCTAAATATTTTAAAATTTTGACCATTTTTAAGCTAGAATTTGAATCCAAAACCCTTGATTAAATAATTACAAGAGACTTGCGTCATGGCATTGAAGTATCTTTAGATCCATAATAACTAGAAATGGCCAAACAGTAAAGATAAAGTCATACACGTGACATAAATAATATTCTTTCATCCTGAAGAAAATACACTTTGGAGATACTTAAATGAATTA
>Ga0099826_10002951_pt1 | contig 11298 bp, 9 predicted proteins | sample Mtrugardesep15_FD_76830 | JGI IMG/M metagenome (GOLD analysis project Ga0099826, IMG submission 76830) | Root nodule microbial communities of legume samples collected from California, USA - M. trunc garden sep15 | ecosystem: Host-associated > Plants > Roots > Nodule | place: USA: California...
AACTCTTTGTTGAAAGATGGGGTTACTAGTATGGTGTGGAAGGTTTATAAGAGAATGGTTCAAGATGGGGTTGTTCCGAATATTTATGTTTATAATTGTTTGATTCATGCTTGTTCGAAATCGAGAGATGTGGAGAGGACGGAGTTTATATTGAATGACATGGAAGTGAAGGGTGTGGTTCCTGATATTTTTACGTACAATACTTTGATAGCTTTGTATTGCAAGAAGGGTATGCATTATGAGGCTTTATCGGTCCAGGATAAAATGGAAAGAGAGGGAATAAATCTTGATATTGTTAGTTATAATTCTCTTATTTATGGATTTTGCAAAGAAGGGAAAATGAGGGAAGCTATGAGGATGTTTGGCGAAATCAAAGACGCCATTCCGAATCATGTCACATATACTACATTGATTGATGGATATTGTAAAGTGAATGAATTGGAGGAAGCTCTGAGACTGCGTGAGATGATGGAGGCTAAGGGATTGTACCCTGGTGTTGTTACTTATAATTCGATTTTACGCAAGCTGTGTTCAGATGGCAGAATAAGGGATGCAAACAAACTCTTGAATGAAATGAGTGAAAGAAAAGTCCAAGCTGACAGTGTCACATGTAACACACTGATTAATGCTTATTGCAAGATAGGAGATTTGAATTCTGCTTTGAAGTTTAAAACTAAGATGTTAGAAGCTGGACTAACGCCCAACTCCTTTACATATAAAGCACTGATTCATGGATTCTGCAAAACGAGTGAGCTCGAAAGTGCCAAGGAACTGTTGTTTGGAATGCTTGATGCTGGGTTTTCTCCAAATTATCGCACTTATTCGTGGATTGTAGATAGCTATTGCAAGAAAGACAATACTGATGCAGTTCTAGCACTGCCAGATGAGTTTTTGAGTAAAGGTATTTGTCTTGATATTTCAGTCTACAGGGCATTGATAAGAAGGTTATGCAAGATAGAAAAGATTGAATGTGCTGAAAAGTTATTCTATCATATGGAAGGAAATGGTATTTCAGGTGATAGTGTTATCTACACTAGTCTCGCGTTTTCTTACTGGAAATCAGGGAACACAAATGCTGCCTCAGATATGTTAGAAGAGATGGCTAGGAGAAGGTTGATGATCACTGTCAAAATCTATAGATGCTTTAGTGCTCCTGATGCTAGTCAAAACAAAGTGTCACAGATGTTCTGGGATCATGTGGTGGAAAGGGGTCTGATGTCAAGAAATACAATGTATAAAATACAACAAATGTTGATATGATATGATGACAATCTTTCTTATCCAATAGAAGATTTTTCATGTAATTGTTTGCAATGTATTGCTTCTGGTTATCACATTATCTTCCTTCGTAGTTTCACTTCTCATCAGAGTTCGAAAAATTAGAGTTTTATTTTTTAAATTAGTGGCAGAAATCTAAACTCTAAACAATTGCAAGTTTTCCTACAAGCATCATAATTAATGGAGCCGAAGTCCTCAAATGTAATGTAGATGCTAGCTTCAACCATTCACTCAATGGGATAAGTGTTGGATGTTGTTTACGTGATTCCAGCAGTTATTTTGTTTCTGCATTTTCAGGTTGGAAGGTTCCAGAGATGCTTATCCATGAGGGTGAAGCTTTTGCATTATGGACAGCTATGAAGTGGGTCCAAGGTATGGGTTGTATAATATTATTTTTGAGAGTGACTTGAAAGTTCTAGTTGATGCTGTTCATTCGGTGGCTGTAGGTATCTCCGAATTTAGCAGTATTGTCCTAAATATTAGAGGTTTGTTAAGCTCTATTTCCAACTTTGAGGTTAAGTTTTTTCGTCATCAAGCGAATATACTTGCCCATAATTTAGTTAAGGTGGCCAGCTCTAGTGCTATTCGACAAGTTTTTTTTTTTTATTTTGTTCCTCCTTGTATCTATCACTATTTAATAAACGATATGAGTTGAGTTTGTATTATTAAAATAAATAAATAAACAATTAATGAATAATACCTCAACTTTCATTTTAAGCTCTTCATGCCTAAATATTTGGTGTAAACCAAGCAGCCTATGCAAATTGCAAAGGCCAATTCCTTGAGCCGGGTAGGACCGCAATGAGTGGCAAAACTCCACCTCAAGATTTAGCACTGAACCCAAGACCTCTGATTAAGCTGAAAGAAATTTCTTACCATCTCATCCAAGTGTTCTTGGGTAACCCATGTGTACATATGACACTCTTATCAATCCTCCAATTGGCAGAAAAAAATAAATTAAAACAAATGCTCCCTCTATTCCTTTCTAATTGTCATTTTAAGGTTGTTTATACATACTAATGAAGTCAATCAATTTTGTTACTTTTGATAACATCATTTCTCTCTTACCTATAATACTCTTAAATATTTATTACTTCATTTCACATGTTATCTTAGAATCACTTAGTTGAAAATCTACCCTTAAAACTTAGTGGTCTAGGTTTGATACCCCAAAACTTACATTTGCTCAAACCATTCGTTATGTTAAATCAAAGAAATAGAGCACTGATGATACTAGTATATAAAATAAACTCCTCTACCATAAATTATATTATTTGATTTGATTATGAAAATCCTTTTTGAATTCCTGCACTTTCACTAACATACATTATAATATATACTATGATATTATTTATACCTTTTTCTTTTTGGAAAGAGTCACCAATAAAAGTTGACCGGCTGTCAAAATAATAAAAGATGCTTAACAATTAGATATTAATTCCTATCCTTCACAAAATAGCTCATTCTATTCAATTGAGTAAGCTGCACTCTGCATTTGCAATCCTTTCTTGATATCTGTTTGGTATATCCCTTTGATTTCGTGTCATGGCGGTCGAATTGGCTGGTAGTGCCCTTCTTTCTGCTTTCCTTCAAGTCACGTTCGAAAAGATGGCTTCCGCTGAAATCGGGGGCTACTTTTGCGGAAGAAAACTCAATGAGAATCTACTAAAGAAGCTCAATATTGTGCTTCTGTCCATCAATGCTGTTGTTGATGATGCAGAACAAAAGCAGATAAAAAACCGGCACATGCAAGCATGGCTTGATGCTGTAAAAGATGTTGTGTTTGAAGCAGAGGATCTTTTGGATGAAATTGAGACCGAAGTTTCGAGATGCAAGCTGGAAGCGGAATCACAATCCAGCACTAACAAGGTATGGAAATTCTTCAATGCTTCTTCCAGTTCATTTGACAAAGAAATTGAATCTAGGCTGCAAGAAATCTTTAACAACATAGAATATCTTGCTAGCAAAAAGGACATACTAAGTTTAAAAATGGCTAGTACTAGTAGGGGTTCTACTGTTGGATCAGGTAGTCAAGTGATACAAAAACTACCATCAACATCTTTGTTGGTTGATTCTGTGATTTACGGCAGAGATGTTGAGAAGGAGGTTATATGCAATTGGCTAACATCTAACGTTGAGAATGATAACCATCACCTGTCAATTGTTTCTATAGTTGGTATGGGTGGGATGGGTAAGACCTCACTTACCCAACACTTAATCAATGACTCAAAGATGGAGGAAGAGTTTGATATCAAAGCTTGGGTTTGCATTTCAAACGAATTTGATGTTTTCAAGGTAACAAGAGCTATTCTTGAGGGTATCACTGGATCAACAGATGATACTAGATATCTAAATATGGTCCAAGAAAAGTTGAAGGAAAAATTGACAGCAACAAGTTTTCTTCTTGTTTTGGATGATCTTTGGAATGAAAAAGTGACCAATGGGAAGCTTTACAAACTCCTTTTAATTATGGGGCTCAAGGAAGCAAAATTCTTGTGACTACTCGTAGTCTGAGAGTTGCCTCAACCATGCGGTCAACTAGAATACATCAGCTAGAAAAATTGCAAGAAGAACACTGTTTGAAGTTGTTTTCCAAACATGCATTCTTAGATGGAAGTCCTCGAATAAATTCCGACTTTAAGGAGATTGCCAAAAAGATAATTGAAAAATGCCAAGGATTGCCCCTAGCCTTGAAAACAATCGGAAGTCTCTTGTACACAAAATCATATTTGGTGGAATGGGTTGGCAAGCGAAATATGGGACTTACCAGAAGAGGAGAGCAACATCATCCCTGCTTTAATATTGAGCTCTCATCACCTTCCTTCTCATCTCAAGAGATGCTTCGCTTTTTGTGCCTTATTCGCTAAAAAACTTGTATTTCAAAAGGTGCATTTAATTTTATTTTTGATGGCTGAAAATTTTCTGCAATGCCCTCGACAGGGTATGAGTATGGAAGAAGTTGGTGAACAGTACTTCAATGAATTATTTCGAGATCTTTTTTTCAGATATCAAGGCAACATGAAATGCATTTTGTTATGCACAATCTTCTCAATGATTTGGCAAAATATGTATGTGGCGATTTTTGCTTCATATTCAATGATGAGGACTCAAATAATATATTGAAAATGACTCGCCATTTTTCATTTTTAAGAAATACCCTTAAAGTATCCAGAATATTTGAGACCTTACGCAATGCTAATAGATTATGCACATTCCTACCATTAAGCACCTGCAATACTGTATCGAACTACTCGATGTCTAGCACATTGATGCAGGAGTTGTTCTCAAAGTTCAAGCTCTTTCGTGTCTTGTCGTTGTCTGGTTGCTCCTTTGAAAATATTCATTGAGACAAATCAAACAACATCTTACATGTTAATATTTGTATTTATATATTAGTTAAAAAAAATGGTCAAGTAAGTTATGTGAATAGTGCAGATTGTAAAATTGTGACATGCATTTTGAAACGGGGGGAGTATTTGATTGATCTCTATTCATAAGATTAGCATACGGTCTCACAACTGAAATCCTTCAAAAATTGCTACTACGAGTTTCAATCTTACTTTTGCTGTTTTCCTTATGTATTTTTCCAAAATAAATTATTACAAGTTTATGATTGGATTCCATTTCCCACATAAATTATTTCCTTATTGTTTTTTGTTGAAAAACTATTATATTTATGTCTTATATACGATTCAAAGTGACATGGGTGAATAAACTTCAGTTGAATTCTAATTATTTTGCAACTATCACCTTTGTTTGAAAACTCACATATTTTCTTGTAGCTGTAGATACATGCAACATAAAAATTAGCTGCAAGTACTAATATCATTAACAGTAGAATTAGTTGAGCTTATCCTTTAACCATAACATTACATGATGTCATAATTACAGAATGAAGTAATCTTAATCATAAGTAAGCCATGAATTTATCTATTCAAGAAGAAAGTTATCTGTTGATTTGAAAAGCTTTTAAAAGTCTTTTTGTTACATTTACGTGTAAACTGTTGTATTGCCTAGGAAGGACATACTACAATTGCGGTGTCAGTGCTTCAAGTTATGATGTCATGAAATGGAAGCATATAAAGCACTCCCCGTAGTCCGCACACACGCTTTGGACACCGTCTTGCCAATGTCATGAATTGAATAAACCTTTTCTAGAAGCTTAGTCTCCGTTCTCGAAAAGTGCTCCGAGAAGGATGTTTCATCGACAACTAACACTTTCAATGCATCATCAAAATCTTATGCGTCTGCATGTGTCTCAGTCAAGTACTTGAGGTAACCAAACTTGTTTACTTTGTTTTTTTTCCTCATAAATTATGTTTCATTGTTGGTCTCAACAAATAAGGATATCAATTATTGATGCAGTTTGGAAATTATTCCCTGATGGTTCTAGTTTTATGCAAATAATACCTTTATCACAAAAATATAGTAATTTCAAATAAGGATTATCTGACAAAGTCTTTCTTTCTGGACATGTTTCTGATCTATATTTTACACATTTTAGTACTAATATTTGTATGACCTGTGTAGCACTGACACTTCATATTGAAGACATGTCTCGTATTTAACATGTGTTTGATATTGACACGATACTGACACGTGTGGTTATATTCAATCACTTCCATTTTATTTTTAAATTGTTACTGGTGTTCATGATTACATGTTAGTGTTAGCATCATGTCTGATATTTGTCTATGTTCATGCTTGACTGTGTGGCTGATATGATGTTTACTTTTTATGTTTGTGTAATGTAATGGTAGGTTTCCTTTCGAATTGCTGACACCCTAGAGCAACCATTCCTTGACGGACAATTTGATCTGGTATGGTCACTGGAGAGTGGCGAGCATATGCCTGACACAGCAAAGGTTCTTATTTATCTTTCTGTTCTTTATGCTTATAAAGTTGTAATCAATCTCACTTCAGTTTCCTTTTCCATTCAAAAACTGTTTCAGTTTGTTGGGAAGTTAGCTCGAGTAGCAGCATCAGGTGGCACCATATTAACAGTAACATGGTGCCATAGGGATCTTCTTCAGGATGAAGAGTCCCCCAACCATGGGGGAAGGATCTCTTGAAGAAAATATGTGATTCATTTTACCTTCCAGCATGGTGCTCAACTGTTGATTATGTTAGATTGCTTTAAACCATGTCCCTTCAGGTAATTAATTAATTAATATACCCATTTATAAAACTTTCATGCCATCTGCTATGAGTTGAGACATATTTAGAAATGCAAGTGTTTAGATACACTTACAAAATAATTGTAATTCTATTTTAGTATTTCGAATATTCTTTGAATTTATACATGTTCTTTATTCATTGAAAAAAAATGAAATATGAATGCAGGATTGCATTGAATAGAATTACTCTTACTCAGGTAGAAAAATTTCAAATGAACCCACTTGGGTTGGTTTGATGGTGTTGGCTTGAGACTTTCGAGTGTGCTCTTCCTAAAGTCTCATGTTCGATTCTCCTGGTGCCAATTTCGGTAGGCTAGTTTAGCTTCTTCAAAAAGACAAAAATAGTTCAAATGAGGTTGTGGTGCTGGATCATAAATAACTTGAATTCTCCTCTAGTACATTTTTCAAAGAATAGTACAGAAGAAACAGATTAATGTCATGCTGGTTTTTGTTATTCCAAGACAAGTTTAAGTTTTTTTTTTTTGGACTAAAGACAAGTTTAAGTTTTGATATTTCATTTTGTTGTTTTGTTATATCATTTTAAGGAAAAAAAAATTCCTTTACTATATATGTTTTGTTTTTACATGTTTTCCTTTAGTTTGTTCTAGATTTTTTTGTTTTTTTTGGCATTTTAATGCAAACTCCTACCTATGCAGATTTTGTAAATTATAATTATGTTGTATTTGTCTTCCATGTAGAAGTGTTCTACATGAGCAAATGCAACATACACACTTATACATTCCTCAAATTAAAATCATTTCACTGATTTCAGTTTGTATGACTATAGTATAAAGTGATATTCTAGAGTTTCACACTTTGGTATATATGTTAGTGAAACTGTACAAACATTGAAGAAGGGGAAGAGACAATGTTGCCATGGTATGCTAGAATGAACTTTCTGATTGTTAAGAATAAAATGACTTTTAATTGAGCTGAAGAGAGGTGATACTTGACTTTTCTGATTTTTTTTCTTGTAACATCTACCTTTGTGATAGAGATAAGAAAATATGCAGCTATAACAAGAACAATTTTAGCCTTCGTTTAAAGTATTTTATTCCTTTTTATAATCTTACTTAAATTATTAGTTAAAATTATAGTTAATACCATTAAATTAGGAATCACCTCGCTATAACAGGAACAATATTATCTATAACAATAATATATAAAAAGAATGAGAGATTTTGTGCTTGAATTGTCAGGTTTTGTGAGTAATGAAATTCCATTTTAATTTCTTCAAAAAAAATAAAAAATAATAAATGTTGTATTAATATTATAAAAAACAAATAAAAGTAGTAAAGAGGACACTTAGTGAGGAGATAATTGTATCAACAATAGTAAACACATGAATGAGAAATAGATGGCACTTTAGATATGTGGTCCTCTTCGTTCAAAAAAGATATGTGGTCCTCTTTAACTCTATTGCTGTTCTCAGAGATAAGCAGACATTGTTATTGCATACCAAACACAAACAAATTCCCTTGAGTCGTCAGTCTTGGCGTCGAGTCAACTTCATTTCACACATTACTGCAGTCCTTCCTTTCCTTTCGAGCCATGGCGGGTGCATTGGTTGGTGGTGCTCTTCTTTCAGGTCACATTCGAAAAGCTTGCTTCTGCTGGAATAGAAGACTACTTTCGAGGAAGAAAACTCAACGAGAAGCTGCTGAAGAGGCTCAAACATCACACTTCTCTCCATCAATGCTGTGGTTGATGATGCAGAACTAAAGCAGATCAGAAATCCAAACGTGAGAGCATGGCTTGATGCTGTTAAAGATGCTGTGTTAGATGCAGAGGATCTCTTGGAAGAAATTGACTTTAACGTTTCCAAATCCAAGCTGGAAGCTGAATGTCAGTCTACTAACAAGGTATGGAACTTCTTCAATGCTTCTTCCAGTTCATTTCACAAAGAAATTGAATCAAAGATGCAAGAAGTACTTGACAACCTAGAATATCTTGCTAGCAAAAAAGACATACTAGATTTGAAAGCAACTTCTAGTGGTTTTGGTGTTGGATCAAGTAGCCCAAGTGTCAAAGAAATTGCCATCAACATCTTTGCCTATTGATAATGTTATTTATGGCAGAGACGTTGACAAGGAGATTATCTCTGATTGGCTCACATCAGATGCTGAGAATAATAATGACCAACTATCAATAATTTCTATAGTTGGTATGGGTGGGATGGGCAAGACCGCGCTTGCCCAACACTTATACAATGACCCAAAGATGGAGGGTAAATTTGATGTCAAAGCTTGGGTCTCCGTTTCACAAGAATTTGATGTTTTCAAGGTCACAAGAGCTATTCTTGAGGGTATCACTGGATCTACTAATGACAGTAGAGACCTAGATAAGCTTCAGGTGACGTTGAAGGAAAAACTGACTGGCAAGAGATTTCTTCTTGTTTTGGACGACGTTTGGAATGAAAAACGGACCAATGGGAAGCTTTGCATACTCCTCTTAATTATGGGGCTAAAGGAAGCAAAATTCTAGTCACCACCCGCAGTAAGAAAGTGTCTTCAATCATGCGATCAAATAAAGTGCTTCAACTAGAGCAATTAGAAGAAGAACATTGCTGGAAGTTGTTTGCTAAGCATGCATTCAAAGATGAAAATTCTCAGATAAATCATGACTTTATGGACATTGCTAAGAGGATACTTACAAAATGCCAAGGATTGCCTCTAGCTTTGAAAACAATTGGAAGTCTATTGTGCAAAAAATCATCTTTGGTGGAATGGGAAAGCATATTGGCAAGCGAGATATGGGACTTATCAGAAGAGGAGAGCAACATCATCCCCGCTTTAATGTTGAGCTATCATCACCTTCCATCTCATCTCAAGAGATGTTTTTCTTATTGTGCCTTATTCCCTAAAAATTATGTGTTTCAAAAGGAAGAATTAATTTTATTATGGATGGCTGAAAATTTTCTGCAATGCTCTCAACAGAGTATGACAATGGAAGCAGTTGGAGAACAGTACTTCAAAGATCTATTTTCCAGTTCATTTTTTCAGCGATCAAGGGAAAATGAAATGCATTTTATAATGCATGACCTTCTCAATGATTTGGCAAAATATGTAAGCGGGGATTTTTGTTTCACATTCAATGATGAGGAATCAAATCATATATTGAAAATGACTCGCCACTTTTCATTTTTAGGAAATAGAAATACATCTCCCAAATTAATTGAGACCCTATACAATGCTAAAGGATTACGCACATTCCTACCATTAAACATATTACCATTTGATGTTCGATGGAATATGAGTATATCTAGCACATCGATACAAGAGTTGTTCTCAAAGTTTATGTTCTTTCGTGTCATACTGTTGCCTAATTGCTTCCAATTGGAGGAGTTGCCTGACACCATAGGAAATCTCAAGCATCTTCGTTTTCTAGACCTTTCCAGTACTTGCATAAAAGAGCTACCAGATTCGATATGTTCTCTCTCTAACTTGCAAATACTGAAGTTGAGGCATTGCTTCTATTGAAAGAGTTACCCGTCAACTTATGTAAACTCACTAATTTGCATTATCTTGATCTTTATGGAACTAAACTGAGAAAAATGCCAATGGATGTGGGAAAACTAAAGAATCTTCAAGTCTTGTGTTTGTTTATTGTGAACAAAGGTAGCAAGGTCAATATTCAGCAGTTAGGAGAACTCAATCTTCATGGAGCACTATCAATTATAGCGTTGCAAAACATTGTCAATCCCTTTGATGCATTGGCAGCAAACATGAAAAATAAAGTACACCTTGAGAAACTAAGTTTATCATGGAATGTGAAAAGTAATAATTCAGAGAAAGAAAGGGAAGTGCTTGAGAAGCTACAACCTTCCAAACAGTTGAAGGAGTTGTCGATATTCGACTATGGTGGTACACGATTTCCAGATTGGTTTGGAGATAATTCATTATCAAATGTGTTGTTCTTAGATTTGGTCAATTGTTGAAATTGCATGTTGTTGCCTCCACTTGGAATTTTGCCATCTCTCAAGAAACTGCGGATCACAAGACTATCTGGGATAGTGATGATTGGTAGTGAGTTTTATGCAAATTGGAGTAGCTCTTCTGATATAATTTCATTTGGATCATTGCAAACCTTAATATTTGAGGATATGGAGGGATGGGAAGAACGGGATTGTAAAATTGTGACCGGAGCTTTTCCATGTCTCAAAGAGATTTGGATAATAAATTGTCCGAATCTAAAAGGCAATCTTCCTGAGAAACTTCCTAGTTTGACGTCACTTACAATTTTTGACTGCAAACGACTTGCGGGTCCTGTTTCATTGGCTCCACCCATTCATGAATTACCTCTGATTGATTGTGAAAAGCTGCAAGTTCATTATCAACCATCCACTTTGAGAATTCTCAGGATTGGTGAATGTTGCATGGAAGCTTCGTTGCTTGAATGGGTTGGGCAGACATTATCAAACACCTCTCTTGAAACGTTGGAAATTAAGGATTGCCCAACTATGAAAATTCCCATAGACTGTTGCTACAATTTCCTTCTATCTTTGAATATCACTAGTAGTTGTGACTCTCTAAGGACCTTTCCGTTGGATTTCTTCCCTAAACTCCAATCTCTCCATTTGCAAAAGTGTAGTAATCTTGAAATCATTTCACAGGAGCATGAGCGTGATCTTAGCCTTATATGTTTGGAAATTTTTGACTGCCCTAAATTTGTATCTTTTCTCAAGGCAGGATTCTCTGCACCCAGTCTGGAGATTTTGTATATTTGTTATTTGGAGAATTTGAAATCTTTGCCTGAATGCATGCACACTCTCTTTCCATCTCTTACTCACTTATATATATATATATATATATATATATATATATATATATATATATATATATAT
>Ga0099826_10002952_pt1 | contig 11297 bp, 8 predicted proteins | sample Mtrugardesep15_FD_76830 | JGI IMG/M metagenome (GOLD analysis project Ga0099826, IMG submission 76830) | Root nodule microbial communities of legume samples collected from California, USA - M. trunc garden sep15 | ecosystem: Host-associated > Plants > Roots > Nodule | place: USA: California...
ATGTTTTCAATAATATATATATAATGGTGCCCCCACTATTCATATTTTCTGGCTCCGCCACTGTGTGCAAAGGGAGGATATATGTATAACCATTTTGACAACTATCTATCTCATATTCACATTATCCTTTTATTCTCTCTCTTCATTTTTTTCTCTCCATTGTTTTTGACCAATTAAAAGAAAAAAAATAGTTTATCACCAAAGTTGTTATAAATGATTGTTCAAATATCACTACTCATATATGAATAGATAGACTTCGATGAATCCCCGTGAACTTAGCTTAGTTGGTAGGGATATTGCATTTTATATGCAGAAGCCGGGGTTCGAACTCCGAACACTCCACTTCTTCACAATTAAATTGTGTGAGCTCTAGCAATTAGGCTACTTGACAAAAAAAAAATAGACTTCGATAAAAATTTCACTCGATGGACTACTAAAACCACATTTTTTTTTTATTCTCTCTTTTTTGTTTGACTGTGATTCCTTCCACTACACAATAATGTCGCCAAAAGGAATCAATTTCATGATATATGTAGACTCCAAATTTTCTAACTCGAATTCAATATATCATTTTATTTCTATCCATCTCTTCATGTCACAAACTTATTATACACTACTTTCTCCGTTTCATTCTCTCTTATGAAGTGTCCACCAAACATTTGTTCAATTGAATTATTAATTAAATGATCACATCAACAAATAATCAAAAGATATTATTTAAAGATTCTGTAAAAAGAAATATGTTTTTTGGTCAAGTAATCTGATAACTAAAAATTTATCTTTTAAAAATAAACAAGTGATATTTATAGGCTTCAAACCCGGATCATAATGTTCCTACCAATTGCTCCCGAAAAAAAAATATTATTTTAAAAATACAAGTCAAAACACAAATCCATATACACAATTTTTTATTCAAAAGTTATTTAAAACAATGTACTAAAACATTTTTCCATAATTAAATTTTTCAACTGTTTAATCAATTTCTTTGGCTAATAATTGAACTCAATTATTCCCAACCTTCGGTCTTCAATTTTATTGTTCAAAAAATACTGTTACTAACAAGATTGATTCCAATTTCCAAATCAAACCAGACAATCAAGTTTTTATAGCATAGTCAAACTTGGTACTTAACATATGCAAAACGACAAAATTGTATGACTCTGTCTCTCTGTAACTTCTATTCAATCTCACCTCTGAAACCATACTCATGGCTCGTAAAAACAACGAACCAAGCACCATTTTGTTAAACCGTTTGATTCTTCTTTTTGTGTGTTTTGTTTCTTGCGGTTTGGTTTATGTTTTCCTCTCTGCAGTAACAAGAAGTGGTTCTGTTTCGGAGTTTAGGAATATTGGGTCAACGTTGGATTTGGTTGGTGACAAGAATATTGGAGGGTGTTGTAGAGGGATTGAAAATTTGGAGCTTTGGGGTTCAGCTGTGAAATGGGGTTCTGAGTTTAAGTTTAATACTTCTGAAGAATGTTGTAATTCTTGTAAATCTATGTGTACTGGGAAAGATGGACCTTGTCTTTGTGATACTTGGGTCTTTTGTGGGAATAGGGAGGCTTGTGGATCCAAATTCGGCGAGGTACGTGACTTGTTCATGTCCACACAGACACTGATACATGTGGTTACATTCAATCGTTTCTAATTTCAGTGTTTACTTGTCAATATCAATGTCTTGTCTGATGTCTGTGTAAATCGTTCCACCTTCCATTTGGGTCTATCCTTTTGGAATTGGTGTTGTTTTTTATTTGTTTCTTTGTATAGAGTTTATGAGCTTAGTACTAGACTAGATCAAGGTCACACTATTATTTCAAATTACTTCAGAGATATATGTATAGATTTACCATTTAAAATCATGCATTATGAAATGTTACAATAAAAAATTTGCTTCCGGTTAAAACAATAAGTTCATTTAATGTGTATGATGTAGTGCATTTTAGGAACTTTCCTGTTTAGGCTTGGATTAGCAAAGTGTGTGCAGCACACTTGTGAGATGTTTATTGTTTGTTGTGTGAATTGGGCATCCTTTGCCACAAACTAATCTCTCGAGCCAGGTATGACTGCAAAGAGCTTTGCCGCCCATTCTGGTCCTACCCGGCTCGAGGGATCAGTCTCTGCAGTTGCATGCAGAGATGCCAGGTTCACAAACACAAAATCAAAACAATAGTATTGAATATGATAAAATTAGTTCGGTTTTGCTTATATTTAGGACCACTAAATCAGACTTAGTTTTTGCTTATGTTTCAGACCAAAGTAGTATCTCAGGTTGGAGATGTTAGTAAATTAAACTAATGGGAATGATTTCACTGTATTGGTTTATGTTATCTTTTCTTGCAAATTCTTTTGGAGTGAATTTATGCTGTATAGAGTTCATCTGAGTTCAGGATTATCATTTTATTTTATTTTTTACAATTTAAATTTTAATCCTTTAACAAAAAGTTGATCTTGAGCATTCAAACTTTTGTTGCAGTGTTGGTTAAAGAAACAAAAGGACATCTTAGCCCCTGAACGGCAAGAAGAAGCGCCTAATGGGGAGATAATTAGTTGGACTTCTGGTCTCATCTTTGGAAAAGGAGAGGTAACCGATGTTTGGTTATTTTAATTAATCATATTCTATTTTAAAATTGACTTGGTAATTGTTCAGATGCTAGCTTGAAAATGCATGCTAATCATATTCTATTTCCAAATTACATGTTTCTTCTGTTGTTAGTTGAAAGCTTTTTATTTTATTTAATTCAACAGTTTGGTTTACATATTTTCGGTTTATTTATGATGTATTGCACAGTTGGAATTTTATCAACTTATGAAAGGTTACCTTATTTGTGAATATTATTTCTAATTCGTCTGTTTTTTTTCCAGGGTATTATTGGATTGGAAACTGAACACGGAACTCTTCATATAAAAGTAAGTGCTCATGATTTTGAGACGTTTAAAATTCAAATGCTTTGATGTTGTAGCAATGACATATTATTTCCCTTATACTTTCCATGTTTCTTTAGTAACGATGATTTCAAATTTGATCCGTCACAAGATAATTATGGTTTGATTTCATATTTGAACCTTCACTGGTTAATTATTTCCTCATACTTTGCACGTTTTGATGCAGCTTTTACCTCACTGTGCTCCACACACGGTTGCCTATATTCTAGAACTGTTGCCTATGCGCCATTGTGCAGGCTGCCAATTTTACCGTGCAGAGAGTCGAGGTCAATCATGGGATTCAGAAGGAAACCATATAAAAAATGTAAGATACGCATTCACATCTATGTCACTCTACAACTATCAATGCAATTATGTTATGAATATCTGCTTTAAAAGTTTCACTCTCATTGCCATTAGTTAGGTTATTGTGGTATCCTGTTTTAAGCTCAGTCTTTCTATTGTTGTCCATTATGAATTAATTTGTTGAGATCTATATGTGCTATTTTTGGTTGCATATTTTTTTTGCTTTTCTCATTGGATTCCAGCCATTTTAGATACATAAAACTGTATGCATTATCGTTAGGAATTTATGCAGTTCCTTTGTATTATCAATGAAAGATTAGGTAAATACAAATTCTACATTGTAAACCCAAATCTTTCACTGATAATACAACGGAACTGCAGTTGCTCTGCAGCCAGAGAGGTAGCAAAATTGGCCAAACTTCTTTACCAAAAATCGTGTTCATTGTTTGCGTTTTTGTTTCTTTACTCGTTTGAGTCGGGTTGCTGTTCTAACAGTTATGTTTAGTGTGAACAACATGCATGTTGTTTACTGATACCAAATGTAAATACAAAAAATAATGGAAACCATCACACCAAATCAATGTGAACTGATTTACAATATTTGAAGCAAATTGAATCAAAGTCTTTGGATTTTCATTAATCAAGAATGAGCCATGTTTGCACTTTTTTATCCCTGGAGAGTTGATGCCTTAGCAATAGACATTTTATAATCGACAACATGGCTACCAAAAATATGTGTTTTCTTAGCTAAAATGGATTTCAATGTCCCTTTTGGGACTATTTTCTTCATGGAAAATTTATTTCCCTTTCTTTGTCCTCATAGAGTATATGGGAATTAAAGATTTCATGTTAATGATACAGATCCTGGCACATTCATTGCATTCAAAGACTACAAAAAATGAGATTACGAAAAATTAGTGTACTTTTGTTGAGGCCATTTGCATGGTAGTATTCCCAAAGGAACAAAAATAATTTATTTCCATTTTCGCAGCAGTCTCAGTACAAAATGTCATAATTGTTAGAACAACAAACCAGACTTTAAAGAAAACTGATAAATAAACGATCGATTGCGTTCTGGTAGCACTTTCAGCTCCACTGAAGACTCTTCCCACTTAACAGTGAATATGAGTCATAGTGAACAATACTGTTTGTATAGTTGTACTCTGTAGTGGTTGATGATAGTAAATGAGTTCTTATTTTGCAGGCTGGTTTTGGTCCCCCGTTTGCGTTAATTCAAGGGACATTAGAAGCACAAGGCACACCATTCAATAAACTTCCTGTTGAAGATTGTCCAATCCTAAGAAGAGGCTCAGTTGCTTTAATCGGTCCGGGTCCAGAATTCTTTATTAGCTTAGCTGATCATTCAGAGTGGAAACAAGAATACACAGTTTTTGGTTCTGTTCTACCTGAAGACATGAATGTTGCTGAGAAAATTGCTACACTCCCCACCTTACCTGATGTTTGGAACAATGTTAATGTGACCGTTTTGAAAAAACCTGTTCCTTTCGTGCTTAGAAGAATCAAGAAGAACAGCCAAGATTGAATTTTTGAAACAATTTGTAGGTTTCAATTCTTTTGGTTCCAAAGCTTATACGTATTTTCAATCTGTTGATAAAACGTTTGTTGTGTAATTTCTTGACCTTTTCTTTTTATATAAACATTTTCTTCACTTAATTTTATTTTTGGTATGAACATTTGCTGTAATTTCAGATAAAGAGCTTCCATTTGAGAACGGATATATATAACTTTTTATTATTGGTTAAAAAAAAAAAAAAAACCTATTAAGTTTATATCATAAAACAAGGTTCCGTTGCCGGGACTTGAACCCGGGTCTTTCGGGTGAGAGCCGAATATCCTGACCAACTAGACTACAACGGATTTGTGTCAATGAGGTTGTTTAAAAAATTAAAGAAACTAAACCGTTAAGCTGAACCGAGCCAAAAACAATTGCCAAAGTTGGTTCACAAACCGTTTGTTCATATCACTTCATAAACTATATGTCGCGGTTCTTTTCATTAATTTGGTTTAACAATTCAATTCGATTTTTGGATTTTTTTTGTAGTCGTTGAATTCGTTTTTTATTTTTATTTTTATTTTTTCCATTGACACTTTTCATTCACAATCCAATTTGGTACACTTTGATTAAAAAATATACAATTTAGTTTACTGTAGTTCCGGGTCATCGAACTTTTATACTAGTTCAATTCAGTTCGGTTTTCTCTTTAATTCGATTTTTTTTCCCTGTATCGAACCATTAACCGTCCTAGTTATGGGAGCGGAAACACAGCTTTATGTTGATGGAGGAATTAACATCGACTTAAGAATGATACGTAGGACATCTTCTATAACAATAATGCTAAATTGACACATAAATAGTGAATGTAAGTAACAAGTTCTACTCTTTTTTTGGGATCAATCAGAACTACACTTAATGGTACAAATAAGCATGAGCCTCAACATTAACTAATATTTACACATACTTTTGTGAGGATAGGACACAGTCCTACCAAAATAACACAGAGGTGGAGCTACATTCAGATTTGTGTTGCGGTGATTGTGGTGCCAAGGATAGCCATGACATGGATTCATCAATTGGCTTATTAAGGAATGCTGTTGGATTACTTGTTTGATATGGTGCCCTTGCAGCAATTCTGCAGAAACATAGACAAACATATCAGTCAATATGGATAATTCCAAACGTCAATATGGGTCAGTCTATATAGTTTTGAGAGGATAACCAATTTACAAAAATTGGCACCTTCACTTTTGTTTATGGTATCAATTTGACATGACTCTGGCACTTTAGGATAAGTCAAAATTGATTCTAATAGTGTAGAATTGATTTTGACACGTTTTCTTTCTTTCAAAAAAAATAATTTTTGAATGCTTTTGGAGTGAAATTGATTTTGTTTCTAAAAACCGATTGAAGCTACAATTTGGAGTTTTTGTCTCTACATTGGATTTTTTGGATCCAAAGTCCCTACCTTTAAGGCGAGAAAGTCATCATAGTTTGTGTCTATCTTTTAGACCATCGAGTCAGTATTATAAATAAAAAACCACTATTAAGGTTTATTCAATAACTGTTGTTTATATTATAGAGTAAATATATTACCTATTGAATGAACCTTAAAAGTGACATGAAAGATTCTTAGTTTTTTACTTTATTTTTTAAAAAAAAGGGAGGGAGTCCTAAAATTAGCTCCTTAAAATTGATTTATCTATCATTTTTGTTTTATCCTTCTCTATCATAAAATTACACTAAAGTCATGATTACGATCCCTTCACCAAAGTCACTGTGTCTCAATCCATTCACTTCAAGCAAAATCAATTTTAACCAGTTCAATCAATTTTTTTAATCACAGAAATCAAACACACTACCTTAACAATTGAGGTTTTACTAAAAAGTGAAATCTATTGGCAAAGATCAAACAATATTTGATTGAGAGAGATCTGGCTGGTTTACCTGTCCTTCCTTTTCTCCAAGAACCGATGAAGTGAAGCTTTCCTAGTCATTGGTAAATCTGAATACATAAAAAGGAAATTAATGAATTAAAACACACACACAAAACAAAAACATGATGATACAAATCAAGCACCCAATATCCACAAAAATTACCTACCATAAATAACAGGTATAGATGGTACTTGAGGGTAGTCTTGAAAAGAATTTCTAGCAAGAAATGAAGAGCAAGCATAGTTGTTATTGTGGTTTTGTGAAGTACTGAAAAAGACCATGATGTCCTTGACTTTATCAGCTGGAACATCATCAAACACAATTACTTTCCCATTATAGAAGATTGTCATTTGTGCACTTCTAACCTCTTCTTTCTTAATATTAGCCTTCATTACACTGTAAAAATACAACATTAACAATTAATTTAATGCAAATTGACCATGCAATATACTAGTATGAATTAATGAATTTGAATATGGATAAAAAAATGTTGATGTACTTAACAAGTTAAAGTAGAGAAAAGAACATGTACCTGGAATCTCCCAAATTAGGAATCTCTTGTAGGAAGAGATGAGGAAATTGTTGAAAATTCATATGTGCTATGTTGTGATGATTCATTCTTTTTTTTGGTATGGAATAAATAAGTTGAAGAACGTGATAGTGAAGAGAGAGTGGTGGAAGCTTGTAAGGTGTACTACTTAAGAACGTGTGGAGTTAAAAGCACGCACGATTTTTATGTGTGCGTTGTGTTTTTTTTTTGGTTTAAAACAGGTTTTGTTGTTTTGTTTGTGACAGAAACTGCTAGCTGTGTTGGGAGGTCCCACATCCATTTTAGTGGTTGCAACATTCATTCATTAATTAATTGAATAATGACTTGTTTTGGTTTTTGGCATTACCATATCAGCACGTGTTATTTATTTTATTTGTCTAGATCACTTGGACAAAAGTTAGGGTTATCCTTTCTTTCCTTTACATTTCAGCATATCTCTTCGGGGAACTCATAAAATAGTCTCAACATAAAATTGATGTTTATTGTTCTAAATAATAACTTTTGATTTCTCATTTATTCATATTTAAAGGTGAAATTTTAGTCACTATACTATTTGACCATTTTTTGTATTGTTCGGTCGAGGTAGACCAAATAACTCGATTACCTATATTTTAGAATTGTTGCCTATACATCGTGCAGACTGCCATTGTTACTAGGCAGAGAGTCAAGGTCAATCATAGGATTAAGAAGGAAGGTGGCTTTTAGGGTACACAAATTGTTTAATTTATGTTCTCATGCACAAGTCCATTTGCAACCATTGATTTGTCATATGTGGATTTAAAATTTAGTGGATAAGATTTGCATGGACATGTGATATTTTATACACAAGTACATTAGGAAACTATATTTATTATGAGTTTTAAGATTCAATGGATATGATTTGCAAGAATAACATGGTATATAGCATAGATATGTTGGTTATGAAATATCAATTTACACTATACTTTTATAAATATCCTGTTTTAAGCTCGGTCTTTCTATTGTTATCCATTATGAATAGTTTTGTTGAGATCTATATGTGCTATTTTTGGTAGCATATTTTTCTTGCTTTTCTCATAGGATCCCAGCCATTTTAGATTCATAAAACTGTATGTATTATTCTTATGAATTTCTGCAGTTCCATTGTATTATCAATGAAAGATTAAGTACCGACAATATTTGAAGCAAATAAAATCAAAGTGTCTTATTTTCAATAATCAAGAATGAGCCATGTTTGCAGTTTTGCATCCTTGGTTTACTCAAAGTCTAGTGTTGAGTCATAAGCTCGGGAATTTTTAGGCGAGAAGTTAGTGTTAACTTGGTGATAAATTCGTTTTTTTTTTTTTTTAAAATCAAAACATGCATTTAGTTTGAGCGATTTAGCAAAATAATTTGGATAAACTAGTCTGTTTTTAAGCGAGCAATTTTATTTCCTTTTCAGCCCATAAGCCTATTTAACTTTTTTTTGTTGATTTTTTTATGGATGTTTTTATGATTTTGTGTACTTTGACATAAGGTTGAACATGAAGACTTATTTTGGTGATTAAGTATATATATTTTTTTTTTATGGTGATTAAGTATAATTTTTTTTTTTGAGGAAGTAGTATAATTTTTTTTAATCAAAAAGATTTATTATCGTAACCTACAGCAAGATTTTTAACGAGAAAAAAAATAAAAAGTTAATATTTTTTTTTTTGATTGGAAAAGTTAATATATATAATAACTTTTCTTTTCTTTCCAAAGAAAGTTAGTGCTTATCCCTTCTCCCTCTAAATTTATTATTCATAAAATGAAAAAGTAATTTCCGTTGCCGGGACTTGAACTCGAGTCTTTTGGGTGAGAGCTGAATATCCTGATCAACTAGACTACAACGGAATTGTCTAAACATAGGTGTTTTAAATATTCAAAAACTAGACCTTTAAACTAAATTGCATCGAAATAAATTTGTGCAACCATTAAAGTTCATTTTAGTTTAATGGTTCAATTCAATGAATGAATTTTTTTTAACCGTCTCAAATTCAATTATCTCTATGTTAGTTTTGGTGAACTTGATTGACTTATTCAAACAAAATAATTGATTTTTTTATTTGTCATAATATTAGGTTTGTTTGTTGATTTTTCTTTAATAGTCTAATTTGGTGCAATTTGATTCCGCAGTTCAATTTTTAGTAAAGGTAGTTTTAATTTAAAAACATATAATCAATATATTGAACCGTTACACCAATTCGATTCAATTTTACTGAACTGTTTCAATTCGCTTTGGTTTTCCTTTCGATTCAATTTTCTGTGGAAATATAAAGCTTTATGTTGCGGAGGGATTAGTATCGAAAAAAGAATGACATTGAGGAAATTTTCTATAACAATTATACTAAATAGACACACATAAATAGTTATGTAAGTAACAAGTAGTACACCTTTTTTAGGATCAGTCAGAACTACACTCTTATTAATGGTCACTAATAAGCATGAGCCACAACAATCACAAATATGTATACATACTTTTGTGAGTATAGGACTCAGTCCTACAAAAATAGAGGGTCATACAGCTGATTGATCCAGTTCAAACAACACCGTGCTAACAAAAACAGTTAAAGTAACACATTGGTGGAGGAGCTACACTCAGATTTGTGTTGTGGTGATTGTGGTGCCAAAGAGAGCCATGTCATGGATTCATCAATTGGTTTATTAATGGTTGTTGGATTGCTTGTTTGATATGGTGCCCTGGCAGCAATTCTGCAGAAGCATAAACAAACATATCAGTCAATATGGACCCCAAACATCATAATGGTATCTTTTCTACGAGAAAAATTGATTTTGAATGAATTGATTACGTAAAATTGATTACGTAAAATTGATTCTAGCTTTAAAATTGAGTTGAATGTAAACTGATTTATGTTTAGTTAAATCAGAAGCAACAATTTTCAGCTTCAAGTAGAATCAATTCTGACGGCAAAAAAATTTATTTGACATCTCTAGAATCAATCATGGATTCTCTAAATGTGAAACCAAACTTACATTAAATTTTATTTATATTTGACTTGAAATTTGTGTTTTTCCCCAAAATAGTGAAGTCTTTCGACAAAGATCGAACATTACTTTGAACATAAGATTTTCAATATTTGATTGAGAGAGATCTGGCTGGCTTACCTATCCTTCCTTTTCTCCAAGAACCGATGAAGTGAAGCTTTCCTTGTCATTGGTAAATCTGAATATATAAAAAAAGGAAATTAATGAATTTAAAACACACACAAAACAAAACCATCATACAAATCAAGCATAATATTTCCAAAAAAAATTACCTACCATAAATAACAGGTATAGATGGTACTTGAGGGTAGTCTTGAAGAGATTTTCTAGCAAGAAATGAAGAGTTGTGGTTTTGTGAAGTACTGGTAATTCCTTTGGAGGAAAAGACCATGATGTCCTTGACTTTATCAGCTGGAACATCATCAAACACAATTACTTTCCCATCATAAAAGATTGTCATTTGTGCACATCTAGGTTCTTCCTTCTTAATATTAGCCTTCATTACACTGTAATTAAACAACGTTAACAATTACTAATTTAATTAAAATTGACCATGTTATAATATATACTACTAGTATGAATTAATGAATTTGAATATTGCTAAAAAAAAATGATGATGTACTTAACAAGTTAATGTAGAAAAAGAACAGGTACCTGGAATTTCCCAAAATAGGAATCTCTTGTAGGAAGAGATGAGGAAGTTGTTGAAAATTCATAGGTGTCATGTTGTGATGATTCATGCTGTTTTTGTGCTTGTTTTGGTATGGAATAAATAAGTTGAAGAAGGTGAGAGTGAAGAGAGAGTGGTGGAAGCTTTATAAATTGTACTATAATTTATGAATGTGAGGAGCTAAAAACACGCACGAGTTTTGTGTGTGTTTTGTTTTGTTCTTTAGAACAGTTTTTGTTGTGACAGAAACTGCTAGCGGTGTTGGGAGGTCCACATCCATTGTCAGTGGTTGCATCATTCATTCATTGAATTAAATAATGACTTGTTTTGTTTTTTGGTAGTCCCATATCAGCACGTTTTATTTATTTTATTTCCCTAGATAACTTTGG
>Ga0099826_10002955_pt1 | contig 11294 bp, 5 predicted proteins | sample Mtrugardesep15_FD_76830 | JGI IMG/M metagenome (GOLD analysis project Ga0099826, IMG submission 76830) | Root nodule microbial communities of legume samples collected from California, USA - M. trunc garden sep15 | ecosystem: Host-associated > Plants > Roots > Nodule | place: USA: California...
GCCGGTTTCAGAATTTCTGTCCAGCCCTATCAAAGAGTATGTGAAGAAAGTGGAACATATTCGGGGTTTGCATATCTATGATCGTCCATATAGTTCGATAAGTCATAGAAACATGATACATGAAAGAGAGGAGGTTCGAACTCTAGTGTTAATGTTTGATCTAACAGTCTCGACATACAAATTTTAATTCAATTGATAGAAATTGTTATGTTAGATGTTGTGAATAGAGTTCAAACTTCATCTCTACGGTATGATTTTTTGTGTTAAGTTTCTAGAGGATAAAGGGCATAGTAATCCGCAATTCTTCTTAAATAAATCGTCATTTAATAAAATTCATCAATCAGTTGAGCTCAATTGATTGATTACCAAAATATGTCCCCGTTCACAAACTCAACCACTAAGTCGCCACTAGGTCGTTACATGCTCTGCGATGTGTGTGATATTTCAATAACTAATGTCACTCACTCTATCTATAATAAAAAGGGCAAAGGTTAAAATTTTGCCAATTGAGTTAGAAATTGTTAACACCTGTCTTTTTTTTTTTTACAATAGAACAATACTACTAATTTTATTAAAACTTAAAAATCCAAGATAAAAGCCAACGAAGCATATAATTTATTACCAATTTTTACAATTTAATTCCATCTCAATCCAACCAAAGCATATGATGTTGATGAGACGAAACAAACTCTCGATTGTCTCCAAAATGGACAACCCACAGTCCACGTAATTAAATGACTAATATAGTAATTTACCCCCAATTAGGTCCATTATGTATCCCACCCAAGACAACATTATACAGTCAAATTCATTGTTGACTATGCCTCCAACCTTTCTCTTTCCTTCAACATATTCATCATCATGCATGGCCCATACATACATACCCATATACTTCCCCTTCTATAAAATAGCCACATTCTCCTCACCAAAACTCCCATACTTTCTCCTTCTCCTCTTTACCACATTCTTCAAATACAAAAAAATAATATAAGTTAGTTACGTTATTATTAGCATGGCGCCGAAAGCAGTTAAGAACGGTGGCGTTAACGTGAACAATAACGGCGGCGTTAAGGAGGCGCATTTTAGAGGAGTAAGAAAGAGACCATGGGGAAGATACGCCGCGGAGATAAGAGATCCAGGAAAGAAAAGCCGCGTTTGGCTCGGAACGTTCGACACGGCGGAGGAAGCAGCAAGAGCTTACGACTCTGCCGCACGTCAATTCCGAGGTCCAAAGGCGAAAACAAACTTCCCTTTCCCAATAGAAAATGTTAAGATCCATAGCCCTAGCCAAAGCAGCACCGTTGAATCTTCCAGCCGTGACCGTGACGCCGCCGCTGATTCTTCTCCGCTTGATCTCAACTTAGCTCCTGCTTTCCAGCACCGGTTCACTCCGATGCCGGCGGTAAACCAGACGTTTTGTTTTGATGCGGTGTTACGTGCCGGCATGGTGAATTCACGTCCTTGTTACGGTTATGGATTTGAATATAATCCTTCTGTGGAGGCGAGTGGATTCCACGCGACGGTTGGTGCACAAAGTGATTCAGATTCTTCGTCTGTGATTGATCTGAACCACCATGGTAGAAGCTTCGATTTCGATCTTAACTACCCTCCTCTGGAAGATATGCTATGAATGATGAATTAGAATCTCAAACTTGGACTTTAAATTTTGTTTTTATTTTTTGCGGATTATGAATTTCTCTTTAGTTTTTATGAGTAGAGAAAAAAGAAGAAAAGAAAAAAAGAAAAAAAGAAAAAAAAAAGCTTCTGATGAAGAAGAAGATGATGAAGGAAAGATATGTGTGAATACCACATAAGGCGATTGTGTCTATTTTTTGCGACAGAGAAACCAAGAGGTTTCAATCTGTTGTTCCAAAATTATTACTACTACGAAACTGTTCTCGAGTTTTTTGTTTTTTAGCTTAGTTGTAAGGTTTTTGGTTTGCAGCCAAATTATAGTAATTGAAATTAACATAGAAATTGTAATATTTGACTTCTTTTTAATCAACAATATTTGATTGTTTAGTAGGCATATTATTCTATATTCAGTATATCTACATAGTTGATAGTATAAGTTTGGTTCAAGAATATATAAATATGATTTTTCGAAAAATAATGCTGGTAAAAACTTCAAAAATTATCATATAATTTATGACTTATTAATAAAAATATATTTAAATAAGTAAACTTAAAAAAATACATTTAACTGAAACTATTAAAAAATTAATTTTAGAATAGAAATTATTAATTTCATTCAACTTACGAAATAAAACTTGAGTTTAATTGATATTGAAAATTAATATAAAATGAATTCATGCTTGTATTCAATCCTATTTCATCAAATAGATAACTTTGAGAAATTAATATATCAAAGTGACATAAAAAAAATGAGTGAATAAATTAATAAAAATGAAAAATAGAATTTGTAGGGTTGGTTCGTTAGGCCGCATCACCCTTAATGGATGGGTCGCGCTTTATAATGTCCATCTCAATAACGACCAACTCAGTCCTATCAATTGGACCCTTCAGACCATAGCAGGCCACACTAGCCCAATCCATTTGACAACACTAATTATCCATGAAAATTTCAATACTTAGACTAAATTTTACATTTTTTTTAAGCTTACACTTTAAAATATTGACACTTGATTTAAAATGGAAATATTTTGAAATCAACTATAAAAGTCTTTAAATATATTAACAAAAAAATCACATTTTTTATTGGGTAGATTCATGAGTTCAAAGATTTAAAATTATGTTTCCTGAATTAATCCGCTCCCGATTTGAGCAAGTTGGTTGCAATTAAACTTAAACTTGTTCGAATAAAGTACAAGTTGGGTTGGTTGAATGGATTACCGGTACATGTGAATGCCCATACCTACAAGATAAAATGAACATTACCACTTATTTGCCTCAAGAAACTATGTATATATTTGCCCTTGCATCAAGAAACTATGTAGATACTTCTTTGCTCAAATTCTTAAATAGTTTAAAGCACACATCAAAATTTGAAATTGTACATTTTTCTTTATTAAAGTTACCTTTTTTCTTATTATGATGGTCAGAATTCAAACCTCAAACCTCGTATATATTATGCATTATCTTTATCAATTAAGTTAAGTTAAAAGAACATAGCTTTATAATCAATCATACAAAGTATTTAGTTAACAACATCAATCATCAAATATTATCCTTAGTACCTGGCTTAAGTAAGGGATTAGTGGGGCACACTATGCCGGCGCCAATCGCTTCCTCAAGATTGTGATATTTTATTTTATAAGTTTCATTTATAAAGAATGTCAAATTGACACACATGATTAATGCTTTACCGTGTCCATTGAGAATTGAGGGTTCTCATTTGTTTTTGGTTGAGTATAATATTATCGATACGGCTCTTCAAGAAATTCACTTATTATTCCTTAAAAAGAAATTAAAAAAAATCACTTATTATGACAATTCCACTGAATTAGGCAATCAATAAGTAGTCATATTTACACGAACACGACATTCATCAAAAAATAATTATATGGCATGGACCAGCTTTTCAATATGAAATATTTCGTTCTAAATTAGCACAACTATTTTAAATAAGAAAAGGTTCTTACGATTTTTATTGGAGTGAACTAGAAATAGCAACTAAATTGTACCCAAAAACAAAAACAAAAATAGCAACTAAACGTTTTTTTCTTTAATAAATGAAAGGAGCTTTTGTTTTTTTACTAATAAAAAGGTGCTTATGATTTCTATTGGATGAATTCCAAGTATTAACAGAGTTAATGTAAACTTTTCTGGACATAGTACCCTAGTCCATAGACAATTCAGCATAATTACACATCAAATCTTCAACCAGCAAAGTTGGTGAGTCATGCGCATAGTTATAGAGAATTAAACAAAATTACACCATTAACTGTTCAACGAGAAAGGTCCGTCAGTCATAATTGTCGATTTTATATTTCAAAATGGGAGATAGCATTTGAGGTTGGCTTACATGTAACGCAGACACGAGTGAATGCAAATTTGTGCTAGCCCAAACAAGTTGGAAATTCGGAAAAATGTCAACGTTTGAAGGGGAAGCAAATGCGTTATAACTTGAAGCAATTCAGTTGACCGTCAATAAGGGATGAGAGCGGGTGGTATTTTTACTAGTTTGTCTTTATATTCTAACTTTGACGTAAAATTTGTAAGACGACATAGAGCAACAAGGCGAATAGTGTTGTTATGGCATCACCTCATGAAATTGTTCAAATTAGTTAGACACCTCTTTTAGAGGGACGTGTTAAGTTGAATACGGAAGTGATAATGGATTAGCTGGTTGTGGTGGTGTTATCCGTGGAAGTGATGGTGAATGGTTGAGCGGCTTTGATAAAGGTGTTGGTATGTGTAGTGCCTATATGGCGGAGCTTTAGGGAGTATTTGAAGATTTGAAGTATGCAAGAAGGTTAGGATTCAGAGCAATTAAATTGAATGTGGATTTTCTAGAGGTTTCTAATGTCTTTTCTAATAATCAGAATGGAAGTCCGATTGATAGATCTTTAGTTGTGAGGATTTGTTGATTGTTTGACTTGGAGTGAGAGGTAGTGGTGCATCACTCTTACCATGAAGCCAATCAATGTGTTGATGTTTTGACAAACTTCAAAAGCTTGAATATTGCTATTGTTTATTACTAATTTGTTCGGCTCAATTCTCTTTTTTGAATGATGTTGATGTTAGGGGATTTCCTATCCTACGTTTAGTTCCTCTGTAGTGTATCTTATTTTTTTTCGGTGTTCGACCTTCTGTAATAAAAAAGAAAAAGATTGTTTTGGTAAAAAAAAATATACCCTTAAGAAAAATTTATCTATAAACATATAATCGTACCTGGCATTTTGTTACTGCAGCAAAGAAATTCTTGAATGGAATATGTGAGCTTTACTTTGTTTTTATAAAGGCTACAATACAAATTAAGGATTTTAATTAATCACCAAAATTTGACTATCTTTTTTTTTTTTGTGGCCTGAGTTTAAAACCTTAAATCTTGTATATATTTTGTATTGTCCATTAAAAACTGAGTTAAGCGTGGACAACTATTTTTTTTATTTTATGATGACCCCAAATAAATGTCTAAGGAAAACTGAATTGGTAATTGATTATTGCACAGTTAAGGAATGTCTGTTCAGCAGCTACAGCTACATGAGACAAAATTGAATTACAAGGATCTATCTACAATTCTACATGCGTCCCATTACACACAACTTTTGAAATCAACGAGCTGTTGGGTTTTGGAAAACAAAGAATGGTCCCCTCTACTACTTTTCCTTTCAAGACAAAATAACAATAATGTATAATGCAATGGTTGATCACGTGTATCATGATATCAAAGCATTATTATGGTGAGGATTGAAATTATAGATCCGTCCATTATCATAAAGAAATTGCAACTAAATTTCATGTCATTCGATGATTAAAATAAAGAATGTCCTCTTTTTTGTTAAAATAAATAAACTAAAGAATGTTGGGGAGTCTGCTTAACGAGTGTAGATTGGCCAACCCTTTTTGAACAGTTCGTTTATATTAACATAAAGTTAACGTATGTGTTGGATCCATGTTTGATTTCTCCTAAATCACGGTAAAATACCAGGTATTACACCTTTTTTCCCCAACTTGTTGTCTATAAAAAATTAAAAACTATGTATAAACCAAGAGGGGGATGGATATAAAAAGAAGGTAGCATGACTCTTTTAAATTGATATTTCCTCTATTCCCCTTTGAAGATTTTTTTTCTCTAAAATCTCTTTTGAAATACTCTTACTTGGTTTCATATTTTCTTATAACTATCAATACTATGACGAAAAGATAAATTAATTATCACTCTTAATGAAAAACTTGAAAAAAAAATGCTAAGAATTTTACTATTAACACAATTTTTTAACATTTGTGTGATTTACTTAACGGATTCTATATTTAATGTCGGAGATAATGTTAACTATGCAACTTTTTTTCAGTTCTTCAATTTTAAAAATATGTCAATGATAATCTAGATCGTTTAGTCGGGTCATGAGGAGAGTTTAGAAGATTACTCAACATAAATGAACAGATCTCTATGAATATTTTAAAGGCTAAATTAATTCAATGGTCTCTCAACTAATTTTGAGTTTTTATTTTAGTCTCGTAAATCTTAACATTATCAATTTGGTCTCTTATCTTTACCAACGAATTTCAAAAGCGTCTTTTCCATCAAATAGCTAACGGTGCCGTTACTTTTTTCTATTTTTCATTTTAAAAAAAAAAAACAAATAAACTCTTCTTCTCTCACCACCACCACCTACTTCCAGCCACCACCAACATTCATCAACACTATCTTCATCTTCATCATTTTTCTAGAACTTAGTGGTGCACAGCCTTCTGTGGCTAAGCATGATGGATTGAATTTTTTTTGTGTTTCTCATTCATGTATTTTAATGGTTGATGATGATTTCTACTGTGTAGCATAATGTAAATAGTTTACCTTCAAATTGCAAGCGGTTATGCCTCACTGTTCTTATTCAAGAAATTGAGATTAAAGGTGAATCGGAGAGTATAGATTTTTAGGCCTCACTGTTCTTATTCATGAAATTTGAGAAGGGAATTGAGGAAATCTTGTGCCATTGAATGTGTGAGTGTGGATAGTTGTGAGTTCACGTGAGAGGAAGTTGGTTCGGATTTCCTGGAAGATTTCATAGAGTGTTTGAGGTGGTTTAGCGTTTATTTTGAAGCACTTGATAGTGAGAGGTTGATTATGGGTTGTTGACGATGATGTTGTTGTTTCTGGATTTTTTTGGAACTGTTTCAGACAGTGTTTTATGCAAATCTGTGATGAATAGGATCTTTGAATTTAATTAGTTTTTGGTTTTTTCTTTTCTTTTCAAATTCTCGAAAAGAAAAAAAAAATGAAGAAGATGATGATGTTGATGAATGTGATGTTGAAGGTGACGAAGAAGAGTGAGGATGAAGATGAAGAAAGAGAGAATTAATTTGTTGCTGTTAACTCACCGTAAGATAAAATAGATCTGTGCAATTCAATGGTCATCCTTTAAAAAAAAGATTAAACGGTTTAAATTAAAAAAATAATAGGATCTATAGTGGACCATATTATTTGTGTTCCACTTTAGACATTTAAAGTTAAAATTAATAATCAAGGACTATTTTGAATAACGGAGCAAATGTTGAGAGGCCAAAATAATAATTTTAAGAATTATGAGACCAAAATTAAAACTGGAAATTAGTTGAGGGATCATTTGATTAATTTAGCCTATTTTAAAACATTATATTTGTAGAAACTTTCACTTGTATGTTATATTAATTGTTCACATTTTCTATTGATGAGATACTCACACTCAAGAATATCAACAAATTTAACTACTACCTCCGTCCCTAATTATAGGACCCTTTTGAGAATTTTTTTTGTCTCTTTTTATAAGACTCTTTTGTAATTTTCAAGTACATTAATTAATTCTTTACCAACATACCCCTATTTATTTTATATTTTTTTCTTCAATCAACATTAAATACTATATTGAAAACATACACTAATCATCTCTCATAGAGGACAAATTTATAAAAACAATAGTAATTGCAAACATATTTATCATCATTTTTAATTTTTTTAATTCCCGTTATTTTTCCAAGAAAATCATATAATTAGGAACGGAGGTAGTATAAGTGAAGGCAGTAAAAAAGGTGTTTAAGCTGCGAGTCAAACTCATAAGTTTATTGGAGTCGAAGTTAACTCAAGCTCCTTAACTACTCCAACTTAACCATAACCAATAGTTATTAATTATTCACCCTAGCTAACAAAATACTACTCCAACTGCTTTAAATATATTATTAATTGGATTAAATGAAGGGACATATACTTTGTTTAACAATGACAATCGTACTTGTCCACGAATTTGACTTGCTCGTTTACAATTTTAGATAAACTCAAATGAAGCAGTTCCAACACTATTATGAATAGTTATATGGTTGCAATAATTATGTAACTGACTGTGACGTTTACACATAACTATCGTCTAAGGGTGTGTTTGGTTCCGAGAAGAAAATAACAAGAGAGAAATAGGTGAGAGAGAATATAAGAAGAGAGAAATAGATGAGAAACAGAGTAGATTTGATGTGTTGTTTGGTACGAGAGAAGAAGAGAAGAAATAGAAAAGAGAGAAGTGTTATTATTTTTTGATGGTCAAAAATACCCTTGAATGAAAAGATATGTTAAAGAACCAATCTAATGTAACAAAAAAAAATCAATTAACTTCTCCCCTCTAAAAACTGAATTCAATTAACTTCGTTAATATATAATTCAATTAAATTAACACAACTAACCTTGATTAACTTAATTAAATTAATTAATTACTAGTTTAGTAGTAATATAATAGCTTTAATATTAATTTAACTCAATTAAATTTATTACTTAACCTATTCCCCCAACCCTACAAGTTTTCACCACCACAATTTGTTTCCTTCCTCGGTCAGTAGCCTTTGTAGCTTCAGTTTCTATGGGTCTTTTTATTTTTTTGATACTTCACATTCTCATTCAGTTAATTGCAACTGATTTGAGTTTTGGTTTGAATAAATTAAAATTTAAAACACCAACATGTTGTTTGGATTTATATACTGAGAACTACTATGATCTAATAGGAAGAATGTTTGTTAATAGATATACCATTCAGGCATTCACCGATCTTTACTATGTTGTCTTCTCTGTTACAAGTCATCGTCTTCTTCAATGCTGCTTTTTGTTGGTTGCAAACAAGGGCAGAATTGGAAAGTTAAAATTTGGAACACTCTCTCCTCTATTTCTTCGCATAAGTGTGAAGATTCTGAAAATTGTGGGACCCACGTGTTTTATGTCACTCTCACCTATCTCTTCTCTCTGCCAAACAGGAGAAATGCTCCACTTCTCTTCTATTTCTCTCGCTTCAACTTCTCTCTCCCCTAATTCTTCTCTACCAAACAAGCCGTAAAAGTCTAATAAAATGGCTCATGAGTGTGTGAAAAATCCAGGCAATATTCTTGTTTAAGTACTGTATGGAAGAAGTTAAGGATGCTTCTGGAGGCAAGTGTTTACTTAATTGATACTACAAATTAAATAACCTACTTTTCACGTTGCTAATTAATTAATCTAAGTATCTTGTAGGAATTGGTAAGGGGACTATAGGCCCACATAATCTGCTGGTAGGATTGCCTTCTTCAAACGTGTTTGTCAAGCAACACACTATGCGCAGCCGGCAGGGGCGTTCAACTTCAAATTATCATATATACTACTAATTATTATTATTTTGACAAAATATACTGCTATTTAATATTATAGTTAATTAAAAATATAGTCTCTTTGTCGAAAAAAAGTTAAGAATATAGTCTCTACGATTCTTTAAAAAAAATATAATTTTTATAATTACTTAAAATTTTGTTTTTAGTCCCTAAAATAAAAATCTCACTTTTTAATAATTGCAAAAAAATTCCTCAGTATTTTTAGTCTTCTAAAAAATTTTCTCAACGTTTTCCGTCGCTAAATGCTAAATAGAGACTAAAAAGTGGATTATTTTATAGCAACCAAAAACGAGATTCAAGATATTTATATAGACCATTTACTTAAGGCTTAATAGTAATTTTGGTCCCATAAGTATCAAGAAGTTGCGATTTTGGTCCCTAAGAAAATAAAATACAATCCAGCCCCCTAACTACAACCTTTTTTTACAGTTTTGGCCTTTCATACCAATTTTGACCAAGTCAATGCTGATGTAGACGCAGCGTGTGTATATTTTTTTAATTATTAAAAAAAATACGAAAAAATAAAAAATAAAAAATTACATATGTGGCGTCCTCATCAGCATTGACTTTGTCAAAATTTGTCTGGGGCCAAAAGTGCAAAAGGGGTAATACTTAGGAGGCTGAATTGTTTTTTATTTTGTTAGATAACCAAAATCACAACTTCCTGATATTCACGAGTCAAAACTGTTATTAAATCTTTACTTAATTGACCTTGTTTATATGAACTATTTACCTGATTGACCTTATTCTCAATATTTTAAGTCTCTCGTAATATAATATATATTTTTTCCTAATATTTTGTAAAAATTTAATAAGTTTCCAAGAGTACTTGTAAAGTAACCAAAAGTACTTGTTAAATAATTAAAGTATAAAAATATTTTGAAATTTGTGGATATAACCTTTTAAAAGTTCAAAAATTCACTAATCAATAATCATTTGCAAACTAGTTATAAAATATCTCTCTAAATATACATGTGTTCTGACTCAAATAGAAAACATGTGGTATGACATGCAAATTGGTTATTCGAATATCAATGATCTAAAATTACACGATTCAAATATAAAACTTTATAAATGTTCTAAAAACCATAGACATCGTTCTAATACTCTTCTATTCTACATTAAAATTAACTGAAAATGACTGAAAAACATGTTAAAAATAACATAAGATGACCTGTAGTCAACCGTCTTTGAATTCCCTTTCCAAAAGACCACGATATCATTTGTAAAGAGGACAAGTCTTAGGTACTTTCAAACCTTTGGGACTAGTCAAATGATCAATTATATTATTATCCATCCTTGTAATCGTTGAAATGGTGAGGTTCTAATTGTTACATATATATAGAAATGGTGAGGTTCTAATATTATGTTTTTTTAGGTTAAAAGTATATAAATTGAACAAGATAAAGTTGAAAAGATGGAGGAAACGCGAGAAAGTCTCGAAAAATTACATTCAAAGAATTGTTCTTCTCTCTTTTATTTTTGTTCATTCCCGTATTACGTGAGTTAACTCACACTAAAAATACATCTATATGAGTTAAATCACGTTGAAAATATACTTCCATAAGTTAACTCAAGTTCAAATTTTGTTTTAAGAGAATGAAAAATTCTAAACTAAATTCTCTTAGACTCAACTAAATTCTACTATGAAGCCCAATCTCCTCTTTCCAATAGCAAAATTACTGTTTTGCCCTTAATGTATCAGGATCCAGAAGCACAGCTTGGATTGTAGACAACTAACACTGACCTTCTCAACCGATCGTATAAAGCAAAACTTCGCCGGAAAAAGCCGCCGGAGTTCATCGTCGTCCGTCGTGAACGGTAAGAAACATGTGCACATTTTCCCTTCTTATCATTTCTTTGATTAGTTTGTATTGAAATACGTCCATCGAATCTCATTTTAAAGTTGAATTAGGTTTTTTTTTTTAGTTAGAACTTAGAATTTATAATTGGTCTATGGTGCCAATAGATAACTTTATTATTGGCATATTCTGTGCAGAAAATTCAATTTTTTA
>Ga0099826_10002956_pt1 | contig 11291 bp, 9 predicted proteins | sample Mtrugardesep15_FD_76830 | JGI IMG/M metagenome (GOLD analysis project Ga0099826, IMG submission 76830) | Root nodule microbial communities of legume samples collected from California, USA - M. trunc garden sep15 | ecosystem: Host-associated > Plants > Roots > Nodule | place: USA: California...
ACCCTTGCTTATTTGAAGTTTGGTCGGAATGTAAGTAAAATTTGACTGATAATCGTTCCATCTACGAATTGAACATGGGTTTTCCCGAATCATTCATCTTTAGATGGAGTTTTTTAAGTATTTCGGCTCATCCACTTAGTCAAAGCCAAACATTTTTAGTCCCATGAATGATGGCTATGTAAACATTTACCTCTCTTCGGAGACTCACTCAATAAATTATATCAAAATAAATAAATTTTACTATATTATAATTATATGGAGTAATAGTAGATTTATCATAAAATAAAACTAGTGCACTTTATATTAAATACATAATTTTGTAATAAAAAAATAATCTATTTTTAGCTGTGTTAGACAAAATTGGCAGTGTTTAAATAAGGAGAGCAGGTGTGTGTTAATGTTAAGCTTGGCGTAACCCAAAAGTAATAAATGAGTGAATGGGAAGAAGATAGTCAGAAAAAAGGAAGTTTCAAGTCCGACCTGACGCGACGCAAACAGCTAACCAAGCTAAGCTAACCTAACCACTCCGCTCTCTCTCTCTCTCTCTCTCTCTCTCTCTGAATGCAACCACCGTCTTCCTCGTCTCTTCACAGGTTCGTTCTCTCTCTCTCTCTCTCACACCTTTTCCTTTTTCTGGATTTCCCTTTTTCTCCCTCCACCGACATTCCCCTTTCCTTCCAGATTCCAGATCAATGTCGTTTTCCCCTTTCTTCACCGCGTTTCATTGTGTTGCTATCCTTTTCCCAAAATCAACTAACCCTTTTATTTTTAGTACTATCTAATTTATTTATTTATTTTTATAATCAACAACAATTGTTCTACCTTTTTTCTTCTTCTTATGGGTATTCATAAATTCTTCCTTATGTTACTTGCATTGTTGTTCATTCACTCTTTGGATCTCGTCTTTCCCCGTCTATTGTTGATTTTTGTTCTGTTAATTTTGTGTTTGGTTAAAAATATGATTTTTTTTTTTTTATGTTGTTTGTGTCTTTTTTAAGGTTATAGATCTCCACAACCGTTGTTGTGTAGGTGACTAGGTGCTAAAATGAGCGGTGTGAAGAATAATAATACAAGGGTGAACACTGATGACAAACCGTTTCCAGGATGTCTGGGAAGAATGGTTAATCTCTTTGATTTGACTCCTGCTACTGTAAATGCAAACAAGCTTCTCACTGATAAACCGCACCGCGATCATCATGGTTATCTCTCCTTCTCAAATTTACCCTTTTTTTTACTATTAATTTTCACTTTTTGCCATCAAATTCATTAGTTTGTGCTTTTCTTTTGTTGGGTTGTAGTTTATGTTTTTTGGGGTATCATAAAGTTTATAGCTTGTAGGTAACAATTAATAGGAAATGTAGAAAAATGTAAATTTTCTACTTTGGTTGCACTTTCCTATTTGCCTTGTAGTTGCAGTTATTTTTTTTTAGTTTTTTTTTAATATGTTGAGTTATGGATAGACAAACTCTCTTTATGATCTGTCCATTTTTTGTGTTTTGCTGACTTTATCATCATAAAACCCGGTCAATTGCTTTTATATATTTTCAACTTGTATGTAAGAATAATAATTGTGGTTTTGTCTGTTAGAATATTTTTATGCTATTAGATTTTGCCATATTAATCTCACTGCATTATAACTGACTTGCAGCAGCATCGCTTTCAAGAAGTCAGTCAGATGTTTCGAGGACCGCAAGTCCTTCATTTGGTGATCGGATAGAAGTTAAGCCAGTAAGTTGGAGAGGATTACTCTTTTATTGGGTGTAATCGAAAAGAGAAGATAAATGAGACCATAGTGTCATGTGGAGTGTTCTTATCATTTTTAATTTATCACAGTGCTTTGCTGTACTTGTTTTGATTTTTTCCGTTTTTATGGACTTTGCAGATTGTTTCTGACTCAATGAGAGCGTCTTTGAATAAAAAAGTAATGGAACACCCATCAAGATGCTCATGGACCAAGAAATGTCCAAAGAAATTGTTTCCAAGCATAGTCCACCAAATGTGGTTGCAAAATTAATGGGCCTTGAAGCCCTTCCACGGGGAGAACATAGTTTAGCTGTGGAGAGAAGTCCCGGAGAAGATTGTTCTCAGCATATGTGTAGTCATTCTGCGACATCATTCAATCATTGGCAGCTGGAAGATAGGTTTATGGACAAGGAAATGCTTCATGAAGTTCATCCGAGCAGAGAACAGGTTGCTTACAAAGATATTTATGAAATATGGCTGCAATCACAAAGAACAAGCAATGTAAGAGACAAGACACCGGAGAGACGGAAGTGGGTTGAAGATGTTAATGAGAAGAAAATGGCTCTTATCCGCCAAAAATTCATGGAAGCAAAGCGTCTGTCTACAGATGAGAGGTTACGTCAATCAAAGGAGTTTGAGGAAACCTTGGAAGTTTTAAGCTCCAATAACGATCTGTTAATAAAGTTATTGGATTCTCAAAATCTATATGAACGACAGTCTACTCCACTGGCTGAGACAAAGCGTATTACCGTTCTTAAACCTTCAAAGATGGTTGACAATGAAAAATTCTGTAGGAAGGGAAACAATAGTGACAAGCATTTTAAGAGCCCGTCAGATAATGATGCTGCGTGGGAGAAAAATAGTCCTGGATACTCTCCAGCCAGTCAGAAAGTTGACGAGTTTCCTGTTCAACCTACTCGAATAGTGGTATTGAAGCCTAGTTCTGTGAGGGCGCATGATATTAAGCACGTGGTTTCTCCAACAGTATCATCACCTCAAAATCTGCAAAGTGGAAGCTTCTATCATGACCATGAGGATGATGATCTACTGGAATCAAGAAAAGTGGCAGAAGAAATTACACAACAGATGCATGAAGACGCGAGGAGCTACCAAAGAGATGAAACCGTGTATTCTTCAGTATTTTCCACAGGCTATATCGGTGATGACAGTTCATTCTACAAATCAGATCACGAGTGTACTGCTGGGAATTTTAGTGATTTGGAAGTTATGTCACCATCTCCCAGACATTCTTGGGATTTCGTCAATCGCTGTGGAAGTCCTTATTCGTCTTCATCCTTCAGTCGTGCTTCCTGTTCTCCCGAGTCGTCAGTATGCAGAGAGGCCAAGAAACGACTTTCTGAAAGATGGGCCATGATGGCATCTAAGAAGGGTTTTCAAGAACAGAGACATATGCGGAGAAGCTCTACCTTGGGCGAGATGCTTGCTCTTTCAGATGTGAAGAAATCTCTAATATCTGAGTTTGAAGGTATTAATAAAGAACAAGAACCAAATGAATCTGTTTCTTGCAGTAAAAATTTCAATGAAGAAATATGCGCAGATGGTTCTCCTAAAAACCTTCCCAGGTCAAAATCTGTCCCTCTATCTTCCACTGTCTATGAAAATGGGCTCTACGTTGAAGCTTGTAATAATGATGCTGGTAAAGCACACGACTCCAAGGAGCTGACAAAGTCAAAGAGTATGAAATCATCATTTAAAGGGAAAGTTGCGAGTTTCTTATTCTCAAGGAATAAGAAATCAATCAGGGAAAAATCTTGTCTGTCTATTCCTACAGACGAGTCCCAATCAACTGTTGCAGAAACATCAGTATCTCCAATAAACTCACCTGAAGTCCTTAGGAATGATATGCCTCAAAGCTTCAACGATGGTTTCTCTGGAGAGTGTTCTCTTCCAACTCTTTGTGAATCATCGGGCAAAACTTTATCCGGTTCTGTCTTGAACAAACAAGGCGTAATATCTCTGGAGGTAATAGCATTTGATCTATGTTTTCATGGTGCATTGTGCAAATTTTATCCATTGGCTACCTAAGTTAACCCACAAATGTCTCTAACTCTGCCACCTTTTCTTAGTTGCTCAACTCCCTCCTCTCTTCCCCTGCGATAGGGAAAAAGGGAAAGAAAAAAGGGAACTAATTGAAATATTGAAGGGTAAAACAGTATGAGTATACATCGATTCTTCTGAAATCCTGAATATGTTGTTCGGTTGTATGGCTGACTGTCATTTAATCTGTATCTAGGTCTTAACATGATAATAACAGTCTTAAACTGTATAATCTTTAGTACCACTTCTTCACTATCCAGAAATAAGTTTGTGCTTTCTCTAAGCTAACTAATAAATTTAGTCCGTTGAAACTTGCACTGTTGTAGAGATGCTTATCTGCGTTGTTGCTTAATGGTATACTGTAGTGTTAAGTGTTGATGAAATTGTATGACATAGAGGCTGGCAAGTTCTATGTAAGCAAAACTATTTTCTTGGGGATTTTGGTATGTGTCGGAATAGTGAAATAAATGAATACCTAGTTATGAATATCATAGGACCGGTGATAAATAATAGAACTATCTTTTCTCGGTCAGCTTAGACTTAGTACTGTGAAGCACAACCTCTTTGATTTCTTGTTGTCGAAGATTATGGAATGATGAACTTAATGCCATATATGTACTCGAAGTTGTAACAAATCCTTTATCTGTACTCGAAGTTGGTAAATAAATGGACTGGAGAAGTTTCTGAGACTGTTTTGTTTGTTTTCACAGCCTGAATTGACCATGTCAAAGCCCAGGGTGCCATGGATTTCCAGTGAAAACCAGGATCAGCCGAGTCCAATCTCAGTTTTAGAACCTCCATTTGAAGATGAAAATACAGCTCATGAGTCCTTGGACTGTATGAAGAGTGGTCAGCTTGGTAATGCTGCTTTGCTCTCTCTTTATTCCGACCTTGCTATTTTAGCATGTTCTTAATTGAAATTTCTTGTCATTATTGGTTTATTTACTGGAATGTTATCTATTCTGTAGGATCACGGGTGTCTCTGAAGTCTAATTTAATTGACAAATCACCACCTATAGGATCAATAGCTCGAACCCTCTCATGGGATGATTCTTGTGCAGAGGTGGCAAGCCCATACCAATTAAAGCCTTCATTGGTTTCCTTGGATACGAAGGCAGAGGATCAAGACTTGCTTGTCTTCGTTCAGAAATTACTATCAGCTGCTGGACTTGATGATCAAGTGCAGTCTGACTCGTTTTATTCTAGATGGCATTCTCTTGAAAGTCCACTGGATCCAACATTGAGGGACAAATACGCCAATCTCAATGACAAAGAGCCTCAACCTCTCCACGAAGCAAAGCGAAGACAAAGGAGATCTAATCAGAAGCTTATATTTGATTGTGTCAATGTTGCACTAATAGAAATTACTGGTTACGGATTAGAAAGTTCCTTAATGGGCAGGTTGTGGAGTGGGGGCCACAGAAGGCTCCAAGGATCAGAGGGTGCACCTTCCCTATTGGTGGATTTGATTGTATCACATATGAAGGAGTTGACATCTAGTGGCATGAGGTCTGTTTGGGGGGATTGTGGGGACAGCAACAGCCTGGTGGTGGAGACTGTTGTCAGAAAAGAGGTCGTGGGTAAAGGGTGGGTTGAACTTATGGGATTGGAGATGGATATTTGGGTGAAGGAAGTAGAGGGGAAATTGCTAGAAGAACTTGTGGAGGATGCAGTGGTTGATTTGACAGGCAGGGTCTGAATGGTTGAATTGAATCCTTGATGTGGCTTACTGCTTTGTTTTTTGAATATTGTAACTCTATTATTGTTGTATTCGATTATTAACACATGGTCCTACTTCCCTAATTAATTAAATGCTACTGAAAAATATTGCAGTATGTAGTTCTTTTATAGTAATGAATCTGTAACCTATTAAATATCTTCACCTCTGCTGAAACAAAGTATATAAAGAAGGGTAATGCTAAAGAATTGCACTGGTTTTAAGATATACTATGCAGTCCGTTCTGAGTGCAAAAATTGGTATGAAATTATTATTGAATAATAAATAAAAGTATAGAACATACGGTGTCTTCCTATTTTATCCCAGAAAAAAAAAAATTGCCCTAGGATAAATAAGAATGACTAGTTGAAATTTGTGGAGGTTAGAAGAATACAGTTAGAAGATGCCACTGTCCCAGAAAAGGAAGTTCAAAGATTTGCAAATGGCTTCCCTAAAAAGAATGAAAGAAAAGAGAACTGCAAAAGTGATTGATAGGTAGACTGTAACAAGCTACTACTATATTGCAATAACAATAAGTGTATAATCAATTAAGTTCTGGCAGTAGAATAATACTAGTCTAATAGATACTCGGTTTTGAGTACTCAATCATCAACTTTTTCAACGTTGAGTCTGTCTCAGCCGGTGCAAATGTAGACATAGCCGTGGGCCATATGGTGCTGCATATCTGTACAACTTGTATGGAACATGGACCCACCATAACCCCTAAAGAAAGAAACAGTTCATTCCTCTTCATATTGTCTACATATTGCAATAATCTGCTGGTTGGCTCCCATTAAATTATGATTAATGATGAATGAAAAGATAGAATCCACAAATCACAATTTCAAGAACCCTCGTCACAAGTTTATGATTGTACGTAGTTAGTAAGCTCAAGATCATCTGATCAAAATCGAACCATCCACATTTCAATCTAAAATATATTTGATCTTAATTAGATGGTCTTGAGATGTTAATTTTGTGCATTAACGACTGAACGTAATATGAATTCCAACTTAAGACATGATCATAAAGGAATGGATTGCATTTCCTACCATTGTAATCTTGACCGTACGCTGAAGATCAAATGATTATGATTTTAAGTAGTAATGTAGTATTATACTTCTATTTTAGAATTTAAAACATAAATTGTCCATGTTTACGAACTAGGGTAACAGTAAAATTTTGTGACTACATTCAATCTGATGGAATGATGATGACTTTTTTACAACCAAACACTGTCATGTTGAAGATTGATTCTAATTCCCTAATTCATATTATACAGCTGAAAGGGAGTACGTTCAATTTGCCTGCTCTAAATTAGTCCATGATGGTTGATATGACAATTACTAAGATACAAAAACATAGCACTTACACTTTCCAAACAGCCTTTCCCTTTTGTCCCAAAACTTGTCTTATTCATTAGTTGAAAATCAAAAGGTTCATTTGTTATCAGAAAATATCTTATTTTCACTTTTAATTACTACAAAATTGACTTTATATTTATTGTTTTTTATTTTAAAAGTGTTAGTTGTTTTCATTGTTTTACATGGTGTAATTTTGGCGCAACTGGTAAAGTCGTTGTCATGTGACTGTAAGGTCACGGGTTCAAGTCCTAAAAACAACCTCTTGTGTCAGGGTAAAGCTGCGTACAATACACCAAATAGTGTGACCCCTTCCCGGACTCTGTATATGCGGGAGTTTCAGAGCACCGGGTTGCCAGTTGTTTTCATTGCTTTATGTACAATGCTTTAAAAATAAAATTTTATTGAATAAAGTGAGAGTTTTAAAATTTTAGAAAAAAAAATCATCTGACTGAAATCAGGGTATCATATCATCATGCATTCAAACTATAACACAAGATACTTCTTATGAACAAATAAATTTTAAGAGATATTTTTGAGCAAGTTTTTTAGGTTCCATTTATTTAAAATACATTAGACGTCAGTGTAATGCACTAAAGTATGTTATAAAATTGTATGGATATTATATCTAGTTTTACTCATTTTTCCCTCTTTTTCCGCAGGTTTCCTCGACAAAAGTAATCATTTTTGAGATATTGTTAGAGAGATGATAAATATAAACACCCTTCTTGGAGAGATTTAAATATTGATTCAACAAGTTATGAGCGTTGTGAGTGACTAACCATTTTTGCTAGATTCAATCTTCAGCTGTAGTTTTACTCATTGTATCTATCTACTTGGATTTCACTGTTTTTCTTCATATATACCTATATTTAATATAAGATTCTCTTACAACACATGGAGTGTCGCATATACTAAGGGAAGTTTGTGGTCCAAAAACCACTCACGAGTTGAAACAAGTTTATTTTTTATTATGGTTTTTATTTATTGGCACATCCATTCTATAGAATCTGTTTCGTTTGAGAAAAAGGGATTATTCAGGATTACGTTGGTCAGACCTGGATTCATCTGAAAAGTATTATTTGTTATTAAACATGGTACTATATAAAATGAATACAAACCAACAATTAAAAATTACCAATACTGTTGTGGGATTATCGTGCCAAATTTTGCTGGGTGATAGAGTTGGCAACTATAAGACATCCCTTGAAAAGTACTGTAATAATGATATTTAATCTAACAAGTCCTGAGAATGATCACAAGGTGTGGTCAACTTGTATTATTTTTAAGTTTTACATCTTTTAAAAAAAAATGAAACATACATAAGTTGCGATGAGAAGTTGATGTTTCGAGTTTGAACCTACGCTCCTACATACCAATTGTCTCTGCAACTTTTTACCTTTATGAGCGTGTTTACACGGAGATGTATTATTTATATGTTCACATTATAATTGTATATACTAATTCGTTGATGCAATGAAAGCTAAATAGATTGAGAAAAAGATTCTTGGGTATATATGAATATGATCATGTAAGCCAGGTACTAATCATAGTAGCTAAGTCCGAAACTGAATCAAAAGAGACAATTAATTTTCCAAATAAGAAAAGGGTATAGTGGCATTTGTCAAAAGACTCAAAACTCAAATGTGAGAAAGAAAAAAAAAGGAGAATATTCCAAAGTGGCAGGTGTTCTGGCAAATGGTGGTAATTCAGTGAAGCCAAAATTATTGCATCTTCAACTTAAAAATTGAAATATGAAACACAACCCGTGACAGCTCTATTTGACTATGTTACATGAAGATAAGGTTTACAATAGAGAATAATTAATTAACTTCAGCTTGTACATCCTTGAGATCCTAAAATTGCAGGAGTAAGGCTGATTCTTGAAAGGGACTTATTTTTTTTCTTTTATCACTTGTCATTTTCTATATTAATAAACAAAGATAAAAATCTTGTACCAAAGAAAAGATAGAAAGATGCCTCATGCTCTCTCTCAGGGATAAGGATAGAAGAAAAAAGTTTTTTTTTTTTCCTTCCCATTTTAAGGATTTACTGTATTGGTTTTACTGGAATACAAGAAATTGAGGATGGATGAGAGGCAATGGTGGCTGAAAGTGCTCCGGTGTGATGGTAATGGTTTTCGGTACGGTGGTGATAATTCTTCGCGGTGAAACGAAAGGTTTATGCAGGCACATTGGCACTCCAACGCTAAAGTCTGTGATGAAACTGAGAAAGAGTGTCTGCGATGTGACATATCAAAGTTGGCGTGCTCCTTCAAGTGCGGAGCCTTAAATACGGTGTAAGTTAGATCACGTGTCAGCGTGAGATTGGTCTTCTGACTGGTCAGAACATTTTTTAAACAACAAATGGAGATATTTATTACTATAATTTTACTAAAAAAAATGTATAAACGTTTAATTAATATTATTAACTTTTAGAAAGTGTGTATTTGTATTACTTATATATCAAAAATTGATGGTAAAGACATCTCAATTTTTAAAAAAAAGGGGAAAGTGTTTGTTCATTTAAAAGATTTATGTAATTTTTTATCGATATGTAATTTTTATTTTATAGTTAAAAAAAATGACAATAGCAATTAAAAACTCGTACATATAAATGTAGAAACCGAAGTTTGACTTAACAATTTCGAATTTTTACAAATAAGATAGGGTTTGTGGACAATTTATGTTATTTTTTACTAAGAACGTTTTTTTTAACTAAATTTTACTAAGAACGTAACAACATCAATTTAAGTTCTCTAAAAAGAACATTAATTTAAATTATTTCTTTTTAACTCTCTCGATATCCCTTAGACTCCTCAAAATTCACCTTTTACCCATATCTATACATATATGTTGGGTTACCTTACATACCTTAGATGATTGAGATATATCATTGTACTTAGTGATTTCAGAGTTTGAAACAAATAATTGTTATTTTATGAAATAGAATTGAGCATTTATGTATATTCTTTATGTTGCTCCTAGTCCTTTCCTGTATTATTATTTTTTATACCCTCCGGTAGATAACTTCCGGATGGTTGGGAGATATGTGCCAGATGGTTTGGGAGATAACACTCTCGGATGTAAAGAATAGTGGTAAAGAGAAATTTTTGGGGGGTCTGGGAGATATTAAGGATGGCTACTAAGAAATTCTCAAAATTGTGGCGTGTATGCTGAGGCATCTAGCAAGCCACAGGTATTGGGCCTTGTTTTCACTTTACATTTGGTTGGTTTTCTTCAGAAGAATTTCTTATCCCACCCTCCAACATTTTCACGCACCCTACTTGTATTATAAAATTTCGAAAAACTAGTGTGTTTTGGAGGGTGTTTTAATGTGCTTTGGAGGATTTTGAAAGTTTTTTTACACTTCATGAAGAGTCATTAAATTATGACCGTCAATTACGTCACCAATTGAAAATCCATAATTGTTTGTAACAACTGATTGATTGCCATTATTTCGTACTATTGTATTGCCGCCACTTAGTTTATTGTCCATGTTGCCTTAATTTCAAATATTTTCGAAAACATCATTACATTAGAGGAATGCGAATTAATTTTATTTTTTTTGAAAGAGAGAATGCGAATTAAATGTTGTGCGACTAATGGCTCCATCATTAATGGGACCATTTTAGTTGTCCCATTGGATCATGCGTAAGCCTCGAACATATATGAGTTTGTTTCCTCAACAATATGTTTCATGCGTTGCCTGCATGCACCTTGTGTGGATCTCTGTCTAGATATCAAAGTACCAGTTCCTCACACCATCATTACCGTCATATTCAAAAACACATGACCCAAAATTTATTAGAATGCCTAAGCCCACCACGTTTGAACTAGAAAGCACCAAGTCTCCTAGACCTAAATCTTCCATAATGCAAACCACTGCATTATTTCCTAACGTTACCACCAATCTTCAATGACTCCTTAACTTTTATGCGGGCTTTGAAGAGGATAAAAACTTATCAGACGTTCATGTTGTTTTTAGGATTATAATCAACAAATTCACCTACAAATTTTATTTTCTAAATATTGTCCAACAATGTCTGCCATGCAAATGATTGATAGATCATGAACTTGGATCCAAAAGATAACACACAATAAATGAAGATATGAATTGATCGTAGGTGGTCGAAACCTCAAGAGTTTCAACTTATGATATCCATATTTCTTGGTAGGCTTAGGGGCTAGGACTTGCCAATAAAGATGCTGGTTCAATACCTTCGTCCCCCATGTATTGTTGTTGTTCTTCTAGCTTTCTCCTTCTTTGTCACTAATTGAAAATTCATTATTGTTTGTAATAATCGATTGATTGCCATTATTTCATCCTGCGTTGTTGCCATTTAAGTTTCTTGTAGATGTTGCCTTAATTTCAATATTTTTTAAAAACGTCGCTGCAATAAGGAAATGTGA
>Ga0099826_10002957_pt1 | contig 11289 bp, 4 predicted proteins | sample Mtrugardesep15_FD_76830 | JGI IMG/M metagenome (GOLD analysis project Ga0099826, IMG submission 76830) | Root nodule microbial communities of legume samples collected from California, USA - M. trunc garden sep15 | ecosystem: Host-associated > Plants > Roots > Nodule | place: USA: California...
AAAAAAAAAAAAAAAGGAATAGCGACCCTAGAGTCGTTACTATTTAGTTTTCTCTTATTATGGACTTAGGCTCCTTTATTAAAGAAATTTTTTGTTAAAAAAAATTAAATATTATAAAAGTGAATTTTTTTTTCTGACCCTTATGCCAAAAAAATTGATAAATATGCCCTCTGTTCAATTTTTTTTTTTTTTATCAAAATGCCCTTGTTTGGATTTGTGTTTGGCGAACAAGGATTTTTTTAATTTATTTTGGTTGTTTGGACTTTACTTTGGCCAACAAGCATTTTTTATTATTATTTTTTTTCAGTTTGTACTTTACTTTGGCGAACAGCCTTTTTTTTTCTTTGTTTTTTTTTAATTTTTTTTATATATAATATTAACTTTTATTTTTTAGGGATAATATTAACTTTTTTGTTTATAATAATAATAGCACTCGACAAGCGACTGATATTTATTATCAATAGTCTTTTTCTTCTTTGATGTCTGATATACTTTATGATAAAGTTTATGAGTATAAATTACTGGAGACTGACACAGATGTAAAAAATATGTTTGCAGAACAAAAGTTTGAAGAAGGTCTCTTTTTTTTATGTTATATATGTCTGAATGGATTATGTTCAAACCTTACAGTTAGATTATTTAAGTTTGTTTATCTAATTTAATGTAATTTTATCTTAATTTAATTTAATGTAGTAAGTTTAATTTTATGGTAATTTATCTAATTTATGGTAATTTTTATCTTAATTTAATATTGGCGACCCAAGTTAATGCTTTTAGGCTTGCAACAACAAGTACAACTACCACGGCGAACTTCCCGAAAATCAAAACCTGTTGGATGTGGTATTCACGGGCACAAAATAAGGCCAAAAAATTTAAATACGTGTTTTTAGTTTATTTCCATTGTAATAAGTTTTTTTTTATGTTTTTATATTAAACTTTTATTAAAAAAACATTAAAATAAGTCTAATAAAAAAAACACTAAAAAAAGGAGAAAAAAAGAAGTTTAAAAAACGAAAGAAAAAAACGGTTTGTTCGCCAAACACAAGTCCAAACAAGGGCATTTTGATAAAAAAAAAAAATTAAACAGAGGGCAGATGTATCAATTTTTTTAGCATAAGGGTCAGTAAAAAAAAGTTGCTATAAAAGTAGCAGTGGTGGCACCCCAGAGATCTCGACAACAAAGCTCCGGCATTTTGACATCTATATTATTATTAAATTACTAATAATTAATATATTTTAAAATTCACCCATAACTGATGTATACCCCTACCCCACCTCTAATTTATAGCCAATGCCCAATGCTCCAAGTCTAATTATATCTCCAACAAGATTCCAGCTTGTAAGCACGTGAATCTCGTTTAACTTTTTTTCCATCTCTTGACATTTTTTTTGTTTAAAAAATTAAAGATGATAATGTATAAAAATACCAAATCAAAATAAGATATCATCATGTACTATTTTTGTTGTCGAGTAACCTAGTGGTCGGAGATTATATATTTTAAATATGGAGTAGTGAATACACATTTTAAATTTGGACGAGTAGAGTGTATATAGTTTAAATTTCGACCCATGTATATATTATATAATGTTTCTAACAACCGACTAAGTTCACATGTACATATATTACGCTGTACTAGGTACGACATGCAATATGTTTTAGTGGACTATTTGAACTTCTGTCTTGACATGGTTGTGTATTAGTTCTGTATAATGTCAAACAGCATGGTGTAACATGTTCACTCCTTTCGTGGTCTCTGCATGAATCGTACGTAAATGGCATTGTGATTTACTACAACCGCTTTAGATGGCTTGTGTGTGGTCTATTGTGAAAATCTATAAATGCCAAAATCTTTCACCATAAAGAGCTTGTCATAAGTAAAATTTTATAATATGTCAAATTAATGTTATGGTGGTTATTCAAACCAAATGTTAAAGGGTTCAAGTTTGAGTTACATCAATGGTGGATACATCCTATTATGTGTTTGTCTTCCTCGGTTTGAATCATTGAATGTGTTGTTCTATTTTTTACAGGAATTAATTTTACCTCATGGATGTCGAAATTCACATTTTTTTCACGAATATATAAAATATTCTACTTGAAAATATAATATTGATTGTTATTTCTTCGTTGTGCGGCATGAATCAGGTGGTACATTAGCATAGTAGTTTTCTTTCTCAATTGTATAATCGTTTTCCAACGATCAAAAGTCAAAAGACATAATATTTTATATGTATATGGTTTGGCTTTGAAGACACCTAAATCCACGTTTTAAACAAATCTAAAGATTTTGTCAGGACTGGTAAATCTAATTGATTCATTTAAGCAAATTAAGTTTGTTCCTAAGGAAAATTAGTTTAAAGTAAATGAGCTCTAACTTTTTGACGTCTAAGTATGAGGAAAAAAAGAGAACAAAAGAAGTATTTTGTAATTCGTCTAAGTGTCTGTTTGGTTGTGCGTTTACAATTTTCAAACGCGAGTTTTCTTCACCAAACGTATGTTCTTTTTTTTTCTTTTTCTTTCTGTGATGTTTGGATAGAATGAAACGCGATTTTGCAATCATACGTTCAGTGTCAAAACGCGGTTTAGATCGAAGCCACAATTTCAAACTTATGCGGCAAAGTAAACGCGAGTAGAAGCTTCAATTTTTTAGTGACAATTTTAATTGATGATGGATAATTGGCGATTTATATCATATCTACATTTTTTTTTGAAAGATATCATATCTACATATGTATAGTACTAAAAAAAATGTGATTAGTTATTATTGTAATATTAATAATTAGCTTTTAATTTTTCTTTACCAAATTTTTATTGTAGAACATTAATTAAAATCTTTTCTCACTCTCATCGTTACCATACACAACTCGATCTTTCTTCTTATAGTGTTTTTTATAATAATGTATTCAATGCAGTCTATAATGATCTATTTCTCAAAAAAAAACAAATCTAATAGTTCAAGTTTTTTTTTATTGCAGACAAATGAGGATAGTATGGTAATATAGCTGATATAATGTGGGCCATTTTGATAGGTCGAATCTTTTGATATATAAAAATACACACTAGTTCCATTCCATGGTCATGCCATTTGTGTTTTCTTTTTCTTCTTCCTCTCTTAATTAATATCTCTCTCTCTCTCTCTGTGTGCAAGTATTAAGAGATGTTAGAAAGAGTTTGGAAGAAGAGGTATGCAATTTTAATGTGTGGAGAGGATTCAGAGTATTTATTGAAAAGACATGGAGGTTGTTATGGTTTCTTCACAAAAATGTTGGCTGAGGAAGGAGAAACATGGGATCTTTACAAAGTTGTTAATGATGAGTTTCCTGAGGACGATGATGTTCATTTCTATGATGGTTTTGTCATCACTGGAAGCTGCAAAGATGCACATGCTAATGACCCTTGGATCCATCAACTACTCACTCTTGTTCATACATTGAATTCCCTCAACAAAAAAATCCTTGGCATTTGCTTTGGCCACCAGGTAATAATTAAGTAAGTAATAGTAACTTTATAAATATTCACTTCACAAATCACATAAAAATGTTAACCTTTGATTTTAACAAGAAAAATTATAGGTTGACATAATTTTTTTGATGTCATTTGATTTTGATGTGTATTTTTAAAATATATACTTATATTAGTTGTAGTAGATAAAAAAATAAAGAGAAGTATTGTCGGAAAAATGTAAGAGACACGAAGATGAATTAAACATATACAATGTTTGTATTTTGATTTTCAAATCACACACATTTTTTAATAAAAATGAACTAATAAATGGTGTGATTGAATTTTAGATATATAATAATCCTTATTGTCACATACCAATTTTTTTTTTAAAGCTTATATGAACTAATATCTACATAATATATAATATATGATTGGATGTTTTTGTAAAATATTCTTTCACGCCTTACTTAGGTCAATTGTACATTATTCTTTTTGAAACAAAGAAAAATGCAAAGGTGACACACATGAGAAGTAGAGAATATTTAATACTCCTTTAGCCGTAAGTATGCTTAGAAGGTTGTTTTTTTCTTCTTTAAAGGAGCAAATGGGGAAAAATTATGTTTATCGTTTTGACTACCACATATGGCTGTTTTTTTTTTCCCTAAAAAAAATATGGCTTTTTTTCAAAAGAAAAGAAATAGATACAATTATACAAGGATAATGAAGTGGCTTGCGCCGTCTGTCTGAACCACAAATGTTTAAAATTATTTTTGTGGTCCTGTCAATAATCAGTACCATTGTTTTGTTGGAGTTATTTGTATGTTGTGTTAAAAGTTCCTTTATGAATGTAACAAAATATGTTCCTTTTCGATATGTAGTCTAATTTGGTTATGGGGACATATGTGAAAATGACATGATTAATTAATATGCTAAATATGAATCTCATAAAAGAAAGATAACATACTCAATTTATGAGTGTTATCTATGAATCATTTCTCAACTATATCTTAATATGTGTATTAAGATCTAGTTAAGGAAGTAAAACAAAACAATACTTTATCGGTTTTGACTTTTTAGATTTATTTAATTAATGATATATATGGTTTATATTATAGACAACATACATCGTTAATAAAATGAATTTAAAAAATCAAAATTTGATTATAATTGACAACAAGGAAGTATCAAATAAAGAGTAAGACCCACCCATCATATGGTCCAACATATAAAGATATCGTTTGTATGGACCAAAATGTTTGTTTAAGTGTCACACACTTATTGGCTAATAATGTGTTGCATTTTGCACATGCTTCATTGAAAGATTGTAATTTTTTTTTTTTTCTATAGATAATTGGACGTGCATTGGGAGGGAAAGTGGTGCGTTCTGCTGCTGGTTGGGACATAGGTGTCTCAACCATCAACTTGTTACAATCATCATATCTCAATTTGCCATCAAAACTTTCACTCTTCAAATGCCACAGGGATGAGGTATTTATTTCTAAATTATGAAAATATAATTATACTATCTTTTTCTCATGATGGTAAAATTAAGTGATTTCATTGTTTAAAATAAAATTTGATTAGGTTCTAGATTTGCCTGCTGAAGCTGAGGTAATTGGTTGGTCAGAAAAGACTGGAATTGAGATGTTTAGGTATGGAAATCACATGCTGGGCATCCAAGGCCACCCTGAATTCAACATTGACATCCTTTTTCACTTTATAGACCGTATCACTAACCGTAATTTAATTCAGGTATGTATCAAAACTGTTTATAGATTTTTTTTTTTTAAAAACGAATCTACGATATAATATTCACAATGAATTATATAAGAAACGAACAACAAATTATGTCGCTATTCTTTTTTAGATAAATAAACCAATCATCTTAAACACAATACATGAATCTAATTTAAGGACATATCATTGTTATGCATAATCTTTGAAATTTTTAACGAGGTTGGAAATCTAATAACTAAGGAGAAGATCTTTTGCAATATTTTAAAATCAGAAGATTTGATCCATGGTATGGGATCAGAATCTGGTAGAATTCACATTTATATAGCACAACGTGCACTGCAATGAGTCATAATTATTGATATAAAATAAAATATACATGTATATTTTCGTTCACTCAATGTATTCCTTATCCACTTGCTTTGTGATGTATGTTGTCCTTATTTATAAGTTTTTATTTGTGAAAAAATGATATCAAACACAGGACAATTTAATAATAATTATACATAATATGAATACATTTAATCACTACGATATAATAGATTGTAATGAGCTTATAAATAGAGACAAAAGTAGTATTAATATGTGGATGTTTGGAATTGCAGGAAGCTTTTGCTTCGGATGCAAAGGTGAAGGCAACATTACGAGATCCAGACACAGAAGCATGGAGAACACTTTGTCTCACATTTCTGAAAGGTCAATTATGACCTAGTAACAAAAAATTCTTCTGTAATTTTTTTTTACTAAAAAATTTCAGCTGTAATTGTTATAATTTGAAAATAATAAAAAGTGCCGTTTCTTAAATATAATACTATTATGATCGAGTAACCCAATATTCAACTGTAATATTAATTCGTAAAACTAATATAGTCATTTCTTAGTGTATTTGTAAATTAAACAAAAATGACACTAATTTAATGTAATAATTAAGTAAAGAGTGTAAAAAGAATCAAGTAAAGAGAGAAATGATATCATGAGCAATGTTAAGAAGACACTTTTTAACTTACATGTCACAACACACCCTTATTTATTTTTATTTTTTTTGTAAAGTAGTCTAGTGGCTAGAACTCACACAATTTAATTGTGGAGAAGTGGAGTGTTCGGAGTTCAAACTCCGACCCCTGCATATAAAATGCAATATTCCTATCAACTGAGTTAAGCTCACGGGGATACAGCACACTCTTATTTATTGATTGAAATATAAATTAATTATGTCAAAATATGTTGATTTCGTCTAAATTTAGTATTAAAATTTAGACCAATATAAAATAGTGTATTAAAATGTGTGTTAGATAATATAGGCGACACCGTGTGCTATATAGTACTCCCTCCGTTTCTTTTCTTTTGATGTTTTAGGAGTTGAACTTTATTTCAATTCTTTTTATGTTTTAGTGAATTTATTATTGTTTTCTGAAGTTTTTGTTGGAAAACATCATAAACTATTAAAGTAGTTGTGACCTTTGGTTTATCACATGTGAATTTAATGATAAATAAGGGTATTTTAGTATAAACCATAAACCATACAACTATTCCTATACTTTAATGATTCTTTAATACTTGTGCAATCAACTAAAACAATAAAAGAAAAAAAGTGGAGAGAGTAGTATGTTTCTAGCCGATCTCATACATTATTTCATTCAATATAAGTAATTAAGGGAACTAATTATGACCAAATTAGGAAACATACACACAACAAATACACATGTGAAAATCAAATCTTTTCAAATGCACACATGTATTCTATGAAGGGTTGACATTTGATGAGACTGAGCACAATTACTTACACTGGAAAAAAAAATGAAATGATCTTATAATTGGAAGAAAAAAAAAATCATAATGTGTATTATACCTTTTTTATTTCAGGATAAGATAATTTCATTGGTTAATGCTTCTCTTAAGTCTCCAATCAATAATTTGGAAAAAAGGACCAACATATATAAGTCTCCAAATCAATAATTTGGAGACAAAAGGACCCACAACATATGTAATATTTTTTAAAATCCCACATGTATTTTATTGAGAGGGAAAGGACTCATATATATCTTCCACAATAATTCATAAGGTTAAATATGTTTTTGTTCTTATAAATATTAAATTTTTTTGGTTTTAGTCTCTTTAAAAATTTCTTCTACTTTTGAACCCTAAAAATTTAGCATCATGACTTTGGATCTCTATTTTAAGCCAATTAATGTGTATCATTTTAAATTTTGATTTTTTTTTTTACATTCATGTTTCGTACATTATAGAATTCTTCATTGTAAATTTTAAACGTTTAACAAGGGATGATTATGATTTTATTTTTTTGACACTTTAACATGTAACAATTATGAATTTTTATGTTTTTACACTTAAAAATACATATATTAATTCATTAAAAAATTCTGATTTGTTTTAGGGATTTTTTATAATATTCTAAATATTTCTAAAAAAAAACTATTTAAAATTTTGAATAATACACATGAGTTAATTTAAAAACAACAATAAAAAAAATGGTGATGCAAGACTTTTGAGGGATAAAAAAACCAAAGATTTTTTTTATGAGAATTAAAACGAAAAAGTTAGAATATTTATGTAAATCAAAACCGTATTTAACTTTTATTAATAATACGGGTGTTGTTAAGTGACTTTGTATATTCAATCATTTGGCTTCATAAATTACCTTAATTGATAATACAAGTGTTGCTTAAAAGGAAATTTATGAAGCCAAAATGATAATACAAGTTCGGATCGTTGATAATAATATCTTGATATTTTAATTTTAATGTCCAAAATGAGGTGGAAATGCGCATAACACGTGACTATATAATATACTCTACCCGTAAGTGCAAACAATTATGTGATGCAAAATAGACAAAATAACATCTAAATTCTCAATCATAAGAGTAAGATTAGATATCTCGATCATAAAATATTAATTTAATTTTTTTTTTTTTAAACTTTTTCATAATTGAAACTTAATTATTATGGTGATGGAACCGGTCGTGACAAAATTTGCACATCATTATTCCAGCTGGTTAGCTGATCCACCTTGATATGTAGCTATCCTCCCAAACAAAACAAAGTGGAGTGTACACTTCAAAAGGAATTTTAAAGTTATAATTATTAGTTTGATGATAGACAATAAGATATGTTAAATTGTTTTAGGTCGCGTCATCTTTTTATACATTTCATTTGGACCATAAAATCAACATTCCACGGAAATAACAAATTTAGAAATACAATACTTATGGATTAAAGGAATTTAGTTTTCTTTAAGCAAATTATGAATTCATGTATTGTAAATAAATAGAAGAAAAAAAGTTTGAAATACCTTGGCTCAAGCTGCCTTAAATACATCTTATTCTAGGATGTGATCGTGTATGTGATTGGAGTCACATTGAATGTGTATGTGTCCGACACATGTGATTGTAGGATTATTTTTCTCAAGTTATTATCAGTATTGACATGCATTGTTTGTGTCGTGTTCAAAGTCCACGTTATAAATTAATATTGGGTTAATATGTCGATAGTTGAGAACTTCATTCTCCATAGATTTTTAAAAAGAAAATTGAAAAGGAAGAAATTATTATCCATAATGATGACACTAACAATCATCTTACAATTGTTTTTGATGGAATTTGAAATTACAATGCCAAACTATTAATATTGAGATGACACCTCCTGAACTAAGATTATTTAAATGAAATACTTAACCATAGATTAAGTTATAATCATGAGACAAATTTTGGGATCAAATGCAAACTCGAGCAATGGCATTGGATGGAAAAGCTAATGAAACACGTTTCATGCACTCAATTTCCTTCTGCACTCTACGAGCATGTCCTTGTAAAACTGGCACTTGCTGATCTCATTTTCATTGCTGTTAATGCACTGCAACCAAATGAACAGGTTCACTAAGAAATATTTCTTAAATATAACATGTAAAATAACAAAATTGAACCATAGAATGCACTATTGTTTTCTTAAAGAGTGGCGCCATAGCGTTACGGAATTTGAACAAATCGCTATTGTTTGCTACTATTTAGTAAAATATTGTCAAATAGCAGCTATGGTGGCTCTAAAACACTCATGCGTACTTGCATCGTAAAATTTGAACTACTATTTTCAACAACGTAGGAGATTATAATCATACGAAGAAAAAAGACTTACATCTAGGAAAGCCTTTGAGTGAATATCGCATGCATCGCTACTAAGACTTTTAGCTTCGGGTGTGGGTGCAGGGGATCCAGTAACTACTTTTTCACTTCGAATAGTTCGAGGGCCAAACACAGCATCCACAGCCCTGTCTACCATAGAAGCTCCAGCCCCAAAAGCCACTCCTACAAATCGAAAGAAAACAAACTCAATTCATTACAAAATCATAAGTATATGAAAATCGATATCGATGGCTTTCCATGTAGATAGGAAATGGTATTGTCATGCCATGTCCTGTGTAATAGAGTACTAGCCAAAACAAATCCTAATTGACAGAATATTACTTTCCCTAGCCTTCTCTTATGAATCCTCTCGGATTCGAGTTTCCTACTACCGTGACATGCACATACCTTCAGCCATTGTTCCAAAAAAAGTTCCGCCATTGGAACCCTGAGGAGGAGCTGGAGGGGGAGCATGGTTTTTCTCATTGGAATCCCCGCGATGAGGGGGAATACTGTGAGCTGCACCAAGACAAGACATTAATACAAGCTTAGTAGGCAGAATTATAATTTAAATCCCTAATTTCTTGAAGCTTATTTTGAAACTAATTAAGTTTAATCTATTGTACAATGATATATATCATAATCACATTAATTCATACCTGCAGTCGGGCCTGGAGCAGGACGTGAACGTCGAGCTGCACGAGACGATCTTCCTACAAACACACAAGTAATACAATTGATTAGCATTATATAACTAGAAAATAAAATCAGAGATGAACACATTGTTAATTTATTTAGTGATTCATGTTAGAAAATAAAATCAAAGATGGACACATTATATAACATTTTTCTAAATCAATTTCATTCTTCGATCATAATTCATGTTTTCATGACGGAGGAACTCACCACTGCGTCCACCACCACCACCACCACGTCCAGCATGTTGTTATTCTTTTATGTTGTGACTTTTTTTATCAAGAAAGAAAACAATAGAACTGAAAATACCTTCAACAAACTATTAAATTTATATTTTGATAAAATAGTTTAACAACTTTCATTTACTTGTCCTATAAATTAGAGCTCCGAGGGCATCTCCAATGCTGGGAACTTATGAGTTCATATTGTCTTAAGTTCCGTGCTTTATTTTACTTTGCCATTGGAGTGTGATGACATGGCATATTAAGTGGATGAGTGGATGAATTGAATTTTTTTACCAACGGATAGAAATGTGTACACGGTTAATTCAATTATGATGTTATTTATTTCATAATTTTTTTTTTCGATCAACATTTATTTCATAATGTTAGTCATGTAATTCCAATTCTAATGTTAGCAGTTATGATGATAGCCGTTAGTAATTGTAAGGTTATTAATTTTAATTTAATCCTATTGTATGTAACTCTAATATCAGTATTCTTGTAAACAAAAACAAAACAAAAAACTCTAATATCAGTATTCGAAATTCTAATGTTAGTAATTTATGTCAGTATTATGATGTTATTAATTTTTAACGGCTAGTAATCTGTATGTAACTCTAATGTCAATATTAGTAATTTAATGATAATAATATGGACACGAGAACGACACTAATTAATTTATGTACGTATCATTTATTTAATTTTTGTATTTTTAATATTTATGATTTTTTTACTTATTAATGAAGTAATTGAATTAAAATTTAAATTGAATCAAAGTTAAATGAAGATAAAAAAATACAAATTTGTGGGGTCAAGTATGAGTTGCTTATTGTAGTTACTATTGGAATAGAATTCATTGAGATTGCTTAAATGTAATGTGGCAATTAGGCATGGCAATGAGGCGGGGTGGGGACGGGTTTTACATTCCCCATCTCCATACCCGATTCTCATATACTTACCCGTTACCCTACCCATACCCAACGGGGATGAGAAAGTAAACCCCATCCCCATCCCCGACGGGTTCGGGTATCCCCGCCCCATCCCCGTCCCCGCATTC
>Ga0099826_10002958_pt1 | contig 11288 bp, 3 predicted proteins | sample Mtrugardesep15_FD_76830 | JGI IMG/M metagenome (GOLD analysis project Ga0099826, IMG submission 76830) | Root nodule microbial communities of legume samples collected from California, USA - M. trunc garden sep15 | ecosystem: Host-associated > Plants > Roots > Nodule | place: USA: California...
AAGGATAAACAATCGATAAATGGAAACGAAGAAGACAACCGTCTCAATTTTTCTTTAAATGAAATAAGATGATTATCAGGATTTAAAGAAACAAAAGTGCAAAAATCAAGGTTCACGATCTATCAAAACCTATGAAGCACAGATACGGACACGAACACCAAACACGACATGGACACTGACATGCCGACAACGCTAATAATTTGAGAAAATTACATAATTCAGTGTAATTACAAGTGTCGGTGTCGTGTCGTGTCGGTGTCAGACACGACACGTGTCGGACACCGAGACACGCCTAATCCGAGGAGTGTCCCTGCTTCATGTATCAAAACCCTATGATATGCTATCCCAATTGAAACTAACCTGACGTCGTCGACATTGATCAAAACCCTGTTATATGCTGGAACGCTGTCCTAATTGATCTGAAACTTTAGACTGCTGTTTTATCTATGCCTCAATTTTGACCTGCCCGTCTCCGATTCAGTTTCGAAGAGGGCGCCGTTCTACCTTTAACCTTGAAACAGTGGTTCCACGACTTGATTTTTTCTCTTATATATTCCTGTCCAACCCTAGACCTATTTTGGTAAATTGCATTTGCTGTTCAGTCCTTGCAATTAACTAAAATGTTACTTTAAGTGCTTTAAGATTCTGATTTGTAACATCAACTTCTGACCTTTGTTTTATTAGAGGCCGTAGATCATCTTTTTCTTTGCTTCATTTTTTCCCTGGGACTGACTCAACATCGACCTTAAAAACTTTACGCTTTCACAATCTACAAATCTAACCTTAAATGATCCAATGTAGTAGGTAGGACCCAAAACAAAAAGACTACCTCTGGAGCTATAATTTCAATTGATTAAAGATAAAACAACACAAAAGTTGTGTCGATCTAAATTTACTTACTTGACAAAGTTCTTAGAAGGGGTCTTTGTGATTGATGTAACTGCTTTTGTTGATCGAGATAACCCGATTGTTGAAGTAAGGAACCTGGTGCATGTCTCGTCACAAGTTGGAAAGATTATTCTGATCTGCAAGAAACCTATGTGATTGCTGCAAATAACCAACATTATTCTGTGGCCCAAGCATCTGAGTGTGTTCCATGTTGGTTGCATTTGCCTGCTGCCTCATAAAAAGTTGTTGTGGCTTCTGTTGCTGAGACAAAATTGACTGTTGAGCCATTATCACATTAACTTGTTCGATCAACACGCTCTGAAATAGATTGAGAATTTCCGTGTGAAAAAGCCTTGAGAGGATTTCATCGATTGTGATAGTCAAAGAAAAAGCTAAACAAACCTACATATATCTATTCACAACGGACAATGGTTTTATCATACTAAGAAAGCTAATTAACTAACCTTATACCTAGAAAGCATACCAAAAATATATAATTCTCGAACAAAGAACATAATGAAAGCCCAAACTAAGCTGTCTTTTAGTAATTAAATTTTTATATAAAATAGAAAACTCTGATATCGTATAAAATCATTCCTTCCATTTTCTTTTTGCTTTACTATTGTTAATTGATTTGTCTACAACAGGATGATGTTACCTATTGTTTTTCCTTGGAAGATCTCAACTATTTCTTCCAAGGCCTTTGAATTCAATCAAAGCAAATCAAATAAATACTAAGCTTTTATTTATTTTTTGGTGAGCAAAATCAATGAGGATATTTATTCACCCAAAAACAGAAACACAAACGCTATGAAGAGAGAAAAAAGGAGAGAGAGAGAAGGAACCTGAAGGTGGTAGACGGTGGAGATGAATATACCAGCGGTGGGGTGGTTCACAGGGTTCCGTTGCGTTGTTGCGTGTCTGGCTCATGAACTCACAGGTTAATATTGACTATTTCAACCTCAGAAAAAAGACATCTTGTACTTATAAAGAGGTTTTCAAATCCGGTGCTGACTGTTCTTTGATCATAAACAAAGACCAGAAACCTCAATGAAATGTTGCCAGTCCATGGAATCATATCAATTAACAATTTATATTTACTTGTTATTTACATATATGCATTAATAGTCAAAAACTACATATCAACTCAGTGATACAGTATTAAAACCAAAGCTTACATTTTGTTGAAAATTAATTGGTGTGATTCGGGTTGAAATTGACCTCTCCAATCAGTAGTATCCATATTCGGCTCAGCAGCTCGATTAGGACTCCAATTATTTGTATCCATCGAATTTAAATAATTAAATTAACTGAAAACACGAAGAAAGAAAAAAAACGAAATAATGTCAAATCAAACTCTGAAAGGAATGTATAAAGGATGAACATATACAACATTTAAAAGGTAATCAATAACAATTACTGTCAGACTTGTTAGAGAACCAAACTGAGTATCCATAGAATCATGATTTCTAACTTTAGATAAATGTAAACAGCAAGAAGGCAAATCAATGACTGTTGTTATTTTAACAAGCTCGTGATTTCAAACGGAGTATCTATCTATCTATGAAGCACAGACACTGACACGTCGGCACCCAAAAAATGACATAATTCAATGTAATAACAAGTGTCGACACATTTCCGACAGCTAGACACGCCTTTGGTATTGCTCACTTTACACTATAGAGGAGGTGAATCCATTCTATTCTACAAGACCTTATGAATGAATTTTGGTAATTAACTAACCTTATACGATTAAGAACAGAAACTATGGTGTTATTTAGTAATTAAATTAAACTTTTATATGAAATACAAAATTCCTTTTTCTTATTTGATCATCTAAAAAAATGAACGAAACACGCGACGGTGGAATAGAGAAAGAGAGATACAAATGGAACCTGATGAATATGAATATCCCGGTTCAGTTGCGATGTTGAGCTTCATTATCATTGGGTGAGTAGTAATCATCTCTCTCCAAATTTTAGTATTAGTATCTATGTTAAGATAACTAGAAGTAGTAATTTTTTATTGAAAACCAACAATTATTGATTAGAAGTTACATATTTAATATAAAAAACATAAGTTTCAAGTCGAAGTTACTATTTTAAACTTCTTAACATATGCAAATTTGCACATGATAGAAAAACTCTTACTATTAATCCTTTCAATATTCTCTCTCCATATTTTTTTCCTTGTTTATCATTAAATTCACATGTGAAAAACCAAATGTCACAACTACTTTAATAGTTTATGATGTTTTTCAACAGAGATAAACTTGAGAAAACAATAATAAATTTCTAAAACATCAAAAGAAAAGAAATGGAGAGAGTATTTGTTTATTGACATATTAGTCTAGGTACGTATTTACTCTTGCATCAATCTCTTTAAAAAAAAGATTTATTGTTGGCATGAAAAGATTATTTTAATGTCAGACACTATTTTGAATAAGGGTTTTTCTAACATGGGCAAATTTGCACATGTTAAGAAGTTTAAAGTGGTAAGTGTGCATTGAAACTTGTGTATTTTATATTAAATATATAATTTTTTTAAAAACAATTGTGGTTTTCAATAAAAAGTTACTTCTTTTATTATCCTTAACATGTGCAATATTACACATGATAGAAAAACCTTTTGAATAATTAGGTGCACAATTAAAGATTAATTATTTTGAAATTTCGAAAGATTGAAAGACTATGCGACAACTTGTTACATATTCAATTAACAAAATGACTATTTACTTTTTTCATTTAATTGATATTTGTTTTTTGTTTGATTGTTTAAACCCTGGTTACAACATTCAACTTAATAATTTTAACATTTTCAGTTGAGTTAGACTCATAGCCTTATTTATTAACACACATTAAGTGTACTAACAATTTCACTGGCGTCACAATTTTATCCTTCTATTGACTTATCTGATTTGATGTCAACTTTAATTCCTCATCACATCACTTCCTAACATATTAGCAGTCTTTGAGTTATATCATTCGCCATCATATTAGTCCTTAAATTACATCATTTACTAACATATTAGTCCATAGATTATGTGACTTGCTAGCAAATTACTCCTTGAATAATATCACTTACCGTCAAACTAGTAGTCCTTACAAGTTATCATGATGACAAGTTGTCTGAGGTCATTCCTAATCCTGGTCTATTTTGCATGTTATCAAATTTCAAGGGGATAAATGTTCGACTCTTACAATTTAAATGGATGAATTGGTGATTTACTCATTAAAATATGAGACTCACTTTGTTTTGTTCGGTTTTTTTTCCCTTCTTGCAATGAAAGATTGGTACTTGCAGTCATGAGACCGATACTTTCACTCCTTGCTTCTCCAAATGTTCCAAAATAAGACACTTGCTAACAGTTTTTGTTTCAATCCTTCTCTTTTTTTAGAAAGGTTATAAAGGATCTGGCATTAAATTTAAGGACACAAATGAGTATTAAGACAATTGTCCTTAACCAATTGAATAGCAAGCTTAGAATTGAAGTAAACTCAAATTTCTCTGTACCCTCTATTCAATCTATGTTGAAACCATGTCAAATCCCCTACAGTTCTGCTTGCAAAACTGAGCAAGATCCAAGCTTATTAGCATAACCAAAAATGAAATGTCCTTATCAGAATTAAAAACTGCATAATCACCCTTAAGAGCAACTTCACTAGATATTGTCTGACGAGTGTCCTGCATAATATTGAAAATTTAAAAGCAATTAGGATTGAAGATAGGGAAGAATGATCATGTACGACGAGAAAAACTTGACGTTGTAATTATATTTCAAAACAATGTTTCACAGTATAGTCAGTCCTAATAGCTAATATTGAAAGACATGAAACAACTGAGAATCAGATACTCTTCGAATACTATCACCATGCCAAGGCTTTTAAATGCTAACCTGGATTAGATGCTAGAGCCACCTTGATTCGATGGCCTCCTGGGGCCTAATCTCCATTTTAAGCATCTTAATAGATATTTTCCGTAGATAATCAGACTGAAATTAGGGAATGCCACAATAAAGTGTCAATCTTCCATTTAATACGCGTTTGTATGGGGTAACTATAAATTGACAATCATTGGGCTTCTAATTAGAGATGTACCTGGCTTGTTGCAGCCTTTAAATTCTTCTCTTCAAACCTTTGGGCAGCCATCCGAAGTTCATGCAATCCCTTTTCACCAGAAATAGGAAGATGTCTTAGTATTGTGTCCATTCTACAAAAATGAAAAACAGTGGTTCAATTATTAAATAAAATGAGTTCTTAATATGTTATTGTCATTAGATGACCCTCAAATGATAGAATATGACTGACATGTAAGAAGAACTCGCTGAAATTATTCAGGCAGAAATCGACCTCTCCAATCGCTAGTATCGATATTGGGTTCAGCACCTTGATTATTAGTATCCATTGAATGTAAATAATTCAATTAACTGAAAATACACCATAAAATGGAATATTCATGTCAAGCCAGACTCTGAAAGGAAGGTATAAAGGATGGATATAGCATTCAAAGGAAATCAATTGCAATTACTGACTTTTCAGAGAGCCAAACTGGCTATCCATAAAATGGTGATACCTAACTTTAGATTGTAATAATAAGATAAATGTAAGTATCAAGAAAGGTAAATCAACTCAAGAGGAAGGCAAGGTAAAGCTAGAGTTTTATTCACCATGATTTATTACTGTGATATGTATATGATTTGAATTATTTTCTGTAATGTAAATATCTCTATAATGTAATGACTTGTTCAACCAATTACTCGCTCTAAAATTGATTGAAGATTCCATGAGGAAAAGCCTTGAGAAAATTTCATTGATTGTAGTAATCAAAGCAGAAGGTAAACAAACCACAAATCTATAAATTCTATGGTGCAAAAATTGATTTTGAATAAACTTATGTAAAATTGATTTTGGCTAAAAGTGAGTTGAAGATGGAGGGATTTATTTTTGAATACATTCAGGTACTAAGAGATTTTTTTATTTTTTATTAAGGCGAAAAGTGAGTTGAATGATCGATCTAAGGGTAAAAATCAATTCTGAAGGCAAAAGCTACAAATTCTAGTTTCAAGTCATAATCAATTCAAGAGGCAAAATCAATTCTACTCGACCACAATCAAATATGTCAAAACCAATTCTAAACCTCTAGAATCAATTTTGCTTATTCCAAAAGTGGAAACAGACATACAAGAACAAGAATCAAACATAGAAGAATCAATTTTGCTAATGAACTATAAATTCAGATTGTGTCTAGCTCACTCTTACAACCCGGCTTGTAAGGTAAAGACTACTCTACTTATAAATCTATATTGGAATATTATCTCATTGAATTTGAGACTCTCCATGAAGCGCGCACACTCTTCGGATTAGGCGTTCCCTCAGATACTCCCTCCGATCACTATTATAAGCAAAAGTTGACTTTTTAGGTACATTCAATAAATGATGTGTGTGGTCTATATATAGACCACATACATCATTTATTGAATGAATCTAAAAAGTGAACTTTTATTTATAATAGTGACGAGAGGGTGTATGTATCATATCCGACACCGACAAGTATGATTGCATGGAATTATGTCATTTTATCAGTATCAACGTGTCGTGTCGTGTCTGGTGTCAAAATCAACCTTACAAAACTCTTATCTCATTCAATGCTAAATTCTTAACTTAACTAACCTTAGGGAAATGTTAACAAGTGCCCTTAGGGCACTGGTTAAGGACTTTAAATAATAACTTTTTTATAAAAGTTTGTGTAATATCAGTGCATTGGAAATTGAAAACTTTTAAATTTTGAAAGAATAATGTCGCTTTAAACCTATAGATTATCAGAAAACATGGTTTTTTTTATTTTGATTGCATTGAAAACCTATAGATTATCAGAAAACATGGTTTTTTTTTTGAAGGAATCAGAAAACATGGTTGGTCCATGGAATTCCATGAATAGAATAAATAGAACTACAAAAAAATTAAAGAAGTGGAGCTTAGTAACTTATATATAAACAACCCATTACCAATTGAAAATCCCCAAATACTTCAACGGCTAAGTAAGGCAATATTGTGAGCCAAAAGCAATTCTTGTTGAAAAGAAACTATCGACTACCCAGGTAGCACTAGATGTACTTACTGAAGCCATCAACTGCCAAGAAGCATCAGGAAACTAGCTAAGACAACACCTTGTCTTCTGCAGCCGATAACTGTTGCCTTTGGATATAACGAATACCAACATCCACTAGTTGAACTCCCATCAACTGCCAAGAAGAATCAGGAAACTAGCTGCAACAACATGTTGTCTTCTGCAGCCAATAACTGTTGCCTTTGGATATATCAGTTACCAACATCCACCAGTTGAACTCCTATCTGCACATCAATGATTCTGGACAGCCCTGTGTGCCAGTGCACAAAATGCATAGTGAAGCCCTTCAGGCCCTGCCATTGCAAGTTATAGACATAGGGCTATTGCATTGACATACCAAGGAAATAAGTGAAATCCTCCCTAATATCTGTGGCTTAAGTTTGAACATTAATCACTGGTTTAGTAAGCTCATCCAAATAATAAAACCTAGCTTTGTAATAAAAGAGACAGATGAAGGGTTCCATCACACAGCATGTGTGAGTTCAGTTTTGGAGTTCACTCTGGTTCAGTCTCAACAATTGCACTAAGATAAGACATTTCTCCAACCAGTTCAAATCTGCACATCATTGTGGAAACTGGAAATAGGGTCCGCTAAATGAGATCAAAATTTGTAAGGATACGAAAACGACAGAATGTGAGGTTAACAAGTGTCATTGTGTGTCAAAATGTGAAGGTAGCTTCCTAATAGAAATGCAGTTACAAAAATTGCTTGATGGTCATATAATAGTTGTTTGTGTAGTTTTGGAAGAAATTAATGGTGTTAGGATCCAAAAACTGGCATTTAAAAAATGGTTATAATTGATGAGCAATGTTCTATACATGTAAACATTTCTGACACGTTGCTCACATTCTATTGTATAAAACTATAAGCCACAAAATTTGAATATCTTTTCAATGAGTAAGACCGAAATCTCTTGTGTGGTTTCACAAGAGCTATTCCTCGACAGATTCTCCTCCCAAAACCTTTGTCCCTAACTCTTTCCTCGGCTTAGGCGAAAGTCCTTTAGCCAACATCTCTTCATCATACTTCCTAGCCAAATCTATCAACCCCTTCTCCACAAGAGCATCAATCAAAGCATTGTAAGCAGACGCATCAGGACTACATCCAAGTTCTTCCATTCTATTCCATACCAGAAAAACCAATCGAAGAAACCCCCATCTCGCAAACTTCTTGAGAAGCATAACATATGTGTCCATAGTAGGACGAACCCCACTCTCAATCATACCATCAAACAACTCAATAATAAACTTGGGTTTCTCAAGACAAGCGAAAAAACATTGGTACGAAACAGCATTAGGAGAACAACCATCATGACGCATGGTTCTTAGCAACGTAAGAGCTTCCTTATATCTATAACTATCACACAAAAGCCTTATAATCGTATTATAAGTAACAACAGTAGGATTCAAACCTAAATCCTTCATTTCACGAAACAACCTAATAGAAAAATCAACACCTTGAGAAACACCAATAGCTCTAATCACAATGTTATAAACAACAACATCTAATTGAATACCTTTTCTCTTCATCTCCTTAAACAATTTCACAGCTTTCCATGGCTTTCCACCTTTCGACAAAATATCCATATAAATCGAATACGAATGCAAATCCTTTTCAACCCCTTTTCTATCCATTTCATCCCAAAACTCCCAACATTTACTCCACCACCCCAATTTATACCACCCACGAAGCACAATGTTAAAAATCTTAGTATTTTTACTACTCACAACAAACCCATCAACCCCATCACCATTCCATGTCGAAGTTTGACCCTTTTTGTCCCCAAAAACCAAATCTTGAGCTTCAAGAACATGTTTATACTCACAAAGCGCATCAATGAGATTTGAAAAGGAAGTTTCATCTTTCAAATTGAACTCATTGAGACGTTGAAAAGTGTTAACAGCATCATCCACGCAGTGAGCAGATACGTAACGTTTGAACATAACTCTGAAGGTGGTGTGATTGGGCAAAGAGTGAGGATTTTGACGCATACGATGAATCAAGTTCCAACATTGTTGGAATTCAAAGAATTTACCAAGAATGTCGAGTACGAGGTTGTATGTTTCAGTGGAATGTTGGAATTTGAATTCGGTTTCGACCCAATTGAAGAATTCTAAAGCGCGTTTGTAATCGTTGTTGAAGGAGGTTAGGGTTGCACGAACGGTTGTGGGGTCCACAAAGGAAATAGAATTAGGGTTAGGGTTTTGTTGTGTGGTGAAGGTGTGATATGAGGAAAGGGTTTGAAAAGGGAGAAAACGGAATCGGAGATGGCGAGTTGAAAGGAGAATTGCCCAACGCATTATTGCTTCGTTTTTCAGTCACTCTGGTGAACCTTGTTACTCTGCATAACCACGTTTTACACATTCAGCGACTATTACTAATGTTGCTATTAGTTACACATTCACAATCAAAATGATTTTTTTTTTTAGGAAATCAAAATGATATTACGCTAAAAAAAATAAATAAATAAAGGTAACTATGAACAACTTTGTCAAAAATAATTTGTTTGTATATTTTACATAAAAATAAAACAACTGTCACTTATAGTTTCTCAAAAAATATGTTTGGCTGAGGCTGAACTTCTTTTTACGAGGTAGACAAGTCTAAAATAAGTTGAATTAAGTATTGTCTAAGTTTATTGACATTTTTAAAATTAAGAGATAAATTGTAACTTTGTAAATTCGGTGAACTATATTTATTTATATTTTCAATTTCAAAGATTAAAAATGTCTATTTAATCTTTTTATTTTTGTGTATTTCTCAAACAATCATTTAATTTACAATTTTTGAGACAACCATAATTTTACAAAAAAGAGGTGTTGACACCAAAATCAAAGTAATAGAGCTAAAAAGTAAAAACATAATGTGAGTATGAGAAAGAAGGTTGTCACAAAAATTGTCAAAAAATTGTTATACAAATATCGTTTCTCAATGCGAAAATTGTAGAAATTTGTTAAGGTTTGTTCTAACCATAAAATAAATGCTTTTGTAAGTGCTTTTTAAATCAGAACATCTTCTCTACATTGAATTAGGGTATGATTCAATTGTGTTCACGAGCTTAACTCAGTTGGTAGGAATATTACATAATATATGCAAGGTTTGAGGTTCAAACCCCAGCCACCACACAAAAGAGTACAATTCCATTGCTCTTTTATAGAAAAATTTAATAAAAATTGTAGCATTGGTCAATAAATAAATAAATGATCAACAATAAGAAGAACAAGATTTGATGTTATAGAAACAACACACAATTTTTTTAGATAAATGAAATTACAATAGTTATTGAAAACTCACACACACAAATACATAAGCGGAAAAGTCAGAGTTCGAACTCAGGTAAAGTTTTTTATTGTAACTATTTGATCTTTATTGAATGCTATAAATTATAACTTTGTCAACTCATCGTCTTATGTTATAAGTTGATCTAAAATCCATTTCCAAACATAAATCATTTAAAGGTGTTTATTTTATGTATGAATGTATCTCAAACACAAATTACTATTAGTCAAAATTATTTTAACCAAAATCAATTATATAAATTCAATTATGATGGTCGTAGAACCAAACATGCTTAATTATTTGAAAAGATGCTCAGCCTGTTGGTATTTTTATTTTTTTTATTTTTTTTAAAGATGCTTAGCCAAGCCAATTATATAGAGACAAGGGAGTACTACCATTGTACCAATTTTCACATGCAAAGGTCTACTTCCATTTGCAATTTTTGGTAGCTACAAGCTTTAGCTTTACCTTCAATGTGTGTGTATTGATTATTGAAAAAACAAACACACGTACAATAAAGTATAAACACACCTTCAATTCATTCAACAAATATAGTACTTTTTTAATTTACAACTTTACCCTTCTCACTCATTCACTTCCACCATTGTTCTCTTGTGCAGAAACCAAACCACAAAAGAAAATGTCAACTTCTTTGCAAACTCAACTCTTCCACCTTAAACCCGTTCATTTTCGCACCCCCTCATCATCAAAACGAACCTCCCTACGATGTTCCGCCGCCGTCCCTTCTTCAAAACGTTCTTACAAAATCACACTCCTTCCCGGCGACGGCATAGGTCCTGAAGTCGTATCCGTCGCTAAAGACATTCTTCTTCTCACTGGATCCCTCCATGGTAGGTACCCAACATTCATTGCTTTCAAATTTTCGTTCTTTTTTCAACTGGGTACTCATTTATCTATTTATCTTTGTTTTTGAATTAGGGATTAAGCTTGAGTTTCAAGAGAAGCTTTTGGGTGGTGCTGCACTTGATGCTAC
>Ga0099826_10002959_pt1 | contig 11286 bp, 5 predicted proteins | sample Mtrugardesep15_FD_76830 | JGI IMG/M metagenome (GOLD analysis project Ga0099826, IMG submission 76830) | Root nodule microbial communities of legume samples collected from California, USA - M. trunc garden sep15 | ecosystem: Host-associated > Plants > Roots > Nodule | place: USA: California...
AAAAGTAATAATCAAAATAGAACCGAATGTTGATATTCAAATAAGAGCCATAAAGCAGATGATACATCTTTACATGTTATACACATATATAATTTAAATTCTAGAAACAAAAGTATTCATTTGAAGACTTATATGGTGTGTATATATCATTATAGTTATTACTTTTTTTATATAAGTTAGAGACTTTTGAAACTCTACAAGCTCAAAAAGCAAATGAAACCTGGTATGTATGATTTATATTTTGTGCTAGTTAACATGAAAAAAAATGAAAAGTTATGCTAATTTTTAATATAAATTTTTTATATAGCTGAATGGTGATTGATATATGGATCTTGTGCTCATGTACTTCAAAACATAGCTATAAAATTTCTTAGCCAAACAACTTCAGTTTCAAATTGTGAGAGAAATTGGAGTACATTTAGCTACATACGTACAAAGACAAGAAATAGGCTAAAGTATCAAAAGCTTCAAAAACTTGGCTTTGCATTTTACAACATGAAGCTAAAAATGAGGACTACCATGAGAAGAAGTCGGGAAGACATTGTAAAAGTTTTAATCGTATCAACCTTGATCATATATTTCAAGAAGACTATTTATCACCATGGATTGAGGAAAGAGAGGGACCATTGTTGGATGGAACCCAAAATTTAGAGAGGCTCCCTATTGACTTAGATAATGATAATGATGAAATACTTGTTGGTGATGTCTCAAACTCAGGTCAAACTCCTCGTCAAAGTGGTGATGGTGGTTTAAGTCCACCCGGTGATGGAAATAGTGGTGGTAGTCATGGCAATGATGGCAATGGTAATCCTGAACAAAGTCCTGGAGTGAGGGGTCATTTAATTCTTTTCATGAAGAATCATATATTAGGCGTGATTAAAATTTGTGGCTTCCTAAAATGGAAGAAGATTCACTTGTTGGTATGATTAATGTTGGTGGTAGTAGCAGAGGTCGAGGAAGACGTGATAAAAGTAGAAGGCGTGAAGAGACTCCATTTGATGATTTTCCTCATCAAGTGGAGTACAATCATTTGGTGATTTTGGTTTTGTTGCACCATTTGAAGGTAGTCAAGGTAATTATCCATCATATTACCAACAACCTTCTTATATATCACATGTGTATTATCTATATATATCAAACCCAAATGCACCTTTTTATAATCAACCTCCTACAAATTACCACCATGACTCATCAACAAATTCTTCATATGACTACCAACAAATTGAACCACCAAGAAGTTCTGCATTGTTTGATTATGTCTTTGGAGGAAGTGAAAATAACAATGATGAAGGTGATAGCGAAAGTTATGATCCTGCATATCGTTCTACCATGTGGTAACTAGTGGTGTAATCAATAAGTTTTTATTAGACTTTTTCAAATGTATTAGTAGTTTTTTATGATGTGAACTAAATGTAGTTAACTATCATGAATTTTGTTTAAAGATATGTTATGAGTAGTAATTTATTAGTCAGTTTCTTTTCAATCCGTCAAACATTTTATCTTTGCCAAATGTAGTTTAGTTTTATTATTATATTTACTTTAAACTTGTTATAATAATGGGTTTACTTTAAACTTGTTATAATAATGAGAAAAAAGGATTAATCTAAGTTATTATACATAATATGATAATGTATATAATTTTAATAAGTTTTGTGCAACATTGTTATTAATTCACACCGCAAAGACCATTATTAGTATCGCAGTATCTATTACAGCTGAAATTGCGCCAACCTTGACGCAACTGCGATCGTGACCGTTATTTAAAACCTTGCTAACTACTGCCTAACTATCGTGTCTGCAAACGACAATTAATTGTTGCTCTTGAAACAATTATTAAATATCGATCCCCAACAAACAATAATTAATTGTCGTTGAATATATTTATGGTAGTTTGAGATGCATGTGAGCAATCCATAGATACATAAAAGAACAATTTTCACAATACAAATCTCTTACGGGTTAACTTTTACAAGTTACATGAAGAAGAAAAAAAACTTGCCTACTTTAAAGTAGAATGTTAAGTTTTTTTAAAAGTTTTCTTTTTTCTGTACTCCACATCTGGTCTCCTAAACCTCCAACCTAGTAAAAACTACTCATTTTATCTTCGTCTCTTTTGAATTTTTATCTTAGAGTATTGTTAACCGGTGTCCCATGATATTAATAAAGAAACTAAAGATAGAAAGGAAAGTCAAATTTTGCATTAAAAATAACACTTTTTCAACTTTCAAAAAATAGAATACACAATTTTCAAACTAATATTTTTTTAGGTTTAATTGCAGTTATAGTTCCCCTATTTTAAAATTCGACAATTTTGGTCCTCCATCATATTTTTGGACTGTAAAAATGTGATAAATTTTAAATGTCGTAGAATATGATCTGAAGATGGAAAAAGATCAACATCGATGAAATTGTAACAAAATTCTCTTGAAAACATCAATTAAAAGTTAAAACATATCATATCACAATATTTTAGACAAAATATTTGATAGAGGGACTAAGACTGCAATTAAGCCTTTTATTTTTTATAATTCTTTAACAAGTGTCTTGGTGCCCCTGGTACACTTGTTAACATCTCTCTTATATTTTAATTTCCCTCTTTAATTTTTTGAATACTAAATAAGTTTTGTGAGTTTCCTTAAATAAAAATATATTTTAAAAAATCAATTTTAAGTGAATTTTTTTTAATTATCGGCATGCAATTCTAAGAACATTAAGCTGAAACGACTGAATTCAACTAGAGTTGTCAAAATAGTTTTTTGACATCATTCACCGAGACATACAATTTTCAGAAGAGTATTGCTATATCTCACAAGAGATTTTACCATGATGGGATAGTGAAATACCTCATAGCCACTTAAATTCTCTCTGGGCCGGAAGAAACAGGATTGTTGTTGCTATATTTTCTGTATGCAACGGTTGGTCAAAGAATCGTGTAAAATCATATGAACAAAATCTTGCCAACACATTCGTTTAATTTCATGAATCATTGAGTCGCACTATCTAGCATTATCCTTTTCAGAATGCTGAAGATACAATTTTAAGTACGAGGACATGTTTTCGGTGGTATTTCGGGCTCCGTCTACGGTGGGAGACCTGAATAGAATTCTTCTAATTTAGGGGTAATGTCGTCCTACGGTAGGCACATTTTTTTTTTTGATAAAATAAATATGAACCATTAGATAAGGGTTAACTAACCTTTGGATCAAAATGCTTCCTATACACCCTCAACATCCAATTGGTTTCCTTTATTCGAAATTACTTTTTTCTTTCCTCTCCCGCTCCAGTACTAACCTTGGAGATCTTGTTGTTGTTGCCACTTGGGTCCAAATTTTATCAACAAAGAAAAAGGAGAAAAACATGATATTAATCAATTTTCTTTCAAATATTAATTTTTATCTGGACAAAACATGAATTAAATGAATTCTATTGATTTCTGTTTTTTTATTTTTTATTTATTTTAAAGCTTCATTTTCTTCCCATTTTGAAGCTTATTTGTCTTTTAGATTCTTCTTTCTGAGCTCATGTTGCTGGTAGCAAGTTAGTGAAAAGTGGTGATTTTTCAATTAGGACAACAATTTGAAGAAGAAGAGAGGAATCAGAATCTGAGTTCCTCAAAAGATGAAACCTTCACAATTGTGATAAATCATAACATCATGAATATTTTTCATTTTAACTTGCAGAATAAATTAAAAATAAAATTAAAAACCTTGGAAAAATTAATAGAGATTTCTTTTTGAAGTGAATTGAAAGTTGAAACTGGTGGTGATTTTTCCAACACAATCTTTAACAAAGAGGATGAAGGGACTGAGAAGGGAATTAGATATGCAGTACAAATTTGCTTTAAAATCATAGAATGAAGGGTTATTTGATTGATTTTGCTCCATTAAAGGGTGTATGTATTAGGAAATCAAGTGAAATGAATAGAATGAATTGTTATTATTGAAATGAGAGCTTACAATTTGTATACATACTAATAACTAGATGTATGATAAGCTATCATGATCAAACTATAGAGGAAAAGAACCCTAAGCACAGTTACTGGCGCAGCAAGTAACAACTGTCTAAGTAATGTTGCTATCAGCAGTATCATTATGTAATATCCCCCCACAAGTTGGAGGTTGATAAATATTTATCAAGCCCAACTTGGAGAGGAGTACATTAAAGGTCTTGGGAAGCAAAGCCTTTGTGAAAAAATCAGCAACTTGGTCTTGGGAAGAAACAAAAAGCAACTTGAGAATACCAGATTGAAGTTTCTCTCTGAATAAGTGACAGTCAATTTCCAAGTGTTTGGTGCGTTCATGAAAGACAGGATTGGAAGCAATGTGAATTGCATTTTGATTGTCACAATAGAGGACAGGCAGCTTGGAACATGAGACATGTAGATCCCTGAGAAGATAAAGAATCCATTGCAATTCACAAGTTGCTGAAGCCAATGCCCTGTACTTACCTTCAGAGGAAGATCTGGAAACAGTGATTTGTTTCTTAGTTCTCCAAGAAATCATGGAATTTCCTAAGAAGAAACACTGGCCAGAGATAGACTTCCCAGTATCAAGGGAACCAGCCCAGTCAGCATCAGAAAAACCTTGCAAAGTGAGAGAGGAGTTTTTTGGAAAGAATAAACCTCTTCCTGGACAACCTTTAAGGTACTTCAAAACCCTTAAAGCTGCATTGTGGTGAGTTTGTGTAGGTTTAGACAAAAATTGGCTCAACTGCTGGGTAATGAAAGTGATATCAGGTCTGATAGTGTTAAGGTAAAGAAGTCTGCCTACAAGTCTCCTATATGCAGCAATATCATCAAAAGGAGGACTGGAGTCATGGTGAAGTTTGATGGATGAGTCAGATGGGGTAGAAACTGGTTTGGAACCTACAGTTCCTGAATCAGCAAGCAAGTCCAGACAATACTTCCTTTGACACAAGGAAATCCCCAATTTGGAATGAGCAACTCCAATGCCTAAGAAATATTTCACCTGACCTAAGTCTTTGATTTTGATTAAAGAATCCAATACAGACTTAATTTGATCAAAATCACTAATAGAATTCCCTGCAAGAATTATATCATCAACATACACCAGAAGAACTGTGAATGAGGAAGAGGTTTTCTTGACAAACAGAGAATGATCAGAAGCAGCTTGTAAGTAGTCTTGAGCCAAAAGAGTAGAAGTTAATCTTTCATACCACTTTCTACTGGCTTGCTTGAGACCATACAAAGATTTATGTAGCTTGCAAACTTGATTAGGATTTACTGGTTTGATGCCAGGAGGAAGCAACATGTATACATCTTCCTGAAGTTCACCATGCAGAAATGCATTATTTACATCAAGCTGATGTAAATGCCAATTATGAATAGAAGACAAAGCAATTACAAGCCTGACAGTAGTAAGCTTAGCAAATGGAGAATAGGTATCAAAATAATCTAAGCCTTCAGTCTGGTTGTACCCTTTGGCCCCTAATCTTGCTTTGTATCTTTCAACAGTACCATCAGCATGAAACTTTACTTTGTAAATCCATCTACAACCAATAGGTTTAACATTGGGTGGTAAATCCACAAGCTTCCAAGTACCAGTTTTCTCAAGAGCTTGAAGTTCAACTTGCATGGCATGCTTCCAACATTCATGTTTGTTTGCTTCAGCATATGATGTTGGCTCAGGTTGTGAATGCAAAGACATGACAAAAGAAGAATGGTTATTAGAAATTTGATGGTGAGAAACATAGTGACAAATAGGGTATGTAGATGCATGAATATCATTACAAATATAGTCTTGAAGGTAGGATGGAGCAGTAGTATTTCTGGTAGAATGTCTTTGAATGATAAGGGAAACAGGTGAAGGTGGAGGAGTATGATGAGGAACAGGTGATGATGAGGTTACAATATCATCAATGATAGGAGACTGACATGATAGAGTGACAGCATCAGTAACATGTATGGAAGGGAAATGAGAAAAATATTCCCAATCAGGAGAAGTGGAAGATGGAGAATGGTGATAAGGGAGATGATTTTCATGAAAAGTGACATGTCTAGACACAAAAATTTCTCTGGAGTTAAGATCATAAAGAGTAAAACCTTTATATCCTGACTTGTAACCCAAGAAAATAGACTTTCTAGCTCTAGTTTGTAATTTTGTTCTATGGGACTGTAAAGTTGAAGCATAACACAAACAACCAAAAACTTTAAAAAGAGAAATATCAGGAAGTTTATGATGAAGCAAAAAGTAAGGTGATTTATTTTCAAGTAAAGGTGTGGGAACTCTGTTTATGAGGAAAACAGCATGATGAATAGCATAAGACCAAAATGATGGAGGCAGTTTGGATTGATAAAGCAAGGCTCTTCCTACATTAAGAATGTGTTGGTGTTTGCGCTCAACTCTACCATTTTGTTGGGGAGTTTCTACACAGGACTTTTGATGTAATACCATGAGAAGCATAAAAGGAAGGTAACATAAATTCAGGGTCATTGTCAGTTCTAATAAACTTTGGGGTAGTATGGAAATGAGTTTGAATCATAGTAATAAAATTTTGAACATGTGTAGCAACTTCAGCTTTGGTTCTAAGAAGAATGACCCAAAGAAATATATTGTGATCATCTAAAATAGTAATGAAATAACTATGTCCATGAACAGAAGCAACAAAAAGGGGACCCTAAATATCTAAGTGGATGAGTTCAAAATTAGTAGAAGCATGTGAAAAACTAGAAGTAAAAGGTAATTGCTTGTGCTTGGCAAAATGACAAAGATCATAAGTATCTTTATTCTTATTAATAGAAATAGCAGGATACAAAAGAGACATCATATGAAGTCTTTGATGAGACAAATGACCAAGTCTAAAATGCCATAAGGCAGTATCAGGTACAAATTGACTAGTCTTATTACAATGAGAAGGTAAAATAGCATTACATGAACTATTTTGTAAAACAAGAGACTCAATATGGGAAGATTTGCATGATGGATAGAACTTGCATAAACCATCCATTTGTTTAGCCAAACCAATCATCTTCAAAGATTGTTGGTCCTGTATGAGGCATTTTTCAAGAGAAAAATGAAAGAAACATGTTAAAGAATCACAACATTTAGCCACAGAAATCAGGTTTAAAGTAAAATGGGGTGAATACAAGACATGAGTCAAATGAAACTTGGAATTGAAAGAGACATTGCCAGCAAAATGAGCTAACACAGTGTTACCATTTGGTAAAGAAACATAAACAGGTTTAATTCTGTAAAAGGAACTAAAAGAAGTAATATCACAACATATATGTTCATTGACACCTGAATCAATAAGCCAAAAAGAGGGTTTACTAGTCAAAGAAGAGACAGAAGCAGATATACCTGCAGAAGGATTAGGTGTAGAAATATTGGTGGATGCAATGTGGTTTGAGGTAGCTTGAGAAGAAGAGGGTGCTGAAACAACCAAGTTTGATTGTTGTAACATGGATACAAGTTGAGCTAACTGCTCTTGAGAAAAACCAGTAGAAGAAGAACTTGCAGAAGCACCCAAACCAGAAGAAGATATTGCACCATTTTTAGAATCTTCTTGAGAAGCAGCATTCACTCTTGGTGATGATTTATTCACATTAGGGTATCCATGCTTCATGTAACAAAAATCCACAGTATGATTTGTACGGTTGCAAAAGGTACAAAATCTACTTGGCTTATTCTGAGGAAACCCTTTGCCACGACCTTGAGGTTTTCTATTATCAGTGGCATTAATTTGTACTGAAGCATCTTCAGAAACACTCAAAGGAATAAGAGAAGCATGATTACTTTCTTCTTGAACAACCAAAGAATAAACTTTATTCAAAGAAAGAAGTGGATCAAGAAGGAGAACTTGAGTTCTAACAATTGAGAATTGGTCATTCAAACCAGTGAGAAATTGCATAATCTGATCTTCATTTATGTGAATCTTAGCAATTCTAGAAGCTGCACAACGACAAGGATGAACGCAAGCACAATTGGGAATAGGTCTATGTGAAGATAACTCCTCCCACAAAGACTTCATTTCAGTAAAATAATCCAAAACAGATTTGGATCCCTGTTTTAGATTGTTGATTGAAGAACGTAAATTTGCAATGCGAATACGATCAATTTTAGAGAAGCGTTCTTTCAAATCAAGCCAGACTTCAAGAGTAGTATCACAAAAGACAATAGTTTGAGCAATTGAATCAGAAACAGAGTTAATGAGCCAAGATTGAACCAGATGATTGCATCTTCCCCATGTTGCACGATTCAAATCATCATCATCAGGCATATGAATGGAACCATTGATGAATCCAAGTTTATTTTTCGTTCCCAAAGAACGTTCAATAGTGTGACTCCAAGCGATGTAGTTGGAACCGGTGAGTTTGGGAGTGATGGAAAGAGAATTGGGACTTTCACTCGGATGAACAAAATACACCGATTCAGTATCAGGTGAATTGTTTCTTGGCGCCATGGAAGAAACTCAAGATGAACAAGAACAGAAGTTGAAGGAAAATTCAACTGAAAAACAGAGATTGAATACAGAAATCAATCAAAACGAGAAGATGAAAGCAAGAATGAAGAATCAAAGTGTGAAATCGAGAAGATTTACACACAAAAACAGAGAAATTGATCAAAAAGAAGATCAATGAAGAAGGCACAGCGGAAGAAAAACGGTTACAAACCGTTATGGATCGTAACAAACTCTTCCTCCATGGAAAGAGCTCATGATACCATATTAGGAAATCAAGTGAAATGAATAGAATAAATTGTTATTATTGAAATGAGAGCTTACAATTTGTATATATACTAATAACTAGATGTATGATAAGCTATCATGATCAAACTATAGAGGAAAAGAACCCTAAACACAGTTACTTACGCAACAAGTAACAACTGTCTAAGTAATGTTGCTATCAGCAGTATCATTATGTAATAGTATGTGATGTTGCAGAAATGAAAGAAGGAAGATGGAAGATGGGCGAGAAAGAAAATAGAAGAGTAATTTAGAATAAAAGAAATTCAATGTCGATAACTTCATAGAAAATGGTGAGACTATGGTAAATAATTATCAAGCAATTCACGTGCTTTGTTCACATTCATCATTGTCTACAACGAAGTGTTTGAAGTGGTGCCAAACAAAGGATATTGGCCGCATATATATGAAGGTGATAGATTGTGTCACAATTCAAATGTGTCAAGATTCAATGTCATTCAAATAGTACCTAGATAGGAACTGAAATGGACGTTAGGGGGAATAGAGCACCCAAAAAATGTGTCTATGTAAAGTAACAGGGTCATACTTGAACAGGACTGTTTTTATAATTTTACGGGCCATACGTATAATATTAGAAAAGAGTCATTTGTATAGTATATCATAAATGTTTTTATTAGCTCTTTATTTCATTTTTTTTATTTCGTATTTTACTACCAAATAAATATTTTTTTAGACAATATCTGAAAATAAATCAAATACTCTATAGACACCAAAACAAAATAAAATACTGTAGAAGTAGAGAACAATAGTACATGCGAAGTATACTGAAATTTTAACACCTCATAACATCGTATGTCAAATGCAGCTATTGATATACAGAACAACAAATCAAAAAAGTTGATACGTCTAACATCGGGTTGTTTTTTTGTAGTGATCTAACATAAGTTTCACAATGATGAATGTATTTTCCATGATCTTGCATTAGAAAATTCAATTATGCAATCTTTTCAATCAATTCAAGAAAGTTACATTATTATATTGATATAATTTTTTTTTTAATCTTTGAAAGACAAGATTAAGAATAATTTATCTAATATGTCCATTTTCAACTAAAATAGAATTTGTTTTGTTATGAAAATCATTTCAATTTCTTGGATAAAAATATCACCGATATTTTTAAATATTATTGAGGCACATTATTAGGAATAAAGGCCCAAACAATATTACAAATTTCTTTGATAATAATTTTTTTATAGGAGGGTGTATATAGAAATTTTTATGCAACATGGGGTATATATAGAAAATCACCCAAATTGTGCAAAAAACATTAACAGATTTTAGTACAGCCCTTCATCATGTCAATGTTTGGGTTTTTTCAGGGAATTATGTTATATATACCTCCAAAAACCAAATATTTCCACATACACCCTCACCTTAATTTTTGTCAGGCCCCTTCTGGCATGGACCCTAGGCCGTCGCACCCCTAGCCTATGCCCTAGGGCCGGCCCTGTACTTCAAAACATCGCCAGAAAGTTATAATCGGTGGCTTTACCCAACCTTCACATTTTTTTTAATATAATATATTATACATTTAAAGAAGGGTTAATTATGTTTTTGGTCCCCTAAATACACCAACTGTTGATTTTAGTCCCCCTATAGAAAATTTTAGGGGGACTAAAATCAACGGTTAGTGTATTTAGGGGACAAAAACATAATTAAATCAATTAATTAATGTAGTAATTATTTTTTAAAATTATTTTCACGTGGGATTCAAAAAGACAATTATCTTTAGTTACAAATTTAGACAAAAAAACATTGGATTTGTGTATTTCTTTAACTTATATTTTGTTAAATAATTAAACAAATTTACATTAAAGAAGTCGCATCTTGAGGACCAGACTTCTCTATGTGTGTGAAAAGTGATGTATTTTATTGCATTTTAAAAAGTAGAGTATTTAGAAAGAAAGAAAAATTAATAAGACATATAAAATAAATCACTCTTTAGCAATCAATGGTACTTTAGAAAATACACTAATTTTTTTATACAAACAGAAAGATTAATTACACTAGACTAAATTTTTTAATAAGTGTAAGGTTGTTTACTTTTGCTTTAAATTGAGACCATACTTGATTATTTAGAGAATATATTGTATGACTAATATGATCACACGTACCCCATGGAAGAAAAGAAGCCCATCATGACAAATATAAATTTCCTAGTGCAATTGATTAATACAGAAAGGAATCAGATTCCTTAGAACATGAGGATGGTAGCGTGGAAAGACTTTTAGAGTAGTCAAAAAGTCACATAAATGTTCCTCTAAAGAAAGGAAAACTTTGTATACAAACTTTTTCAATGCAACATTTTTAAACCTTTTATAGCATAAGAAACAAACACCTTGTTCAATTTTAACTTGAATTCTGATCATAAACAAAAATCTAACCAAATAGTTGAAATTTCTCATATTCTTTTGGATGGAAAACTCAACACTTAAAGCAGAGAATCTAAAACCTATTATCTTCAAAGCTGGTGTTCCTATAGCTGTTTCTTTTGCTGGTTTGATCTATGCATGGATCATAACAAAGAAAAGCTTATCAAAAGTCACTTCCTTTTCAGAAAGT
>Ga0099826_10002961_pt1 | contig 11284 bp, 2 predicted proteins | sample Mtrugardesep15_FD_76830 | JGI IMG/M metagenome (GOLD analysis project Ga0099826, IMG submission 76830) | Root nodule microbial communities of legume samples collected from California, USA - M. trunc garden sep15 | ecosystem: Host-associated > Plants > Roots > Nodule | place: USA: California...
CATGTTAAGAACCTTTACGATTTAAAACAATACGTCATATATATATATAGACACACATTTGGTGGGAGTTTTATGTGGTGGTTTGCTCTAAACTAAATTAAGTATATGAATCTCGCAATAAGATACCCATGAGAACATCTTCAATAGTAAAAGATACTGAACATTCATCTAGATTTACTCATTGAAGCAGTTGTTTACAGTTTATTTGATTGGATAGGAAAAAGGAAAGAAAGAGGCACCATATTCATCAAGAAATTTAACTATACTTGTAGAAAATAATTACATCAATTGTTGAAGCTAATCATAAACTTAAATATTATTCCAAAGAAAAACTACAATTCAGAGCATTTTAGAGCAAGGAATCCACTTGAACAAAATATAAAAATAGAGACAATTTTTTTGAATCCATTCCTTTACTTGAGCAAATTCATTCAAATAAAAATGTAACATTTTGAAAGGTCTTGAAGTTTATATCTTTTAATTAATCATATCACCATCAACAACTTTTCAAGCTTTTCCATTTTTTCATCCCCTTCTTGCACTCCACCTGCATCAACTTAAGAAATCACATGCGTTATAAGAAGTATTAGTTAATTTGACAAGAAGATCATCAACTTAATATTATTTAATATAAATTGAACAACAAATACCTTGATTTTATCTTGATCTTTGTCAATCATATGAGAAAATTGATCCATATTCCATTTGTGTCTAACACGTCGCACAATTGGACTTTCAGATCTACTTCCCTTATTGCTTCCTCTTAATTTCTTTACTCTCCACCCTCGTCCAGACAAGTATTTTGTGAGGTCAACAATCTCACGACGAACACTCCATCGCGGCTCAGACAAGTATTTCGTGAGATCAATAATCTCACGATATACACCCCATCTTAGATCAGATAAGTATTTCGTGAGATCAACGATCTCTTCACAGTTACGTGAAACCCTTTTCTGAACATCCTTCTCCCATCTCTTGAGTAAACCCTCTCTATTGGGAGGAAACATTTTTCAACTCAGAGAGAGAGATAGCAAGAGAGAGAGGATATAATACAGAGAGAGAATTTTTGGTGCTACTAGTTAATTTGTGATATCGGGTAAGTATTTATATCAATGATAATTTGATATGTGCATGATACATTTTTTTTTTTGGGTGGTGGCCAAGGATTGAACCTCGGACCTTGCATATATTTTGCATTGTCCTTACCAACTGAGCTAAGCTCACGAGAACATGTGCATGATACATTTGAAAAGCACAAAAAGTGTGAAAAATAATGTTAAGTAACCATATATGGAAGTTATTAAACAAATTTGAGAAAAAATAAAATGATGAGCATAACCTTGTTTGTCCCATCAATATTATTTTTAATTAACCACAAAAAAAGTCAACCAAATTATATTATTTATCTTTTTCATTTTTTAATTCAATTAATAAATGTAATCCTTTATTGATATTATATTAAATTAAATTATTAATACATTTATTTGATCAAATTAATTAGTTTATTTGATTTTATAATTTATTATGTAATAAATTTTTATTGGTTTTAAGTTAAAGATATTTTTGGTATACTTTTATGCTAAGTGTCTTCTACCTTGATGATAAAATACTAATAGGTTTACTAGTGTGTCAACATGTATTAATATCAATAAAGAGGTAGAGAGAGAAATTAAATATATACTACACTTTAATCTATTTTAACATAAATAAATATTATTTAAGATATATATACTAATTTGAACAACTATTTAAGAAAAATAAATTCAATTATTTACAATTTAAATATCAATGATAATTAAATATAAATATTTTGTTATTATTTTATAATTTAGAGTTTAAAATTTACTTTTTTTTTGGATACAAAATTCACTTTTAAATAACCATATTTTAGTAATTTTTTACATATTTTAATTTTAATTTGCGATGTTTCATATTTTATAATAGGGTTTAAAACTATATACTAATGAAATTGTGAATAAAAAATATGTATTTAAATTTTTATTACATTGAATGGACTCGCAATACTATTTTTCTTCGGAGTGTGTAAGATTATATTTTTTTGCTAGATTATTAGAAATAATTTTTTTTCTTATTAAGGGAGTAAAGTGTAGATTTTAACATAAGGGAAGATGAATGTAATTCAAGTTTCTCTCATGAGAGGGGAGTGAAATGTTTTTTAATATGTTTTGAATAAGAGAGGAGGGAAATGTATATTTTAATATAAGATGAGAAACGAGTGTAATTCAAGTATCTTTTAAAAGAGAGAAGTGTAATTTACTCTGGATTTTAACACCATTGAACAAAATAGATAGGACAATGTTATTGGTTGCTAACTCTTTTCAACGATTTCTCCCTATAAGTGTAATTTACACTTATAAGCAATGCAGTTAATTTTTTTTTATGTTTTTGGCATTCAAATCAATTAAAAAGGGCATTTGTGAACTGAAAATTTTAACAAGTATAGCCATTAATTCATATCAAGCGTGGTGCATCAAAGTTAAATTGTCATAGAGTAGCATTCTCATAAAAAAGAAATAACAATTGTTCAAAAAAATAAAAAAACAATCACACGAAGTTCAGTCACAGAGAAAAGGAAAACACAAAATAACGTGAGCCCCTGATAATGCCTACTGCTGACCCTGGTGTGGTTGCGGATGAGAAGGACCTCCCATAATATCTTTTGCTCCATCGAAGAAGTGAGCAATGTCGAACCGCTCCCGGAGTTGGTTTTGCCTCTGGTTCATCTACATCTGCTCTTTGTTACCCTTGAATATGTTGTCCGGGTCACAGGGATTTTTTGCATACACTCGTGTAGCAACTTTGGTGACCCGATGATCACCTTCACTCCCCTTCTATAATTCTTCTACACCATCTTGCGTTCAATATGATTAATTGATGTCTCCATCTTCCTTCTTCACTGATTGGTTGATGCCCTCATCACTAATGTGCTCGTCTTTCCGCGTTTATTAACATGGAAGGATAAATTGGTAAAAAAATAATTATGGGTAAAATTAATAAAAATGTTACACCCAAACATAATATTCTTTATACAATGTCAACATAAGGTTTTTCCGAGTGTTCAATATTGTTTGTGGTGCTGAGTGTTGAGTTTCAATTTTCTTGATTAATGTTATGTATCAATGTTGTTGGGTGAGTTCGTATGAGTATAGATCCACAAGAAAAATTATGATCCAATCATTTTAAAATTTTATTATTTTAGGAAAGGATTTAATGTATGAACTGTTATATTGTGAAAGTGTTTTTTCTGTGAATTTATGTTAGGAAGATTGAGCCAGAGGATCTAGGATACGAGGTAAACACCTAGGAGACTCTTTCGAAAATTCACCACAATCATTTTAACTTAGCTTTTGGCTGGTTTTGAAAAAGATTTTTCAAAGCGGAAAATATTTTTGGGGTTTCTTATAGACGTGATAAATATGTTATCTATTGTTTTGATCTCTTTAAGATCTCTTGAGAAACTTATGGTATTTGAGAAAAATATTTCCTTGAGCGATTTTAAGGAAAAGTACTATATTTTTTTTTTTGTATTGTCGAAGTAGTTGGAAATATGTTAGAAACGCTACTATTTTGAGATTTGTTTTGGGAACAAAATGTTTTGTGCAGTTGATTTTTAGAAAGACATATCTTCAATGAGAGAGCACTCCGAGTTATTTTTGTCGACTTTATGGTCATGAGAGGACTTAAAGTATTTTGGAAAGATTTTTTCGACGAAAGAAATCTTGGAAAATTGTGAACATATTTTTTAGCATTGTTGAAATTCACTTAGATTGGCTTGGTAGAAAATTTTCGAGACGATGTTCACTTGAGTTATTGTATATGTTAGGATAATTAGCTCGAAGGATTAGAGTTGTTTCTGTTGTAGATGCTTACGCGTGTAGAGCAATATGATTTAAGGACTGCTTTGCCCAGGTAAGAGCACTCTCTCGAAACACTATAGTTACTTAAATGCCTAGATGTTTAAACAAACTTTATGTGCCTTTTACTTTCTTGTCATTTTATTTGTGCGTATTTTATGTTTGTGAGCATGATGTTTAAACATTAGACTCAACATCTATTTTCTGTGTGTTTGGTGTTAAAACATCACATATAACATCTTAAAACTAGTGTGCTAGAATTTCAGATACTCTTACCAAACAAACAAGAAAAATAGAGTACATGTGAAAAAACAAAACAAAGTTCCCAAAACTATAAGCACTACGTACGTACTCAGTTCATATGAATACACACTAAAAAATTAATACATTGTTCATAAAAGAGACCAATATTAATATTCATTTTTATTGTTCTTGGACATTGGGTATACAATCTCCAAACTATTATTTAATCATTAAACATCTACAAAATAAATGGACAAAATATTGCCTACAGGTTCAAGCCAAAGTTCATCACCTATGATGCTACTTCATTGATTTTTCAAGCTATACTTTCGTTCAGAAACATTCTTTGAACCTTGATACCAGCATTATGAACAACTCGTTAAGAACCTTTACGATTTAAAACAATATGTCTCTCTCTATATATATATATATACATACTTGGTGAGAGAGTTTTATGTGGTTGTTTGCTCTAAACTAAATCAAGTATATGAATCTCGCAACACGATACCCAATTATAAACATGAGAACATCTTGAATAGTAAAAGATACTGAACTTTCATCTAGATTTACTCATTGAAGCAACTCTTTATGGTTTATTATTGATTGGATAGGAAAAAGGAAAGAAAGAGGCACCATATTCATCAAGAAATTTAACTATACTTATAGAAAATAATCACATCAATTGTTCAAAATGAGAAGCTAATCATTAACTTAAATATTATTCCAAAGAAAACTACAAGGCAGAGCATTATAGAACAAGGAATCCACTTAAACAGAATATTAAAATAGAGACAATTTTTTTGAATTCATTCCTTTACTTGAGCAAATTCATTCAAATAAAAATGTAACATTTGGAAAGGTCTTGATGTTTATATCTTTTAATTAATGATATCACCATCAACAACTTTTCAAGCTTTTCCATTTTTTCATCACCTTCTTGCACTCCACCTGCATCAACTTAAGAAATCACATGCGTTATAAGAAGTATTAGTTAATTTGACAAGAAGATCATCAAATTAATATTATTTACTATTTAATATAAATTGAACAACAAATACCTTGATTTTATTGTGATCTTTGTCAATCATATGAGAAAATTGATCCATAATCCATTTGTGTCTAACACGTCGCACAATTGCACTTTCAGATCTACTGCCTTTATTGCTTCCTCTTAATTTCTTTGCTCTCCACCCCCGTCCAGACAAGTATTTTGTGAGGTCAACAATCTCACGACGAACACCCCATCGCAACTCAGACAAGTATTTCGTAAGATCAACAGTCTCACAATATACACCCCATCTTAGATCAGATAAGTATTTCGTGAGATCAACGATCTCTTCACTGTTACGTGAAACTCTTTTATGAACCTCCTTCTTCCATCTCTTGAGTAAACCCTCTCTATTGGGAGGAAACATTTTGCAACTCAAAGAGAAAGAGAGAGATAGCAAGAGAGAGAGAAATTTTGGTGCTACTAGTTAATTTGTGATATCGGGTAAGTATTTATATCAATGATAATTTGATATGTGCTTGATACATTTGAAAAGCACAAAAAGTGTGTGAAATAATGTTAGAGTAATCATATATGGAAGTAATTAAACAAATATGAGAGAAAAATAAAATGATGAGCATAACCTTGTTTGTCCCATCAATATTATTTTTAATTAACCACAAAAAAGTCAACCAAATTATATTATTTATCTTTTTCATTTTTTAATTCAATTAATAAATGTAATAATTTATTGATATTATATGAAATTAAATTATTAATACATTTATTTGATCAAATTAATTAGTTGATTTGACTTTATTATTTATTATATAATAATTTTTTATTGGTTTTAAGTTAAGGATATTTTTGATATACCTTTTATGCTAAGTGTCTTCTATCTTGATGATAAAATACTAATAAGTTTACTAGTGTGTCAACAAAGAATACAATGCTATAGATTTTAGAGTAAATTACACTCTCCTATCTTGAGAGAAACTTAAATTACGCTTCCCTCCTCTCTTATGTTAAAATATACACTCTCATCCCTTAAAAAGTAAAAATTTATACTCTTCTCCCTTATGAGATGCTTGAATTACAACTCTCTCCCTTAAAAATTAAATATGCACTACACTTTAATCTATCTTAACATAAATAATTTTTTTTTTTTTTTATGATATATACTAATTTGAACAACCATTTAAGAAAAATAAATCCAGTTATTTATAATTTAAATGTCAATGATAATTAAATATACATATTTTGTTATTATTTTATAATTTAGAGTTTAAAATTCACTTTTTTTTTTGGGTACAAAATTCACTTTTAAATAACCATATTTTAGTAATTTTTCACATATTTTAATTTTAATTTGTGATGTTTCATATTTTATAATAGAGTTTAAAACTATATACTAATGAAATTGTGAATAAAAAATAGAGAAAAAAATATGTATTCAAATTTTTATTATATTGAATGGACTCGCAAACTATTTTTCTTCGGAGTGTGTTAGATTATATTTTTATGCTAGATTATTAGAATTTTATTTTTTATTAAGGGAGTAAAGTGTAGATTTTAACATAAGGGGAGTGAAATGTAATTCAAGCTTCTCTCATGAGAGGGGAGTGAAATGTTTTTTTTAATATGTTTTGAATAAGAGAAGAGGGAAGTGTATAATTTAACATAAGATGAGAGGTGAGTGTAATTCAAGCATCTTTCAAAGAAAAGGAGGATAATTTACTCTAGATTTTAATACCATTGAACAAAATAGATAGGACAATGTATTGGTTGCTAACTCTCTTCAACGATTGTTCCATAATACCTTAGGTTAGCCCATAATCCTCGAAGAGTAACCAATATCAAAATGATTATGAAGGTCTAAATCGGTTCATATCAAAATGATTATGAAGGTCTAAATCGATTTATATTTTGATTTGACAAAGATAAATTCACATAGTGACCTGAAAAAGGCTTTAGTTACTATTTTTTTTGTGTGGCTCAATATGAGTATGTACAACCAACAAGGAAGCAAGAATAAGTGCAAATGCAGGAAATAAACATATGGATGGAATCATTTCTCCAGAAAGAAAATGTAGACAACGAAAGTAAACAACACATTTATATATTTGGTTCAAATATCTCACTGGTCATAATTTGGTGAAGATTGTGCTAGCTAGTATGTGGTCTTTCCTTCTTCTTCCCTTTACACTTATAAGCAATGCAGTTAAAAAGAATTATGTTTTTGGCATTCAAATCAATTAAAAAGGACATTTGTGAACTGAAAATTTTAACAAGTATATCCATTAATTCATATCAAGCATGGTGCATCAAAGTTAAATTGTCATAGAGTAGCATTCTCATAAAAAAGAAATAACAATTGTTAAAAAAAAATAAAAAACAATCACACAAAGTTCAGTCACAGAGAGAAAAGGAAAACACAAAACGTGAGCCCCTGATAATGCCTACTGCTGACCCTGGTGTGGTTGCGGATGAGAAGGACCTCCCATAACATCTTTTTCTCCATCGAAGAAGTGAGCAATGTCGAACCGCTCCCGGAGTTGGTTTTGCCTCATGTTCAACACCTCTTGCTTTTGCCTCTGGTTCATCTACACCTGCTCTTTGTCACCCTTGAATATGTCGTCTGGGTCACAGGGATGTTTTTGCCAGTACACTCGTGTGGAAACTCTGGTGACCTGATGATCACCTTCACGCCCCTTCAATAACTCTTCTACACAATATTGCATTCATGGCTCTCACCACTGATTAATTGATGTCTGCATCTTCCTTCTTCACTGATTGGTTGATGCCCTCATCACTAATGTGCTCGTCTTCCCGCTTTTATTAGCATGGAAGGATAAATTGGTAAAAAAATAATTATGGGTAAATGATGTGCGGATTAGGCAAGTGTACCAAATCGTTTACCAAGTAATAAAGTGATAAGTAGTGTATCATATTCACATGGATTTTCGTTTCGTCCAAACAATTCATGTTACTTATTTTTGTAAGTTTGACGATATAAAAGTTAAGGGTTCGAGAGTTGCAATTTTTATCTGATTGCAACAGAGCAAACTTACCTGTTTTTGGTTACAGAAAAGTAAGCAGAGGTTAGGATTCTTCGAATCCCCTCTGTTTATATTGTTGGATATTAAATAACAGTAATCTCGCGTTTATTTATCTTAGGTAGACTATACATGTGATGAGGTCGTTGAGACTTTTATAACCTAGTGGGTTGTCAAGTTGCACCTGCTGATCACATGGTGATCCTTACGTGCCGGGTCTTACTATCCCGATTGATTATAGGTCTACCCCTCCGATGGCTAACTGTACTTGTTGATCGCATAATGATCCTTACGTGCGGGGTCTTGCTAATTCGAAGGTAATTGAAACATAAACTTAACTTGGCGTTCCAATTTTTCCCAAGGCAATGAATTCCATGGTTCCATTTGGTCAGTTCAACTATGAATCTTAGGACACTAATAGCACACCCTCTCTCCGCTCTTAGTAGTTCTACAAACGGGCAGCCCTATCTCGTCTACCTTACTAAGGGTTTTAAGAGAATGGTTCAATCTAGGTTTATTCCCCGGAGACGTTTGTTTCCTTAATTATTAACCAGTTACATCCTAAGTTCAGCATAGTTACTACTGAGTCTTAGTAATGTCACCTCCTAAGTACTTACTACTAGGGTCAACTCGCTTTCGGTATCTTTCGCTAATCACTAACTAATTACTTCTTAGACAGATAGTTACTAGTATAATGCTATAAATAAATGACTAAATTAGGAACTTAATAGCGAACAAAAAATAAATAAAATAAACGACATCAAATTAAATAAATATACAACAAAAATAAACAGAGGTTCATCTTAGAAATCTAACCTAAAAAGATTTAGTTACACATGGTAACTAAAAACAAATTAGTAAAGATAAAAAACATACTCTAGAAAATCAAGGAGAAGATAGAAACTCTCCTGAAGCTCCAAAGGTGCCTTCCACTTGAACTGCCACAGTTCTGAACTAGAAATTCTAAATGAGGAAGGCTAGTAATTATAGTGAGAGTCTCTAGCTGGGTTTGGGCTAAAAGTGCAGGCTTTACCCATCATAGAAGCAGGAAAAGATGCTTGCGCCCCACATTTTTGGATGCACAGGGAGCATGTGAGTACCCCATGAATGATCCCCTAGGTGCATGGTAGATGCACTAGGCGCATGGGTTGTGAAATCCATGCCCTATGCATTTTTTTTCATGCCCTAGGTGCATGGCATCTGTTCCTTGTTCCCAAATCTTCGATTTTTCGTCGTTTTAGGTCTTCATCTTCAAAATAGCTTGCCTCGGAACTTAGGGAACATAATTCCTCCCTCTTGTAAATCTTCTGAGGCCTCTTGAATCTTCATTCTTGGTCTTCACAATTCTTCAGTTGTTCTTGATTTTCCGATTTACATGATTTATTCGTGAATTACTTTCAAAACCCCCCTAAAATTGCTATGTTTCGAGAAAACTAGAATTACACTCTCAAATATAGAAAACATTACAAAAGTCCCGAAATCATAGGCAATCATTCTAATACCCTTCCTTTTTGCTGCTAAAATCTATTGAAAATAACTAAAAAACATGCTAAGAATAACATAAGATGACATGTCATCAGTAAAATTAATAAAAATGTTACACCCAAACATAATATTCTTTATACAAGGTCAACATAAGGTTTTTCGGAGTGTTCAATATTATTTGTGGATTGTTCCTCCTACTAGCATTTTACCCTGTGCAACGCACGGTTCAAAACACTTTGCAAATGACGTTAGTTTGATTACAAAGATGAAATTAATTTTTAATTAAAGTCGAACGTGACAATGACAAACTAAATCTACATCGCATTATAATTTATATCATAATTAGGTTTATTTATGTTCTATTTGTTGTAGATTCAAGATAAATACCATTCATTAACAATAGTTGCATGAAGATAAAAACAAGGCTAAAGTGCATTTTTCACCCTTTAAGTTTTAAAAAGTTGCGATTTTGGTCCCCTAAGAAAAAAATGACAAAATTGACCCATGCTTAGGGAAATATGCTCTTTTGACCCCCTAACATAAGGGAAATATGATCTTTTGATCCCTTATCTTCTCAGAAAATTGTGATTTTGGCCCCTTTTTTGGGACACGTGGCGTCTTCTCAGCAATTTTAGGACGAAAGGGGCCAAAATTGTAATTTTTTTAATAGAGGGCCAAAATCGCAACATTTTAAAACTTAGGGGGTCGAAAAACGCAGTTTAGCCTAAAAACAACACATAAACACATTCAACTCGCGAAAGTCAAAAAAGCTTTGTCCATATTTCCAACAACTCTTCCAAGCTAAAAAACATGGGACATACTTATTGAATTCTGAATTCTATTTATGGTGCATCGCACGCAGGGACGGAGACAGGAATTTAAAGTCAGGGGGTCGAGTACAAGAAATATTTTTTTGAACGTACAAGAGACATAATTTGATTAAAATAATAACTTTTTAAATACAAAAGACATATAATTTAAAGTCTTGACTAGACTTTATTTATCAATCCCTATAAATACTTAATTATTATCATATCAATTCCTATAAAAAAAGAGTTATTGTCAACATTGATGCACAATTTTAACATCAGAAACTATTTTGAAAAGTGAAGTGCACAATCAGGAACAATTTTGGTACTTCGATATATTCTTAGATTATTGTGGCTACTTGTTACAAATTTAAGGACCAAAATGACTATTATTGTTCTTATTTAAATGAAATTTAAATAATTTTTAATTGAAAATTTAAATAAAATTGGTAAAATGATAAATAGTTTAAACGAAAGGGTATATTTGGAATGAGAAAATCCAAGCTAAAAGGTTGTATTCCTTTTATATATCGGCATAGACTACTATAAATAATACATCAAAGTAAAAATAGGTTTGGTCTTCTGTCTTTAGATCTATAACATGAAGAGAGTTTTAAATTGATCCCCCTCCTATTTGTTTTTTCTTCTGCTTTTTCTAATATATTTTTATGGTTTTGCTTTATTCACCCTTTTTATGCTACTTCGTTGATTTTCATGCTATACTTTTGTTCAAAAACTTTTTTTTTTTTTTTGTTTGGGGTTTGAATCCTAAACTTTAAATATATTATTCTTTGTTGTTTCCTCAAACACATTCTTTTAAAAGATGGG